>Ga0209161_10001100_pt1 | contig 22231 bp, 21 predicted proteins | sample GraSoiAngelo_155_FD_186169 | JGI IMG/M metagenome (GOLD analysis project Ga0209161, IMG submission 186169) | Grasslands soil microbial communities from the Angelo Coastal Reserve, California, USA - 14_1009_13_30cm (SPAdes) (version 2) | ecosystem: Environmental > Terrestrial > Soil > Grasslands... | reverse complement strand
CGCATGCGTGGGGCGCTCCTTTCACACGAGAGTCTTGGGATCCGCCGACGGGAGACCAAACGTCTCGGCGACCGCCGGATACACCACCTTGCCTTCGACCACGTTGAGGCCCAGGAACAGCGCCGGGTCGTCCTTGCAGGCCTGCTTCCAGCCGTGCCGGGCCAGGCGCTTGGCGTAGGGGAAGGTCGCGTTCGTGAGCCCGAGCGTCGAGGTGCGCGGCACCCCGCCCGGCATGTTGGCCACGCCATAGTGAATGATGCCATCGACCACGTACACGGGATTCTCGTGCGTCGTGGGCTTGATCGTCTCGATGCAGCCGCCCTGATCCACCGCCACGTCCACGATGACCGAGCCGGGCTTCATGAGCTTGAGATCGTCGCGCCGCACCAGCTTCGGCGCCTTGGCCCCCGGCAACAGCACCGCGCCGATCACGAGATCGGCCCGGGAGAGCTGCTCGAGCAGGTTGTGGCGGTTGGAATAGAGCAGATCGACATTCGGGGGGAGCACATCGGCGAGGTAGCGCAGGCGATCGAGCGACAGATCGAGCAGGGTGACGCGGGCGCCCAACCCCGCCGCCATCTTCGCCGCGTTGGCACCGACCACTCCCCCGCCGATGATCAGGACTTCCGCCGGCAGTACCCCCGGCACTCCGCCGAGCAGTATCCCGCTCCCGCCGTACACCTTCTCGAGATACTTCGCCCCCTCCTGCACCGCCATCCGCCCCGCCACCTCGCTCATCGGCGTGAGCAAGGGAAGCTCCCCCGATGCGAGCTGCACCGTCTCGTACGCGATCGCGACGATCCCTGACTTGATCACCGCCTGCGTGAGCGACTCCGACGCCGCGAAATGGAAGTAGGTGAACACGACCTGGCCCTTGCGCATGCACGGCCACTCGGGCTCGATCGGCTCCTTCACCTTGACCACCATCTCGGCCTTGGCCCACACGTCAGCGGCCCTGGGCACGAGCGTCCCGCCCGCCACGCGATACGCCTCGTCCGCGAACCCCGAGCCGATCCCCGCCCCTTGCTCCACGAGCACGCTGTGCCCGTCGCCTACCAGCGACTCGACCCCCGCCGGCACCAGCGCCACACGGTGCTCGGCGGTTTTGATCTCTTTGGGCACCCCAACGATCATGCCTGCTCCCCGGCGTGATTACATCTATTCATCCAAATGCCGCCGTGCCCCAATGCGCGAGTGAACTCGCGGCTCGGCGTTTGCCCGTAAACGGGCGTGGATTTGCCGCTTCAGCGGTACGCGCCGAGCCGCGGCTTCAGCCGCGAACTCGTCGCGCGACGTCTTTACGTGACGCCGTTATTCTTTTCCGAGCCATACAACCGTCTGCCGCTCGGGATCAAAGAATTCCGCCGCCACATCGGCAATTTCTTTCTCGGTGAGCCCCGCCACCGCCCCCAGCACCTCATCCAGGCTCTGATACGGCTCGCCGTGGACCGGAAAACCGGCCAAACGATACATCCGCGCGGACGGACTCTCCAGGGACAGCATCAGCTGCCCTTGCGTCTGCTGTTTCGCCTCGGCAAGCGCCTCTCCGCTGAGTCCTGTGCGCGCCAGCTTGGCGTACTCCTCGCGGATCGCCGCCGCGGCCTGGGTCGCGGTCTTGGGTTGCGTGCCGACGTACACCCCCGTGACACCCACCTGCCGGTAGAAGCTCGTGAACGCGTAGATCGCGTAGGCCAGCCCCAGCTCTTCCCGAATGCGCTGGAACAGGCGGCTCGACATCCCGCCGCCGAACACGTTCGCCAGCACCAGCAGCGCGTACTTGCGCCGGTCGGCGTAAGGGACCGAGTCCGTCGCGAACACGATGTGGGTCTGGGCGGTGTCCTTTGCATGGCGAGCTTCAGTCCCGCGGACGGCCGGGGGTACAGCGACACTGGACGGCGTTGCCGGTCGCCGGGTACTGCGTTGTTCGTCAAACCAACCTTGCTTCGCGAGCCCCTCCAGCAACTGTTCGTGTGTAAGGTTCCCCGCCGAGGCGATCACGCAATTCCCCGGGGAATAGGCTCTCCCGTGCAGCTGCTTCAGGTCGTCGGTCGAGAGGGCGCTGACCGTATCGCGGGTGCCGAGGATTGAATAGCCGTAGGAGTGCTGGGGCCAGAGCGTCTGATACGCGAGGTCGAACACCTGATCGTCCGGCGTGTCCTCAACGGTGTTGATCTCTTCGAGGACTACGTTGCGCTCGAGCTCCAGGTCGCTCGGGCGCAGCACCGGATTGCGTACCAGATCAGTGAGCACGTCCAGTGCCTGCGGCAGGTCGCTGTCGAGCACCCGCGCCTGGAACGCCGTGGTGTCACGGGAGGTGTAGGCGTCGAGCGATCCGCCGCGCGACTCGAGCGCCAGCGCGATCTGCTGCGCCGTGCGGCGCTCTGTCCCCTTGAACACCATGTGCTCGAGCAGGTGGGACACGCCCATCTTGGGGCGGGGCTCGTGGGCGCTGGCGCTCCGCACCCAGATCCCCACCGCCACCGAGCGGACGCTCGGCACCCGCTCGGACAACACGATCACCCCGCTTGGCGCGGTGGTCTGGGAGATCTCCCGGTCGAGCCGGACGGTCTCCATCAGTGCGAGCGCGCCGGTGCCGCCTCCGGCTTGTCCATCAGCGCCTTGCGGGAGAGCCGCATCCGCCCCCGCTCGTCCACCTCGAGCAGCTTCACGCGCACGTGGTCGCCCTTCTTCACCACGTCCTCGGTGCGCTCGGTGCGCCCGTGCTGCAGCTCGGAGATGTGGAGCAGCCCCTCCACACCCGGCAGGATCTCGATGAACGCCCCGAACGCGGTGGTGCTCTTCACCACGCCCTCGTAGATCTTGCCCACCTCGGGCTCCTGCACCAGCGCCTGGACCATGTCGCGTGCCCGCTCGCCGCCTTCGCCCACCGCGGAGATGGTGACCAGGCCGGTGTCGTCCACGTTGATCTCGGCGCCGGTCTGCTCCTGAATGCCCCGGATGGTCTTGCCCTTGGGGCCGATCAGGTCGCCGATCTTGTCCGGCCGGATCTGAATGGTGATGATGCGCGGCGCGTACTTGGACAGCTCCGAGCGCGGCTTCGGCATCACCTGATCCATGATGTCGAGGATGTGGAGCCGCGCCTGTTTCGCCTTCTCGAGCGCCTCGGCGATGATCTTGAAGTCGAGGCCCATGATCTTGATGTCCATCTGAATCGACGTGACCCCCTGGCGCGTGCCCGCGACCTTGAAGTCCATGTCGCCCAGGGCGTCCTCCGTTCCCAGGATGTCCGTCAACACCGCCACCCGATCGGCTTCCTTGATGAGCCCCATCGCGACGCCCGCGCACGCGGCCGTCATCGGCACCCCGGCATCGAACAGCGCCAGCGAGCCGCCGCACACCGTGGCCATGGACGACGAGCCGTTGGACTCGAGGATGTCGGACACGATGCGGAGGGTATAGGGAAACTGGTCGTACGGCGGGAGCAGCGCCTGCAGCGCCCGCTCGGCCAGTGCCCCGTGTCCGACTTCGCGGCGCGACGTCCCGCGGATCGGCTTGACTTCACCGGTCGAGAACGGCGGGAAGTTGTAGTGCAGCATGAACGACTTGGTGGTCTCTTGCGCCACGTCGATCGAGTCGATGCGCTGCTCGTCCCGCGTCGTGCCCAGGGTCACCGACACCAGCGCCTGGGTCTGGCCGCGCGTGAACAGCGCGGAGCCGTGCGTGCGAGGCAGCGTCCCGACCTCGCAGCTGATCGGCCGTACGGTGTCCAGATCGCGCCCGTCCACCCGCTCGCCATGGGTGAGGACCTGGTTGCGCATCGTGTGATACTCGATTTCCTCGAGTCCGCTGCCGACGTCCTTCAGGTTGTCGGGGAACTCAGGCCTCAGCTCTTCCTGGATCGTGGCCTTCAAGGCCGCGAGCGCCTGCGCCCGCTCGGACTTCTCCGGCAGGTTGAGCGCCTCGGACACCCGGGCCTCCGCCAGCTGCTTCACCCGCGCCACCAGCTCCGCCGGGGGCTCGACCTTGGTCCATTCCATTTTGGGCTGGCGCATGTCGGCGACCAGCTCGTTCGCGGCATCGAGCAGCTCGCGGATGCCCTTGTGCGCCACCTCGAGGCCCTTCACGATCTCGGCCTCCGTGAGCTCGAGCGCCCCGCCCTCCACCATCACGATCGAATCCTTCGAGCCGGACACCACCATGTCCACGTCGGAGAACTCGAGCTGCTGGAAGGTGGGATTCAGGATCCAGGCGCCTTCCACCCGTCCCACCCGGACGGCGGCGATCGGGCCGTTCCATGGCACCTGGGACATGGTCAGCGCCGCCGAGGCCGCCGTCAGGCCCAGAACGTCGGCGTCGTTCTCCTGGTCCGCCGAGAGGACGTACACGAATACCTGCACCTCGTTCTTGAACCCTTCCGGAAACAGCGGCCGCACCGAGCGGTCGATCACCCGCGCGGCGAGAATCTCCTCGTCCTGGGGCCGGCCCTCCCGCTTCAGGAAGCCGCCGGGGATCTTGCCCGCCGCGTAGGCTTTCTCGCGGTATTCGACGGTCAGGGGGAAGAACGGGAGGGTCGAAACGTTGTCCGACACGGTCACTGCGGCGAGCACGACCGTCTCCCCGAACTGCACGAGGCAGGAGCCCGCGGCCTGTTTGGCCAGGCGGCCCGCCTCGAGCTTCAGAGCGCGGCCCGCGAAGTTGCGTTCTACGTGTTTCACCATATTGCCTGTCTAGAGCACAAAGAAATGCGCGAGGCGCCCCGGTGCTCTTCCGGGGCGCCCAACGCGACGCCAGCGGTATTAATGGCGGAGACCCAGCTCGTCGATGAGCTGCCGATACCGTTCCAGGTCGTTGCGCTTCAGATACTCGAGCAGGCGCCTGCGCTGCGAGACCATCCTGAGGAGGCCGCGCTGCCCGTGGAAGTCCTTGGCGTGCACCCGGAAGTGATCGGTGAGGCTGTTGATCCGCTCGGTGAGCAGCGCGATCTGGACCGGGGCTGACCCCGTGTCTCCCTCGTGCTGCCCGTACTTCCTGACCGGCGTCGTCTTGTCGTACACTGTTCCAGTTCCCTAATTGTTGAGAGCGCAGTAACTTAGACCGCCGACACCGGTTTGTAAAGCCCTACGTGACCCACGCGCCCCCGCCGCACACCGACCTCATCGGCCGCACCGTCGGCCCCTACGACATCGAGCGGCTGCTCGGCCAGGGCGGGTTCGCCTGGGTGTTCGCGGGTCGGGAGCTGGACGGGACGGCGGTCGCGGTCAAGATCCTCATGCCGCGCTATGCCGGCGACCCCCAGTTCGAGAGCCGGTTCCGCAACGAAGCCGAAACCGCCGCCAAGCTGCAGCACCCGAACATCATCCGCATCCGCTTCGTGGCGCGCTCCGGAAGTTACGTCTACTTCGCGATGGACCTGTGCGCCGACTCGCTCGCCGCGCGGCTCGAGCGCGAAGGCCCGCTCCCCGAGGCCGACATCGTGCGCATCGGGCGCGACGTGGCTCGGGCGCTCCAGTTCGCACACACCCAGGGCGTGATCCACCGCGATCTGAAGCCCGACAACATCCTGATCCACGCGGACGGCCGCGCCGTGCTCTCGGATTTCGGGATCGCGCGCGCGGTGTCGGGCTACGTGGTCTCGACCGGCGTGAACATGACGATCGGCACGCCGCAGTACCTCTCCCCCGAACAGGCGCAGGGGCGACCGCTCGACGCACGCCTCGATTTCTACGCCCTGGGGGTCACGCTCTTCAAGGCGGCGACCGGCGAGGTGCCCTTCGCCTCGACCGATTGGTTCGAGCTGGCGCGGATGCACGTGGAGGCCTCACCGCCCTCGCTGCGCAAGAAGCGGCCGCAGCTCTCCAAGCGGTTCGAGCGGGTGGTGATGAAATGCCTCGCCAAGCATCCCGACGATCGCTACCGCGACGCGAACGCGCTGCTCGCCGATCTGGAGGGGGTGGACGGAAAACCGGCGACGGGGTGGCTGGCGCGCTGGTGGGAGTGGTGGTCAGGCTGAACCGGAGCCGCGGAACAGGCGCCGGAACCAAGACGCGAGATGCGAGATGCGAGATGCGGGATGCGTGGCTTCCGAGTCATGTTCCCATCCCGCATCCCGCATCCCGCCTCCCGACAGCACTGCCTCCGCCGCTCGCCGGAGCTCCGGTTCATGTTGTTTTGGGAACGGTCGCTCGGCGAGACTGATCGCAAAGCCTGACCCGCCCTGAACGGTGCCGAGCTCGACGATTCCAGGCGAAGCGCGATCGATCACGTCGATCAGCGGCCGCAACATTTCCCGTTTCCCGTTTAGCGCGTCCCGGTAATACTCGGCGGCCACCGCCACGACGAGCCGCTCCGCCTTCACGCGGCCCGCCACGTACGCCTCGAGGGCCTCCTTAACGGGGGAGAATCCGGATGGCATCGTTGGTGAGCGCCAGCACCATGATGACGACCAGCAGGAAGAACCCGACGTTGCTGAGCCGGGTCCGCAGCTCGCGCGACAATGGCTTTCCGCGCACCGCTTCGGCGATGAGGAACATCAGCTGGCCGCCGTCCAGAATCGGAATGGGCAGCAGATTCAGGATGGCCAGGTTGATCGAAAAGAACGCCACGAAGGTGAGGAGCCAGTCGAGACCGAGGCGCGCGACTTGGCCCGAGATCTGGCCGACCGTAATGATGCCCCCGACCTCGCGGAACGAGGTTTGGTGGAGCACCAGTCCCTTCAAGAACCCCAGCACCACCACGCCCCGGCCCCACGTCTCCTGAAAGCCGGAGACGATGGCGCGGCCCAGCGGCTCGCGCACGTGGATCGTGGGTGGATTGGGCGCGGCGCCGATGGCGCCGTATACATGCGGCCGCGGCGATGCGCTGTCGGTCTCGACCTTGCGCTCGGGCACCACGGTCACTTGCACGATTTGTCCGTCGCGTAGCACGTCGAAGCGCACCGGCTTCTCGGGGCTGCTCCACACCGTGCGCAGGACCTCGCTCCAGGACCGCACCGTATCGCCGTTGGCCCGCACCAGCAGGTCTCCCGGCCTGAGGCCCGCGCGGATCGCCGGCCGGCCCGGCTCGACCAGCCCGAGCCGGGGCGGGTCGAGTCGGGTGAGCGCCTGCGCCAGGGCCTGCCGGGTGGCGAGTCCGCCGTCGGAAAGCTGCACGACGATGGGCTCGCGGCGGCCCGCGACTGCGAACCGCAGCGTGGTCGGCCCCGCCAAAATGTGGTCGAGCAGCGCGTTCCACGACCGGACCGTGTCGCCGTTCACCCGCACAATCCGATCGCCGAACTTGAGACTCGCCAGCGCCTCGGTCCCGGGGGGCAGCGCGTGGGTGGCGACCGAATCGATATCCGTGCTGGCGAGCTCCGGGGCGCCCGCGGTCGCGGCGAGCCCGGAGTAGATGAGGAACGCGAACACCGCGTTCATGGTGACGCCCGCGAGGATCACGATCGTCCGTTTCCACACGGGCTGGCGGTCGAACGCGCGCGCCGGGTCGATCGGGATGGCGGACTTCCCGCCCTCGACTCCTCCGGCCACGCCCTCGTCTTCCAGCCCCGCCATCTTCACGTACCCGCCGAGCGGCAGCCACGAGAGCCAGTACTCGGTCTCCCCGCGCCGCCAGCTGAATATGGGACGCCCGAAGCCGATCGAGAACCGCAGCACCTGAATCCCCACGGCCTTCGCCGCGAGGAAGTGGCCCATTTCATGAACGAAGATCAGCGGACCGAGGACGACGATGAGCGCGGCGAAATTCAGGAGCACGCCGCCTCCCGCGCCAGGCGCCGCGCGTCCGCGTCGGCGGCGAGCACCGTCTCGAGCGACGCCGCGTCGCGAACCTGGTGCGTCTCGAGCACGCGCGCGATGGTCTCCGCGATCCGCCCGAACCGGATCCTGCCCTCGAGGAACAGCTCCACCGCCACCTCGTTCGCCGCATTGAACGCGGTGGGGGCGGTCCCGCCCGCCGCGGCCGCCGCGCGTCCGAGCCCGTACGCCGGGTACAGCCCGGCGTCCACCGGCTCGAAGGTGAGGGTCCCCGCCGCCACCGGATCGAAGCGACGCGCCCCCGCGTCCGGCACACGGTCGGGATGGGTGAGCGCGTACAGAATGGGCAGCTCCATCGTCGGAAAACCAACCTGCGCGAGGACCGACCCGTCCACGAACTCGACGAACGCGTGCACCACCGACTGGGGATGGACGACCACGTCCACCGCCTCGTACGGCAGGCCGAACAGAAAATGCGCCTCGATCACCTCGAGCGCTTTGTTCACGAGACTGGCGGAGTCAACGGTGATCTTCTTTCCCATTTTCCAGGTCGGGTGGCGCAACGCTTCGTCCACCGTTGCACCCGCCACGCGCTCCGGGTTCCAGGTGCGGAACGGGCCGCCCGACGCCGTCAGAATGAGCCGCGCCAGCTCCCCGGGACGTCGCCCGGTGATGCATTGCAGCACGGCACTGTGCTCGGAGTCGACCGGCACGATCTCCCCGCCGCCCTCGCGCGCCGTCCGCGTGACCAGCTCGCCCGCCATCACCAGCGTCTCCTTGTTGGCGAGCGCCACCCGCTTCCCGGCAGCGAGCGCGGCCAGCGTGGCCTCGAGCCCCGCCGCGCCCACGATTCCGTTCAGGACGATCTGGACGTCCGACCGAGTCGCCGCCTCGACGAGACATTCGGGACCACTACGCATCCCGCTTCCCGCATCCCGCATCCCGCCATTCACGATCCCGACGTACGCTGGCGCCCAGTCGGCGGCCTGTCGCTGAAGAAGGTCGGCGTTCGAATGCGCGGTCAAGGCCGCCACCCGAAACCGCTCCCGCTGGCGCGCCAGGACCTGGAGCGCCGTACAGCCGATCGATCCGGTGGACCCGAGAATCGCGACGCCGACGGTCATGCGAGGCCGAACCACCGGAACAGCGCCGCCGCCACCGGGGCGACGAAGTACACCGAGTCGAGGCGATCGAGCACGCCGCCGTGCCCCGGGATCAAGGACGAGGAGTCCTTCACGCCCACCTCCCGCTTGAACAGCGACTCGGCGACGTCGCCGACCTGAGCCGCCACCGCCACCACCAACCCCACCGTCACCAGTTGCCACGGCTCGAGCCGCAGGGCGACGCGCTCGAGCACCAGCGGACCGTATGCCAGCGCCGCGAGCAGACCGCCCACGACCCCGCCGATGGCACCGGCCCACGTCTTCCGGGGCGAGAGCACAGGGGCGAGCTTCGGCCCGCCCACGAGCGCTCCGGCGGCCATCGCGCACGTGTCGCATACCCAGGTGATGACCAGGGGCATGACGGCGAGGGCGACCGACCCGCGCGGGTGCGCGTCGACGTGCGGCCCATGCCGGATCGCCACGAGGAACGCGAGCAGCGCCGAGGCGTACAGCGGCCCGAACGAGGTCACCGCGAGCGCGGTGAGGGGGTGCCGCTCCGGCCCCCGGGCGGCGGCCACGACCAGCGCCACGAGCAGCCAGGCCGCGCCGCCGTACACCACGGGCTCCCAGTCGGCGTAGTCCTTGGCCCAGTAGGTGGCGAACGGGAAGGCCGCCGCGGCGACGAAGCCGACCCATTCCAGCGGCTCGACCCCCTGTTTCTTCGCGAAGGCGTACACCTCGTTGGTGCCGAGCACGCCGAGCACCGCGATCGCCGCGGCCAGCACCCAGCCCCCCAGCCACAGCGCCGCCACGGCCCCGGCGATGGCCGGGACCGCGACCGCGATGCGCACCAGCAGGTTGCGGGACATGTCAGGCCGTGATCCGGCCGAACCTCCGGTCCCGTCCCTGGTAGTCGAGGATGGCCTGGAACAGGTCACGCCGCGTGACGTCGGGCCAGAGGACCGGCGTGATGTACAGTTCGGTGTAGGCGAGCTGCCACAGCAGGAAATTGGAGAGCCGGCATTCACCGGACGTCCGGATCAAAAGGTCCGGGTCGCTCCAGGGCGCCGTGTAGAGCTTGGCGCGAATGGCGTCCTCATCGATGTCCTCGAGTCGCTTGACGCCCTTGAGCACCTCTTCGGCGAGGAGGCGCGCCGCCCGAGCCAGCTCGCCGCGCGAGGAGTACGAGATGCACAGATTGAGCGCCAGCCGCGCGCCGTCGTGCGTCTCCCGCTCGATGCGCTCCACTGCCGCCCGCGCGCCGGGCGCGAGCCGGGTGCGGTCGCCCAGCACGTGGACCGCCACGCCCTGGTCCTTCAGCTCGGCTACTTCCCGCGCGATGTACTCCTCGAGCAGCTGCATCAGCGCGGAGATCTCGGTCACGGGGCGCTGCCAGTTCTCCTCCGAGAAGGCGAACAGCGTGAGGACCTCCACCCCGGCCTCGAGCGCGCCTTCGACCGCCTCGCGCACCGCCTTCATCCCCGCCCGGTGGCCCAGCGGCCGGGGCAGGCTGCGCTCGCGCGCCCAGCGGCCGTTGCCGTCCATGATGACGGCCACGTGGCGCGGCACGGCCCCGTTCAGGCGGATCTGGGACAGCAGGTCGTCCGCCATCTCAGACCTCCATGATCTCCGCTTCCTTGGCTTTCACCGCCTCGTCCACCTGTCGCAGATGATCGTCGTGCAGCTTCTGAATGTCCTTCTCGGTGTGCTTTTTCTCATCCTCCGAGACGTGCTCGGTCTTCTTGACCTTGCTGATCGCATCGGTGCGCGCGTGGCGGATCGCCACCCGCCCTTCCTCGGCGAACTTGTGCACGACTTTCACCAGCTCCCGCCGCCGCTCTTCGTTGAGCGGGGGGAGCGGGATGCGGATCAAGTTGCCGTCGTTGGAGGGGGTGAGTCCCAGATCGGACGCGAGGATCGCTTTTTCGACCGCCTTGAGGAGCCCCTTATCCCACGGCTGAATGGTCAGGAGCTTCGGCTCGGGTGCGGCGACGCTTGCGACCTGATTGAGCGGCATCTCGCTACCGTACGCGTCCACGCGCACCAGGTCCAGCAGCGACGTCGTCGCCTTGCCCGTGCGCACGGTCGAGAACTCGCGCTTCACCGCTTCCACGGACTTGTCCATCGACAGCTTCGCGTGCTTGACGTGATCCGCCAGAAGCGGGGTGGTGGGGGTCATTGGACGATCGTGCCGACGCGCTCACCGGCCAGAACCCTGGCCGTCGCGCCGGGCTGGTTGATGTTGAACACGACGATGGGGAGCTTGTTCTCCTTGCAGAGGCCGAAGGCGTTCGCGTCCATCACGGCGTAGCCGTTCACCAGCGCGTCCCGGAACGACAGCTCCGGGAGGAACTTCGCCTTCGGGTCCTGTTTCGGATCGGCGGTATAGACGCCGTCCACGTTCGTCGCTTTGAGGAGCACCTTCGCCTCGATCTCGAGCGCGCGCAGCACCGCCGCCGTATCGGTCGAAAAATACGGGTTTCCCGTCCCGCCGGCGAAGATGACCATGCGGCCCTTCTCGAGGTGCCGCACGGCGCGGCGCCGGATATAGGGCTCGGCCAGCTCCTCCATGCGGATCGCCGTCATGACCCGGGTGTCGACGCCCTTCTTTTCCAGGATGTCCTGCAGGGCGAGGGCATTGATCACGGTGGCGAGCATGCCCATGTAGTCCGCGGACACGCGATCCATCCCCTGCTCGCTCGCCGCCGTGCCGCGCAGGATGTTGCCCCCGCCCACCACCAGGCCCAGCTGCACCCCGACCCCGGCGACGTGCTTGAGCTCGTCCCCCAGCTGATCGATGAACGCGAAGTCGATCCCGCCACCCGCGCCGCGCGGGCCCGCGAACGCCTCACCCGAGATCTTGAGCAAGGCCCGCGGGTACGCGAGGCGGGGTCGCGGAGCCGTCGCCACTCAGCCTTCCCCAACCTTCAACCGCGCGAACCGCCGCACGTCGATCTTTTCACCGGTCTTGGCGGACAGCTCCTTGACCAGCTCGCCCACCGTCCGCTTGTCGTCCTTCACGAACTTCTGCTCGAGCAGGACGTTCTGCTCGTAGAACTTCTTCATCATCCCGTCCACGATCTTGGCGCGGATGTGCTCGGGCTTCTTCTGCTCGGCCACCTGCGCCTCGTACACCTGGCGCTCCCGTGCGACGGTCTCCGGCGGCAGGTCCTCGATGCGCACCGCGAGCGGATTGGTGGCCGCGATATGCACGGCGAGGTCGTGCGCCAGAGTCTTGAACTCCGCGGTGCGTGCCACGAAATCGGTTTCGCAGTTCAGCTCCACCAGCACGGCGTTCTTGCCGTCGTGGTGCACGTAGTGGCCGATGAGGCCCTGCGACGCTTCGCGGTCCGCGCGCTTATCGGCCTTGGCCGCGCCCTTGGTGCGCAGCACGTCCACGGCCTTCTCCAGGTTGCCCCCCGTCTCTTCGAGCGCCTTCTTGCACTCCATCATGCCGGCGCCGGTCCGGGCGCGCAGCGCCGCCACCAGCTTGGCCGGAATCTCTTTCACGATCGTCACTCCTCCTCCTCCTCATGAAAACGCCGCCCTCGCGCCGTTGGGGCTCGAAGGGCGGCGGTCGGTGATCCACCGGAACGCGCGCGTCCGGCGTGCTTAGCCTTCGCCTTCGGCGGCGCCGCTCGATTCCGCCGGGGCGGGCGCGGGCGCCTCATCCGTCTTGAGCCGCGCGGCGATCGCTTCCGGCTTGGGGCGCCGCTTGCGGCGCGCCGGCTTCTTCTTCTTGTCGCCCTCCGCCTCCGCCTCGACACCGGTCTCCGTCGAGTACGTCACCCCTTCGCCTTCCTCCGCCGGCTCGCGCAGCGGCATGTGGTGCCGCGCTTCCGAGATCACGTCGGAGACGGCCGCGGTGATCAGCGAAACCGCCCGGATCGCATCGTCGTTGCCGGGGATCGGAACCGTGATCAGCTCAGGATCCGCGTTCGTGTCCACGATGGCGACCACCGGAATGCCGAGCTTGTTCGCCTCGGCCACCGCGATGCGCTCCTTCTTCGAATCCACCACGAACAACGCCCCCGGCAGCCGGCTCATGTTCTTGATGCCCGACAGGTACTTCTCGAGCTTGCCGCGCTCGCGGTCGAACAGCAGCTGCTCCTTCTTGGTGTAGTTCTCGAACTCGCCCTCCGCGGTGCCCTGCTCCAGCTCTTTCAGCCGCTTGATCTGCTTCTTGATGGTCTGAAAGTTGGTGAGCGTGCCGCCCAGCCAGCGCTCGGTCACGTAGAACGCCCCGCAGCGCTGCGCCTCCGCCTGGAGGATGTTCTTGAGCTGTTTCTTGGTGCAGACGAACAGGACGTTCTCACCCTTCAGCACCACCCCGCGGAGCAGCTCTTGCGCGGCCTCGATCTGCCGGAGCGTCTTCTGGAGGTCGATGATGTAGATCCCCGACCGCTCGGCGAAAATGAACCGGCGCATCTTGGGATTCCAGCGGCGCGTCTGATGGCCGAAATGGACGCCCGCTTCCAGCAGATCCTGCAACTGAGGCTGCGCCATGCACTCCCTTTCGTGGGTTCGATCCGCCGCCGCCGTCATCTCCGATGCAACCCCGCTGGGGGGACCCAGCACCGGATCGGGCGACGTGAGTATTTCAACCGTTGTACGACTATCTCTTACTGAACTGGAACCGCTTGCGCGCCCCCGCCCGGCCCGGCTTCTTCCGCTCGACGACCCGCGGATCGCGCGTCAACAGTCCCTGCTCCCGCAGCTTCTTGCGATGCCGCTCGTCCGCCAGGCACAACGCCCGCGCGATCGCGAGTCGCATCGCCCCCGCCTGCCCCGTCACCCCGCCCCCCCGGCACAGCGCCCGCACGTCGAAGGCACCGAGCGTGTCCGTCGCCGTGAACGGCTGCTGGATGTGCGACACGAGCGACGGCCGGGGAAAGTAGTCGCCCAGCGTCCGCCCGTTGACGTTCCACTTCCCCGACCCCGGCGTGAGATACACGCGCGCCACCCCGACCTTGCGGCGCCCGACCGCGTGCCAGCGCAGCTCCGGCGTGATCGCGCTGCTCATCGAGCCTCCACCAGACTGAGCGGCTCGGGCTGCTGGGCCGCGTGCGGGTGCTCGGGACCGGCATAGACTTTCAGCATCTGCTTCACCTTTTGACGCGAGAGCGTCGTCTTCGGCAGCATGCCCCACACCGCCTTCTCGATCACGCGCTCGGGACGCTTTTCGAGCACGTTCTTGAGCGGCGCGAAGCGTTCGTGGCCCATGTAGCCGGTGTGCCGGAAGTAGCGCTTCTGCTCGAGCTTGCGTCCCGTGAGCTTGACCCGGGCGGCGTTCACCACCACGACGCAGTCGCCGCTGTTCAGGTGCGGCGTGAACGTGGGCTTGTGCTTCCCGCGCAGAATCTGCGCCACCCGGCTCGCCAGCCGGCCGAGCGGCTGGCCGGCCGCATCGACCACGAACCAGCGGTGCGTCACGTCCTCTTTTCGCAGACTGAACGTCTTCATTCCGCCCTTCCCAAGAAGCCCGGTCGGTGACAGCCGCGAACTATACCCGGGCCGTAAGGGCCTGTCAACCTGAGGGTTCCGGGCTCGCGAGGGTCACGAGCGAGGCACCTTTTTCGACCGCCTGCCCCACGGCGACGTGGACCGTCTGGACCATCCCCGGCCGCGGCGCGCGCAGCTCGTTCTCCATTTTCATCGCCTCGACGACCACGAGACCGGCCCCCGCATCCACCCGCTGCCCTTCAGCCACCTCGATCCGCACCACCAGGCCGGGCATCGGCGCGCGTACCGTGCCTCCGCCGCCCGACCACTTGTTCTTGCCGCTCCCCGCCTCGATCCCGCGGCTGCGTTCGTCCTGCACCGCGACTTCCACTCGCTCGCCCACCAACCCCAACGTCCACCGCCCGGCACCCTCGAGCGGCTCGGCGGCTACCGTCCACGACGCTCCAGCGAGCAGCAGGTGATAGAGGGGTGTTCCCGATACGGCGACGAGATCGGTCTCGAGCCCCACCCCATCCACGGTCACGCGGTTGCCATCCACCTCGACCTCGTGGGTTTGGGCGCCGATGGACACGAAGTACTTCATCGCACGGTTCCCCCCACCCCTTTGTTTTTCACGCCGCCTCCATCGCTACCACGGTCTCCACCTGCGCCGTCTGGGGGAAGAGATCGAACGCCCGCACGGCCGTGACGCGGTAGGTCGCGCTCAGCCGGTGCAGGTCGCGGGCCAGGGTGGCCGGGTCGCACGAGACGTAGATCAGCCGGTTGACGGGTTGTCCCGTGAGCCGCAGGGTGACGTTCCAGTGCAGGCCCGCCCTGGGGGGATTGACCACCACCGCACTGGGCTCGGGCAGTGTGGGCAGCACGTCTTCCGCCTTGCCCGCGATGAACCGCACCGGACGCGGGACTTCGCGTCGCCGCGCCCAGTCGATCGCCTTCTCGTCCGCGTCCACGCTGACCACCTGCGCCCCGCGCTCCGCCAGCGCGACGGCGGTGTCCCCGATTCCTCCATACAAATCCCACACCACCGCACCGCGCACGTCGCCCAGCTGCTCGACTGCCCAGCCGCGCGCGATCGTACCCATCTCCGGGTTGATCCGCTCGAACGCGGTCGCGGGGAATCCGGTGGCCGGGCCCGCGACCACGCGCGCGGCGCCATCCACGGGTTGCCACCAGCAAATCACGTTTGCGCCGTCGGGGAGCGCCGCGCGCAGCGCCTCCGAGTTCAGCCACGGCTCACCGCTCGATTCCGCGATGACGTGCCGCCGGCCCTCTCGGTCCAGGCGGAGGATCAGCTGCGTGAGCCGCGCGGGTAGGAGTTCGAGCCGCTGTTTCAGTTCCCGCCACAGGGCCATCAGCTTGAAGTCCGCGATGTGACAATCCTTCAGGTCGAACACCGATCCGGGCCGGTCATAGGGATGGAGACCCACCGCCCTCGCCCGCCCTCGACCGCCCTTCACCGCGAGACTGATCTTCGCTCGATACCGCCACTCCTCGACCGCCTCGACGATCTCGGGGTCGCCGACGTCGAGCTTGGCGATCCGCCGCAACGCCTCCCCCACGATCGCCTGCTTGGCAACGAGCTGCGCTTCGTAGGTGACATGCTGCAGCTGGCAGCCGCCGCAGTGATCCTGCACGTAGTGGGGGCACGCTGCGGTAACGCGGGCCGCGCCGGGGGCGACGATCTCGGCCAGCTCCCCGCGGGCGAAGCTCTTGTGCAGCTTCACACCCTCGCGCAACCGGATCCGCTCACCCGGAGCGGTGCGGGCGACGAACACGGCGCGCCCGTCCGCCAGCCGGCCCACGCCCTCCCCACCCGCGGCGATCGCCGTGATCGCCACGACGTCGCTCATTGGCCCAACGCTTCCCGGCGTGCCGCGAGCAGCCAGGCTGACGGGCGGTCGGGCGGTCGGGCGGTCGGCTGTTCGGGCGGTGCCGTGGCCCGCTGCTCCTCGGCGAGGAGTGCGGCCGCGACGACGAGCGGCCGGGTCAGCCCGGCTGGCACCTCGCCGACCTGGAGACGCGTGCCGGCGCGCTCGAGGTAGGTGACGTCCAGGTCCCCCCGTTGGAACTCCGGGTCGTCCATCACCCGGAGGTGAAACGCCTGGGACGACGGGATGCCGACGATCGTGAGCTCGCGCAGGGCGCGCCGCATGCGCTCGAGTGCCACGGCGCGCGTCTCTCCCCACACGATGAGCTTCGCGATGAGCGGGTCGTAATGCAGCGTGACCTCGTTGCCCTCCTCGATCCCGCCATCCCAGCGGACCCCGGGCCCACCGGGCACGCGGAGGTAGCGCACCACGCCCGTCGCGGGGAGAAAGTCGTTGACCGGGTCCTCCGCCGTGATGCGACACTCGATGGCGTGGCCGCGCGGCTGCAGCGTCCCCGCGTGCACGCGCAGCGGCTGGCCCATCGCCACGCGCAGCTGCTCGCGCACGATGTCCACCCCGTATACGAGCTCGGTCACCGGGTGCTCGACCTGCAGCCGGGTGTTCATCTCCAGAAAGTAGAACTCCCCGCCCGGCGCGAGCAGGAATTCGATCGTGCCCGCGCCGAGGTAGCCCACCGCGCTTGCGGCGGCGGTGGCCGCCTCGCTCATACGGCGGCGCAGCGGCGGCGTCACCGCCACGGAGGGCGCCTCCTCGATGAGCTTCTGGTGACGTCGCTGGATGCTGCACTCGCGCTCCCCCAGCGCGACCACCCGGCCGAAGGAATCCGCCAGGATCTGGATCTCGATGTGGCGCGGCCGCTCGAGGTACTTCTCGAGATAGATGTCATCCGCCCCGAACGCCTTGCGCGCTTCGCTCGACGCCGCCTCGAATCCCGCCTCGAGCTCGGCTTCCTCTCGTACCAACCGCATGCCCTTGCCGCCGCCCCCCGCGGCCGCCTTGAGGAACACCGGATACCCGAGCCGGGCCGCCTCCGGTCGAGCCTGCACATGGTCGGCGAGCGGTCGCGTGGAGCCAGGCACAATGGGAACGCCCGCTTGCTGCATGCGGCGCCGCGCTTCGGTTTTGTCGCCCATGGCCCGAATGGCCGCCGCCGGCGGCCCGATGAACTCGAGCGACGCCGCGGCCACCGCTTCCGCAAACGGCGCGCGCTCCGACAGGAACCCGTACCCGGGGTGTACCGCCTGGCACCCCGAGCTCTGCGCCGCCGCCACCAGCTTCCCGATGTCGAGATAGGACTCGGCTGCCGTCGGAGGCCCGAGCGGCACCGCCAGATCGGCCGCGCGCACATGGGGCGACAGGCGATCGACCTCCGAATAAACCGCCACCGCCTCGAGGCCCTCCTCGTGGCAGGCGCGGATGATGCGCAAGGCGATCTCGCCGCGGTTGGCGACCAGTACGCGCTTGATGGTCGGTGACATTATTTCCGGCACGTCGGCACGTCGGCGGCCACCTTGAACGTCGCCAGCGCATCGCACAGCGTGGGAGTGGCGCGCGCGGCCCGGCTGTAGGCCGCGAGCGCGGGCTCGGCCCACGGGTCGCTGGCGTCGAGCGCCACGCGCAGCGCCCCGAACACGAAGTCACGCGGCGGGACCCGCGGGCTCTTCCCTTCCGGTCCTGCCACCCACACGAGCGGCCGCGTCTCCCACCGGATGCGCGGCCGCGTCTCCGGTGGCCGGTCGAATGCCATGCTCACACACACCGGACGTCGCCGCACCAGCTCGGCGAGCCAGGCATCGTCGCCGCCGCGACGCCCGAGCTTCAAGTCCGCCATGAGTCGCGCCCGCAGTACCGCATCGGAGCGCCAGGCCGCGAGCGGGAGCACCAGCAGATCAGGCCGCAGACCGCGGGCGAATCGCATGTACCAGGCCGCGTAGAAATCGGCATCGCCCGCCGTCAGCAGTACGCCCCCGGCCGGGCAGGCGCGCAGCAGGTTCTCACCCAGCTCGTCCAGCACCGGTGGAACGCGCAGGTCCATGGGCAGCGGTCCCCACGCTTCGACGCCGGCCTTCACGCCACCGGCCTCCCACCCGAGCCACGAGCGGGCCGCCCAGGCGCCCACCCGAAACACGCGGGCGCTGTCACCCACCGCGCTCGACCCCAACGGCCCGGCGAGCGCCGCCGCGCGGCCCAATGCCTCCTCCGCGGTGTCGAGCACGGCGCGGGTCCATACGCTGTCCTCGCTCGAGCGATGGGTCGCGCCGTGCGCCTCCACGCCCAGTCCCAGGTACGCGCGCCCCATCAGCAGCCAGAGCTGGGCATCGGACGAGTCCTGCGCGGCCCGGCCGCGGAGCGTGGCGAGCGAATCGGTCGGGGCCACGGGAGGCACCTGCGACAGGGTCACCAGCAGCAACGCGCTACAGAGGGATATTGCCATGCTTCTTCGACGGATTCCGGTCTCGCTTGGTGGCAAGGGTGGCGAGCGCGTCGATCAGCCGCGGCCGGGTGTCACGCGGATCGATGATGTCGTCCACGTAGCCGCGCGCGGCCGCGAGGTACGGGTGGGCGAACTTCTCGCGATACTCGGTCTCGCGCGCCTCGGTGGCGTCGTCCTTGTAGAGGATTTCCACCGCGCCCTTCGGGCCCATGACGGCGATCTCCGCCGTCGGCCAGGCGACGTTGTAGTCCCCCCGCACGTGCTTCGAGTTCATGACGTCGTAGGCGCCGCCGTACGCCTTGCGGGTGATCACCGTGACCTTGGGGACGGTCGCCTCACAGTAGGCGAACAGCAGTTTGGCGCCGTGCTTGATGATCCCGCCGTGCTCCTGGGCCACGCCGGGGAGGAAGCCGGGCACGTCCTCGAACGTGACGAGTGGAACGTTGAACGCGTCGCAGAACCGGATGAACCGCGCGCCTTTGAGCGAGGCATTGATATCGAGCACCCCCGCGAGCACCGCGGGCTGGTTCGCGACGACCCCCACCGGGCGGCCTCCCAGCCGCGCGAACCCCACCAGCAGGTTACCCGCGAAATCCCGATGCACCTCGAAAAAGACGCCGTCGTCCACCACGCGACGGATCACGTCGTGCATGTCGTACGGCTTGGCCGCCTCGTCCGGAACCACGTCCAGCAGCTCTTCGTCGCGCCGGTCCGCCGGATCCGTGGAGGGACGGATCGGCGGATCATCGAGATTGTTGGACGGGAGGTAGGACAAGAGTGTGCGGATCGCGGCGAGGCTGTCGCGCTCCGCGTCGTGCACGAAGTGCGCCACGCCGGACGTCCCGCCGTGGGTGTCCGCGCCGCCGAGGCCCTCGAAGTCCACCTCTTCGTGGGTCACGGTCTTCACGACGCTCGGCCCAGTGACGAACATGTAGGAAATGCCGCGCACCATGAAGATGAAGTCGGTGATGGCCGGGCTGTACACCGCGCCGCCGGCGCACGGACCCAGGATGGCGCTGATCTGCGGTACCACGCCCGAGGCGAGCGTGTTGCGCAGGAAGATGTCGGCGTAGCCGCCGAGCGACGCGACGCCCTCTTGAATGCGTGCGCCACCCGAGTCGTTGAGCCCGATCACCGGCGCGCCGTTCTTGAGCGCCAGATCCATCACCTTGCAGATCTTCTCGGCGTGGGCTTCCGACAACGAGCCGCCGAACACGGTGAAGTCCTGTGAGAATGCGTACACCAGCCGCCCCTCGATCCGCCCGTAGCCCGTCACCACGCCGTCGCCCAGGTATTTCTCGTCCGCCAGCCCGAAGTCGGTGGAGCGATGCGTGACGAACCGGTCCAGCTCCACGAACGTCCCGGCGTCGAGCAGTACGTCGAGCCGTTCCCGAGCCGTCATCTTGCCCTTCTCGTGCTGCGCCGCGATACGCTCGGCGCCGCCACCCAGCTCGGCGGCCGCGCGCTTCTGCTGCAACAGGTCGAGCTTTTCTCGCATGCTCATGAGCAGGGAATCTAGAGTACACCGAGAACAGGTAACAGGACCGCTAATACTAGACGCACAGACGCGCAGGGGAAAACAGCGAGAGGGGGCAGGAATTCCCGCCCCCTCCAACCTGTTCACCCCTGTGCGTCTACGCGTCTAGCTTTGGCGGGTCCTGCGTACCGGTTTCCTGGACACTGTCTTCCTTAGGCCAGCCGGTGGCCGCCAGCACGATCCGATGGTGTATCGGGTCCACCTCCAGCACCTTGAGCTCGACCGCCTGTCCCTCTTTCACCGCGTCGCCCGGATTCTGGATGTCGGGGATGCCGAGCTGCGACATCGGGACAAAGCCCTCGATGTCGCTCCCCAGATCCACCACCACGCCCTTGTCCATGAGGCGCAGCACCCGGCCCCGCAGATCGGTGCCCACGGGATACGTCTCGCCGATGCGAAGCCACGGATCTTCCTGCGCCTGCTTCAGGCCCAGCGAGATCCGCTTGTTCTCCGCGTCCACGTTCAGGATCAACACCTCGACCTCGTCGCCCTTCTTCACGACTTCGGAGGGATGCTGCACCCGCTTGGTCCACGACATGTCGGAGATGTGAATCAGGCCGTCGATGCCGGGCTCGATCTCCACGAACGCGCCGAACGAGGTCAGGTTGCGCACCTTCCCCTTGATCCGCATGCCGACGGGATACTTCTGCGGCAGCGCCATCCAGGGGTCTTCCTCGGTCTGCTTCATGCCGAGCGAGACCTTCTCTTCCGTCTCGTCGACCTTCAATACCACGGCTTCAATCGTCTCGCCGATCGACACGATCTTCGATGGGTGGCGCACGTTGCGCGTCCAGCTCATCTCGGAGATGTGGACCAGGCCCTCGATCCCCGGCTCGAGCTCGACGAACGCGCCGTAGTTCGTGATCGACACCACTTTGCCCTGCACGCGCGTGCCCACCGGGTACTTCGCGGCCACGTTCTTCCAGGGGTACGGCTGCAGCTGCTTCAGGCCGAGGCTGATGCGCTCGCGCTCCCAGTCGATGTCGAGGACCTTGACCTCGACCTCCTGCCCGATGTGCACCATCTCGGACGGGTGCGACACGCGGCCATAGCTCATGTCCGTGATGTGGAGCAGTCCGTCCACGCCGCCCAGATCGATGAAGGCGCCGAAGTCGGTGATGTTCTTGACGATGCCCTTCCGCACCTGACCGACCTGCAGCTCTTTCATGAGGACGTCGCGCTTGGTCTTACGCTCGGCTTCGAGCAGCACGCGACGGCTCACCACGATGTTGCGGCGTCGCTTGTTCAGCTTGATGATCTTGAACTCGAAGCTCTGACCCAGGAGCTCGTCGATGTTGGGCACGCGCCGCAGGGCGATCTGGCTGCCCGGGAGGAACGCGTCCACCCCCATCAGGTCCACCACCACTCCGCCTTTGATCTTCTTGACCAGCGTGCCCGACACCGCCTCGTCCTTCTCGTGGGCTTCGCGGATCCGCTCCCAGACCCGCATGAAGTCGGCCTTCTTCTTCGAGAGGACGACCGCGCCTTCTTGATCCTCGAGATGCTCGAGGAACACCTCGACCACGTCCCCTTCTTTGAGCGAGCGCGCGTCCTTGAACTCGTCGATCGGCACGGCGCCTTCCGACTTGAAGCCGACGTCGAGGATGACGGCGGTGTCGGTCACGCGCAGTACCTTCGATTTGACGATCTCGCCTTCTTCGATGTTGGAGAGCGTTCCCTCGTACAGCTCCGTCATCTTCGCGATTTCGTCCGACGAATACTCTTCGTGCAGGTCGGAGCGGACGCGGAGGTGGGAGTGAGCGGGAGCGGGGGCGGCAGCTTCGGGCTTCGACTCGGGCGGGTTTTCCGTATCTACCAGCATTCAGGACACCGGTTCGGTTGCGGGTTTGGACCAATGGGCCCGGGGACGATCCCCGGACTCCGGAACACAAGCAGCCAAACCTAGCCGGGCAGCCGCGTCCGCGCCAGCGCTACGACCGCCTGGACCTGCTGCTCGAGCGAGAGCCGCGTGGTGTCGAGGACCACTGCGTCGGCGGCGGCTCTGAGCGGCGCTACCGCCCGCGTGGAATCAGCGCGGTCCCGCGCCTCCAGCACATCGGCCTCGCGCCGCAGCTCGGCGTCCCCGCCCCCGCCCC
>Ga0209161_10001099_pt1 | contig 22244 bp, 19 predicted proteins | sample GraSoiAngelo_155_FD_186169 | JGI IMG/M metagenome (GOLD analysis project Ga0209161, IMG submission 186169) | Grasslands soil microbial communities from the Angelo Coastal Reserve, California, USA - 14_1009_13_30cm (SPAdes) (version 2) | ecosystem: Environmental > Terrestrial > Soil > Grasslands... | reverse complement strand
TGATCCGACATTGGTGCCGCAGATTTTAAAGATCTGCTCAGCCTACACGCCGCCACCGCCGGAAGGTTTCGTTAGTCCAATCACGTGGGGCATCGAGAGCAACGTGATCGAGCGGTTTGCCCGCGCAGGAGTGCCGGCCGAGAAAATCTCCTTCGCGCGCGACACGTTTACCTTCAACTTCCCTGGTGCACCGTCAGCCTTCGTCGATGAATTCAGGAAATACTACGGGCCGACCATGAATGCATTCGAAGCCGCAGAAAAGAACGGCCGAGCGGCTGACCTGCAGTGAGAGCTGGAAGAACTGTTTGCCAGCCAAAACAAAAGCCCGAGCAAGGATGCCACCTCTATTCCTGCAACCTTCTTGCGCGTTACGGTCGCGCTTTGAAGCAGTAGAGTTAGCTCCGCCGGTTCAGCCGCTAATCAATTGTGAGAGATCGGATTTTGTCGCTCTCAATGGTGAAGTGGTAATCGAGCGTGACCGGACTTCCATCAAACGTTCCCGATACCTCCACCGTAACGATGACGACGTCTACCTTGTCCTCTTTGATGCTGAGAGCTTTGAATTGAAATTTGTATTTCGCGATTGTCTTCGCAATCCAACCCTCAATGGCTTTTTTTCCGTGCAGCGTTTCTCGTTCATCATGAACAACCGCATCGTCCGAAAAGCAGGAAAGGATGGACTTCACATCGTGCGCATTACTCGCGGTGACATAATCGTTGATGATTCGGGTTAGTTTCAGGTTCATGGCAATTCTCGTTCAGCTTTTGCGCCTTCAAACAATAGGCATCGTTCCGCCATCGATAGAACAGGACAGCGTCAGCCCCCGATTGAAGCGTGCAGATGTGACTCGGGGCGGAACCTGATTGCCGCGACAATGCCGAGCAAAACGAAAAGCGCCAGAACGACGAGCTGGGTAAGCTTAAATGGCCGCTCGGTCTGCGTCGGCGCCATCGCGTGCAGGGCTGGCACTTTTTCGAACAACTGCACGACCAATACGAACAAATTGAAGTAGAGACAGATCACAGCACCGATCGCATAGATCCAACGCCATGCACCGCCGAGTCGTTTGGGGTAACGCGCGTAAATCGTCAGCGCAAGAAAAGGCAGCGATATGATTCCGAGACCGATGGCCGGCGTGAACCCGTGAAACGGAAAAAAGAATCCAGTGACGGTTGTTGCGACAGCTGTTATCAGAAACCATTTCGTCCAACCGTTTAGCTGCGCGCCGGCAAGCATGCCAAACACGACGACGATGCCAGTGAAAATTGCGATCAGACTGATAAGAGTGTGAATGATCGTATAGATTTGCAGGATCATCGTGTTCCGATTACATCCGTTTCCACACGTAATGTCACGTTTCGTTGTAATTACTCGACCATCACGATCAAACGCCGTCCGGGAATCCGGCTTTCATTTGTTCCGAGTTCAGTCTATCCGGCGACCCAGCCTCCATCGACGACCAGCGATGTCCCGGTCGTGAATTTTGCGTTGTCGGAACAGAGATAGAGAACCGCGGCAGCGATTTCCTCGCTGACGCCCATTCGCCCGACAGGAATCATCGACGTAATCTGATCGCGCGAGGCGCCGTCAGCGAAACGATCGAACATATCGGTGGCAATCACGCCCGGAGCGACGGCGTTGATACGGATGTTTCGTCTGGCGAATTCGAGCGCGACAGATTTGGTCAGGCCTTCGACCGCGTGCTTGGAAGCAATGTAAATGCTGACCTCCCCCAGACCAACGTGCCCGGCCACGCTGGAATTGTTGACGATGGCGCCGCCTCCACTCTTGAGCATGACCGGGATTTCGTGACGCATCGAATTGAGAACGCCCCAAACGTTGATGTCGAAAACGCGCCGATACTCAGGTTCGGTAGCCTGATCTAGCGGGCCTTTCCATTCAACGCCGGCATTGTTAAACGCAACGTCGAGACGGCCGAATTTATCAACCGTGAAATCGACCATCGCTTTCACGTCGGCATCTTTCGCAACGTCTGTGCGGACGAACGCCGCATCGCCGCCGAGTTTTTTAATTTCAGCAACGACCTGTGCGCCTTCCTTTTCGCGGCGACCAGTCAGAACGACATTCGCGCCGGCTCGCGCGAATGCAATCGCGGTGGCCTTGCCGATACCGGAAGTTCCTCCGGTCACGAGTGCAACTTTGCCTGAGAATGTTCTGTTGTTCATTTTGTTCCTTTCATTTTTTGATTTTTGGGAAATCGCTTAATCATCAGTAAGAGTCGATCCTCGCTGCCTCCTTCGAGATGGAGGATTGAATGGTTTAGGCGCCTAGTCAGTGATGGTCCCACTCTTTTCTTTCATATCGCCCCGTCGTCTCATTTTTCGTACGGCGTCGTCAGTTCCTTCTCGTCCGTATCGACCACGAACACGGCCAGCAGCTTCGCGGGTTCGGTCTTGCTCGCGTTCTCACTAACGCTGTGCCGATCACCAGGCATCTCGGAGAAGCTCTCTCCGGCGCGATAAGTAACGGCCGGCCCATTATTGACCGAACTTCGGATCGCTCCTTCGAGGACGGTTGCGTAGATGAAAGCAGACTTGGGATGCGTGTGGGCCGATGACGTCCCGCCGGGACCATATTCGACGAGCACACCCTTGATACTTTTGCCCGGCACATTTGGCAGCGCGTGCTCGTAGACAAGCGTGACCTTTGCATTTTTGTCAGCCGCTATCCCTGAGCCCACGCCGAGAGTGGCGACGATGAGTGCGCAAACAATAAGTCCGTAGATGAAGCGCGGCAGCCCTACTGGTTTTGAAGTTCGGATTCGTTTCATTGTGATGTTCTTTCTCGTATGTGGTTAGATTGTTCTTGTGATGTTCGGGAAGAGGTCCTTCCTGGGGCTCTGTTTCTAGGATGTGGAGCGGCTGAGCCACTCCTCGTAATGCGTCAGGCCGAGGCGGGCGTTATCGCCGGGGGTAAGGCTTTGATCGTTCAGCTCTGTGCCGAAGTACAGGGCGTGGACGTCGGTGATCACCTTGCGTGGGTCTCGCGTTGCGCTCAAGAAACGCCGGGCGAATTCATCCATTCGGATCGGTTCGGGACCGGCCACCTCGACCGTATCGTTTAATGGCTCGGCGACTGCGACGTCAGTCAGGGCGGCGGCGACATCATCCGCCGCGATGGGCTGCATGAGTCCAGGCGACAACCGAACCGTTTGCCCTTCAGTGGCGGATTGCGCGATGCCCTTTGCAAACTCGAAGAACTGGGTCGAGCGAACGACCGTAAACGGAACCTTGGAGGCCTTGATGACGTTTTCTTGAGCCACCTTTGCGCGCAAATAACCACTCGCAGGAAGACGATCGGCGCCGACGATTGACAGCGCTACGTGATGGCTTACGCCGGCCGCCACTTCCGCAGCAAGCAAGTTGCGTCCGGCCGTTTCAAAAAACTCCAGCACGGCCTTGTCCTCCCAAGATGGCGCGTTCGCGACGTCAACAACGACCTGAGCTCCTGTTAGCACTTCCGCCAGCCCTTCACCGGTAAAGGTGTTGACGCCGGAGGAAGGTGATGCCGCCACTACCTCATGGCCACGCTGGCGAAGATTGTTCACCAGCTTTGTTCCGATTAATCCGGTGCCGCCAATAACCACGATCTTCATTTTGTTATCCATGTGCGTTTGTTTCTCGAAGGATTCTTTGGCTCAACGCTTTCGGTTTGTGGGTTTCGCTTAACCTTTGAAGAACGCGAGCAGGTCGGCGTTGATGATGTCGGCTTGCGTCGTGGGCATGCCGTGCGGTAGGTCTTTGTATGTCTTTAGCGTGCCATTCTTGAGGAGTTTGGCCGAGAGTGGGCCGGCGGCCTGATAGGGCACGATCTGGTCGTCCTCGCTATGCATGACCAGAACCGGCACCGAGATCTTCTTTAGATCCTCCGTGAAGTCGGTCTGCGAAAACGCGACGATGCCGTCATAATGCGCCTTGGCGCCGCCCATCATGCCTTGGCGCCACCAATTCCGAACGACAGGCTCGATCGTTTTCACGCCGGGACGGTTGAAGCCGTAGAACGGGCCGGCCGGCAGGTCGTAATAAAACTTGGCCCGGTTGGCGGCGAGCTGGGCTTGGAGATCGTCGAATACCGATTTGGGTGTGCCTAACGGATTGGCCGGAGTCTTCACCATCAGCGGCGGCACGGCGCTGATGATCGCCGCCTTCGCCACGTTCTTGTCGCCATGACGGCCGAGATAATGCACCACCTGGCCGCCGCCGGTCGAATGGCCGACGTGAATCGCATCCTTGAGGTTGAGATGATCGGTCACGGCCTTCAGATCGTCGGCATAGTGGTCCATGTCGTGTCCGCCGCCGGTTTGAGTCGAGCGACCATGTCCACGCCGATCAGTTGCAATGACGCGGAAACCTTTGCTGAGGAAAAAAAGCATCTGCGCGTCCCAATCGTCGGCGCTTAGCGGCCAGCCGTGACTGAACACGATAGGCTGTCCTTTGCCCCAGTCCTTGTAATAGATGTCGATGTTGGCTCCGTTTTCTTTTCCGACAGTTACGTATGGCATGATGATGATTTTCCTTTCGGGTTAAGTTTCACTAGAGATGTGCCGCCCGTGGCAAGATCAGCCCTGCTCAAGTGTCGGCATTCCCGGTCACATAGTCACGTGACGTTTTCATGAATTTACAAGCTAGGTGGAATTAGCTCGACAATGAGCAGACAAAGGTCGAATCGAAGATTTAAATCCGGGGAATTTCTATGAAACAAAATCATAACCGTCGTCAGCATCGCGCTGCGCTCGGCTTATTCTGTGTATTCAGTTTGTTCGCAAGTGAGAGTTACGCGGCGCCGGCTGCAATCACGTCGCGCACAGCAAACATCGACAGTGTACAACTTCACTACTTGATTGCTGGAAGCGGGCCAGCCGTTCTGTTTCTTCACGGGTACACGCAAATTTCGCGCATGTGGCGGCCGATCATCCCGTTGCTAGCCGAAAAGTTCACCGTGATCGCGGTCGATTTACCGGGCATCGGCGATTCTTCGATTCCCGCAGACAACAAGATCGACATGATAACTGCAGCCAAGCAAATCCATGATTTGGTTCGTTCCTTGAAGATACATAAGGCGCGCGTGGTGGGACACGACATCGGGCTGATGGTCGCTTACGCTTACGCCGCTCAATTCCCGGGCGAAACCGAGAAGCTCGCGGTGATGGACGCGTTCCTTCCCGGCGTTCCCGGATGGGAACCGATCTATAACAATCCGAACACCTGGCATTTTCGTTTCAACGGCGAGTATCCAGAGAAATTAGTGAAGGGGCGCGAGCGAACTTACTTCGAATATTTCTGGAACGTTCTCGCTGCGGACAAAACTCATTCGATCCCGGAAGCGGATCGGAAAGCGTACACCGCAGCCTATTCGCGACCGGGACGCATGCATGCCGGCTGGGCCTATTTTGTTTCCTGGCCGCAACTGGCCAAAGATTTCGCACAACTCTCGCAAACAAAACTGACGATGCCGGTGCTGTCGATTGGCGGCGACAAATCGCTTGGCAACGAGTTGGCTGCGCAGATGAAGCTCGTCGCAACTGATGTCACAGTCGTGGTGCTGTCGAACACCGGTCATTGGATTTTCGAGGAAAAACCGAAAGAAACAATCGACGCGCTGGTGAAATTTCTCTGAGACTTTCGATGCGCACATGCCGGGACCTTCGGCGCGCTTACCGGTTTCTGGACGCCTGATCTAATTCCGGCGAGGCTCGGACGCAATCGGAACCATGGTGGAAAAGACCGAATTAATCCTGATTTGTCTCGTTGCGGTTGCTCTGCTGGCCATCGTTGCCCGGAAAATCCATATCCCATATCCAATTCTGCTGACCATTGGCGGCGTGGTCCTCGCTCTGATCCCTGGTCTTCCTGCGATTCACCTCGAACCAAAACTGGTCTTTAATCTTTTTCTTCCGCCGCTGCTTTATCCCGCAGCCATTTTCACGTCGTGGAGAGATTTCCGAGTAAATCTTCGCTCAATTCTCCCATTGGCAATCGTTTTGGTCCTTTTAACGATGACCGTGACTGCTTATCTGTTCCACGATTTGGTCGGATTACCTTTGGCGGTAGGTTTTGTATTCGGCGCCATCATCTCGCCCCCGGACGCCGTGGCAGCGCTGGCGGTCACTCAAAGTTTGCGGGTGCCTCGCAAAATTATTGTCATCCTCGAAGGAGAAAGTCTGGTAAACGACGCTACTTCGTTCATCTCGTTCCGTTTCGCAGTGGCCGCCGTGATGACCGGCACGTTTTCGCTGACGCAAGCGAGCTTGCAATTTCTTTTGGTCGCCGCGGGCGGCATCTGCGTTGGTCTCGCCGTGGGCTGGCTCGTAGTCCAACTGCAAAAGCGTTTAGATGATCCGCCTGTTCAAACATTGTTTTCCCTGCTTACGCCGTACGTTGCCTACTTCAGCGGCGAAAATCTCCATGTCTCGGGAATCCTCGCAGTTGTAATTGCGGGCATCTACATCGGATGGCGCGCCCCGCGGATCTTGAGCGGGCGCATGCGATTACAAGCGCTGCCTGTTTGGGAAATGGTCGTGTTCATTCTGAACGGAATACTTTTCATGCTCATCGGGCTCGAACTGCCACAGGTTATCACCGTGCTTACTCCAGGCACCGTGACTCGCGTCGCCTGGCTGGCAATCGTGTTTGTTGCGGTGATCGTGCTGGTTCGTTTCGTCTGGGTGTTCGGAGCCACCTACTTGCCGCGTCTGCTGAGCCCAACCTTCCGCCGTAAAAATCCCGCTCCCTGGAAACAGACTGCGTTGATCGCGTGGACCGGGATGCGCGGAGCGGATTCGCTTGCCGGTGCACTGGCGATCCCGCTTGTCTTCGCCAATGGCCAACCATTCCCCGGGCGCGACCTGATCCTCTTGCTGACGTTCTGCGTCATTTTCGCAACGCTCGTTTTGCAAGGACTCACTCTTACTCCCTTGGTCCATTGGCTGAAAATCAAGGACGATCGCATCACGGAAAGAGAAGAGAGACTGGCGCGCCTGAAGGCCAATGAAGCAGCCCTGGCTCGTCTGGAGGAAATCGCATCGTCGAAGCGAGCCCCGCCCAAGACCGTAGAACGCCTTCGTTCGGAATATGAAGATCGCATTCGACAACTGCGGATTGAAGAGCCGGACGGAGCAAGCATGAGCCGATTGTTCTCGCGTGACTTTGAAGAACTAGCTCGCGAAGTGTTACAAGCAGAACGTGACATGGTGATCCAACTGCGTAACGAAGAAGCCATCAACGACCAGGCTTTGCGCAGAATCCAACGCGATATCGATCTGGCCGAAGCGCGGCTTCGCCGGCCGACGTAAATCCAGTCACAGATTTTCCCTGCAACCGAACGTCTCACCGTCCGCGGGATTTTGAAAGGCCCCTTACGAGCAATCGGCATTACAACGTAGTCGCGCTGGTAGTTGAAACTCTGTTCAGTGAGTGCTCAATGTCGCAGAAGTGATCGAGTCACGCGTCGGAGGCGAGAGTTTCGGGCGGCACTCGCAGGTAGCCATAACGCATGAGCATCACGGTCGGTACCGGTCGCACGTGCGGCGGAATAGTCATTCTCGTTGTCGCCGATGATTACGGCTTCGCTCGTGGTTGCGCCAAGCCGCTCGATCGCGTGTTGCCGCTCCAGGTCCGATCAAGAGCTCCCGATCCAGATCCCAACCAGAAAGACCAACACTCCTCCGACAATCACTTGAAATGCGGCCTGGAGAAAAGGCGTATCCATATAGCGCTTTCGGATCCAGCTGATGACCAAGAGTTCGATTCCCACGATCACAACGGCAATGGCCGTAGCAGTTCGAAATTCTGGAATCAAATATGGCAAGGTGTGACCGATTCCTCCTGCCGTAGTCATCAATCCGCAGACAAAACCACGAAGCAAAGGTTTGCCGCGGCCAGTCAGACTGCCGTCATCAGAAGCTGCCTCAGCGAACGCCATTGAAATTCCCGCGCCAACGCTCGCGGCGAGACCCACGACGAAAGCAGCGTGGCTGCTGTGCGTTGCAAACGCTGCAGCAAACACCGGAGCAAGCGTTGAAACCGAACCATCCATCAGTCCCGCCAGCCCTGGTTGCACGATTTGCAGAACGAACAATCGGCGGTGGGCTTTCTCTTCCTGGGCTTCAACTTCTGGAGTCACGTATTCGTGTTGCAGATTTTCAGCTAAGGTCACATGCTTTCGCTCCGCCTCCGCCAAGTCTCCCAGTAGCTTTCGCGTTGACACGTCGCTGACTCTACTAGCAGCGCGCTCGTAAAAACGCCGGGTCTCTGTCTCCATTATTTCCGCCTGGCGTCTGACCGTTTTGATTCCCAGCGGCCGGATCATCCAAACCGGTTTGCGGTGCACGAAGCCCTTCACGTCTTCTCGACGGATTAGCGGGATGTGTTCGCCAAAACGGCGACGGTAATCCTCAATCAGTTTGCGACGATGCTCATCCTCTTCCGCCTCCATTTCGCTAAAGATTTGAGCGGTTGCGGGGTAATCAGCATTCAATCCGGCGGCAAAGTCGGCGTAAATGCGCGCATCCGTTTCCTCGGACGAAATTGCCAGCGCAAGGATTTCCTGTTCAGACAGGTCTTTGAAATTTTTTGCCAACGGACCTCCTCCCCTTACGAATCAAGGATGCGAATATCATTTCTTCGGCGCTTCAGGACTGGGCGCAGCTGCAGGCGTCGCAGCGAGGCGGACTGTTGTTCCGGTAGTAAGAGAGTCCGAAGGATTGACGATTACCTCGTCAGATTCAGAGACGCCGCTCAGGATTTCTGATTGAACGCCGAAGTCGCGCCCTACCTTGACGTCACGAAGCTGCACAACACCCTTGGCGTCCACGATGCCAACTTGCACACTTTTGCCGCGAAATATGAGTGTGTTATCAGGTAAAGTAATCAGCTTTCTTAAAGCAACCTCTGGCACACGGACGGTGGCGTAGCTGCCAGGCAGAATCTCGTTCTTCCCGTTTTCCACTTGTAACTCGACAAGCATCGTTCGGGAATCGGGGGAGACGGCTCCCGACGTGGAGATCACTTTTCCGGGATACGTTTTTGCGCTTTGCGCCCCTACTTGGACATTGAAGGTTTGTCCCACTGCGATGTTTGTCGCCTCCTCCTGGGGGATACGGAAATAAACTCGCAAAGGATCTGTTTGTTGAATGTGAAACATCTCGAAGCTCGTATTGTTGGCGGTAATCAGGTCGCCCACGTTTACGTTGCGGACCGTGATGATACCCGCGAAGGGCGCAGTTACACGTTTAAAGGCGACTTCTTGTTCGAGAAAACGAAGATTGGCGGCAAACGCTTCGGTGTTGGCTTGGTTCGTGCCCTGCGAGGTGTCGGTGTTCTCGGCATCAAGTTGAGAGACGACACCTTCTTTGTATAACTCCTGCCATTTCGTGTTCGTCTTTTTGGCCTGTTCCAAATTTCTTTGCGCTAGGACAGCCTGCGAGCGGGCTTGCGCGAGCTGCTGATCGAGATCAGGTGTGTCGATCTCGGCGAGCAACTGGTCTTTCTGGACGTGCGCGCCGATGTCCACGAGCCAGTCTTTTAAGTATCCGTTGACCCGTGCATAGATAGATGCTTCCTGCCACGGTTTGACTTCAGCGGGCAAATTAAGCCCACTGTGAGGCGTGGTAACGGTCGGTGAAACTACTGCCACGGTAGGAATCGCCAACTCATTAGTATCAGCGGTGGCCACTTGGCGCTGCCGGAACTGGGGAACAAAGCCAGCGACCAATGCGATCAGAAACAATGCACCGCCGGACATCAGGATAAAGCGATGTCTTCGGCGAGCCCGGGTCGTGTCTCCCTCATGTTCGTCGGAGCCAACGCCGCCGGTAGGAGTAGTTGTGTTCATATATCGAGGAATGTGTTTAGGTTGCGGAAACGGCCTCTTCAAGGACCGTTGATGGAACATTTCCTTTCGGTTCTGGATTGACAGTGTCGGCTGCTTGGCGGTGCAACAGGCTGAATACGACAGGCACAAAAAGTAGCGTCGCGACGGTGGCGAGCATGAGACCTCCGATTACCGCACGCCCTAGCGGCGCGTTCTGCTCGCCACCTTCACCAAGACCAAGCGCCATTGGTAACATTCCGATGATCATCGCCGTGGCTGTCATGATCACTGGACGCAGGCGACCTGTTCCGGCTTCCCACGCTGCTTTCACCGAATCCATTCCTTCCTGAAGGTGAGTGCGCGCAAAGGTGACGACCAGAACAGAATTAGCAGTAGCGACGCCCAGACACATGATCGCGCCCATCATTGCGGGCACGCTCAGCGTCGTGCTCGTAACATGCAGCCCCAAAATCACGCCCGCCAGCGCACCGGTCAATGCCGTTAAAATAATGAAAGGGTCGAGCCAGCTTTGGAAGTTTACAACGAGCAGTAAATAGATCAGCGCAATCGCCACTAACATTCCGATGCCCAAGCCGAGAAAGCTGGAACTCATCGTCGATGCTTGTCCTCGCAGAACAATGCTGACGCCTTGCGGCGCGGTCTTCTGAGCTTGCGCAACGATAGGCCTAATGTCACTTAGCACTCCACCGAGATCTCTGCCTCCAACTCCTCCGTAAACATCGATTACCGGGATAACGTTGTAGTGCGTGTAGATGGGCTGGCTAGTGATCCGTGTTACGTCAGTTACATTGTCGAGGATCTGACCGTTGCCCGTTCCAGGTTTAGAGGCACTAAGCGGCATCGACCTCAGCTCGGAGAGCGTAGTCGTCTGACGTTCCGGGACCCTGACATTGACGAGATATTGAACGCCGGTCGTGTAATCAAGCCAGTAGGTCGGCGTCACCTGGCTGCTGCCGCTCAAAGAGAGCAGCACGGAACCAGCCACATCTCTTTCGCTGAGCCCAAGCTCCATCGCCTTTGTTCTATCGACGTTGAACTCGAATCGCTGCAAATCGTTAGGTTGTTGAACCCTCACATCAACGGCCCCGCGGACTTGGCGGACTTTTTGTGCTATGGAATTGGCCACCTGCTGATCAACGGTTTCATTTCGCCCGACCACTTGAATGTCTAGCGGAGCAGGAAGTCCAAAGTTAATTGTTTCGCTAACAATGTCGGCCGGCAGGAAGTAAAAGGTTGTACCGGGAAATTCGCGGTTCAGACTGAGACGCAGGTTGCGGACATAATTCGCCGTCGGCTTATGGTTAGGTTTCAATGAAACCAGAATGTCGGCGTCGGCCGGTCCTGATATTCCACTGTCGTTGTAGCTCAAGTTGATGCCCGAAACCGGAAGTCCGATGTTATCGAGCATACCCTCGAGTTCGTTCGCGGGAACGTCACGACGAATGGCGGCTTCTACTTCGTCAACCAGCTTGGCCGTTTGCTCGATCCGAGTACCAGTAGGCGCGCGCACGTGCAATCGAAATGTTCCTGCATCCACCGCGGGAAAGAAATTCTGGCCAAGGAATGGAACGAGTAGCCAGGATGCAACGCAAAAGGAGAGAAATCCAACGGCGAAAGCCGCTCTGTGTTCCAGGACTTTGCCTAACAAGTCTGCATAAGCTGCCCTAATGCGATCGAACGCTTTTTCAAAACCATGCTGGAGTGCCACCAGCGGTCGAACCCAAAACGGGGCGTGTTCGCCACGGCGAATCCGTCCGGCGGCGAACGTTCCCTGTCCAGTCTCTCGTTCGTGCCGGCGCCGCTCGAACCACATAATCATCGTTGGCACTAGCGTGCGCGAAAGCACGTAGGAGGAGATGACGGCGAACATTACCGCCTCGGCCAGCGGGACGAAAAGATAGCGCGCCACCCCGGACAGAGAAAACATCGGCACGAAGACAATGCAGATACAGAAAGTTGAAACCATTGCCGGCAACGCGATTTCACCCGCGCCTTTGAGAATTCCATCTTCAAGTTTTTCACCTGATGCCAGATGGCGCTCGACGTTTTCGATTGTCACCGTGGCATCATCCACCAGGATCCCGACGGCCAGCGCCAGACCGCCAAGCGTCATGATGTTGATTGTCTGACCGAGCAGGCTCAGGATTGCCAGAGACGACAACACCGAAAGCGGAATGGACACCGCAATGATGAGTGTGCTTCTCCATGAACCGAGAAAGAGCAAAATCATCAGCGCGGTCAAAGCCGCTGCGATCACGCCTTCCCTAACAACCCCGCTGACCGCTGCCTTCACGAACACGGATTGATCAGCGAATTGCTTTACCTGGATATCGCTGGTCACGGTCTTGAGAATGTTGGCCATGGCCGCCTTCACTCCCGCCGCTACGGAAAGGGTGGACGCGCTGCCATTCTTGAAAACGCTGAGCAGCGTGCTGCGGACACCATCCTGCCGAACGATGTTTTCCTGCGGGAAATAACCATCACGCACTTGCGCCACATCGCTGACGTAAATCACGGTCCCGCCCACACTTTTGATCGGCAGGTCGTTCAACAGATCGATTCGCGGCGGGTTAACGTTTAGATCAATGGGCACTTCTTTTCCGCCGATCTTGGCCGTGCCACTCGGATAGGTTAGAGAGCCGTTGCTGATGGCAGTCACGACATCTGATTCGACAAGGTTGTTTGCCTCCAGCGCTTTCAGATCGAGATCGACCGAGACCACCCTTTGCTTTCCGCCATATGGGTACGGAATGCTCACTCCGGGTACGCTGATGAGCCCGACACGAATCTGATTCAGGGCGATATCAAAAACCTGCTGCTCGGAAAGCTTGGTGCTACTAATTCCGAACTGGAGAATAGAAACCGTGGACGCGCTGTATTGGATGATTAGCGGCGGAGTGGTTCCCGGTGGAAGCTGTTTCAAAATCGTTTGCGACACGGCCGTCAGTTGAGCCACCGCGGTCGAGGGATTAGTGCCCGGCTGAAAGAAAACTTTGATTACGCCGAAGCTGTCATAGGAGGTCGATTCAATGTGCTCGATATTATCTACCGTGGTCGTGAGCGCTCGCTCTTCGCCGTAAACAATTCGTTGTGCGATCTGGTCAGCCGGCAGTCCGGTGTAATTCCAAATCACGCTGACCACTGGTATATTGATAGCGGGAAAAATATCGGTCGGCGTCTTGGTAATGACAAAAGGCGTCAACAAGAGCAACAGCAACGCCGCGACGACAAACGTGTAGGGGCGACGGAGAGCTAGGCGAACAATCCACATAACGCGCCTCCGATCTGGCTATGGATTGGGCAGTTCGCTTTCATACGCAAAACCGCAATTTCGCTCCGCGACCCACAAGCCGCTATTGCGCATCCGTGGGATTTTTTCCCCATCAATATGAACTGATTAGGGCTCCCTCTTTTGAGAGAATTCCTAACTCGGCTAAATGTCAACGTCCTTTCACTTCGACGCGTGCTTCTTTTTCAAGCGCTCTAATTATGGCGGAGGCGTTTTCTTTTCCGAAGCCAAAAGCAACGGCCGATGCGAGATTTTTTTCCGCAACACGCAGCGCCGGAATCGGTGACTGCAGAGTTGCAGCAAATTTTTCAATGAGGCCCGCGTCCTTGAGCATGAGTTCCAGTGCGAAGCTGGTCGAAAAATCGCGTTTCAAAATATTCTGACCGTTGCTCACAAGGAGGGGTGAGCGAAAGTCGGCGACTTTTACGACCTCCATTACGGTCCTCAGATCAAGGCCCGCTTTTTGCGCGAGAATCAAACCTTCCGCGAGCGCTTCCAATTCCAAGGCCACGATAAGATTTCCCACCAGCTTCATTGCCGCGGCGTTTCCGTTCTTGCCGAAGTAATGAATGGTCTGCCCCAAATGCTCCAAAACTGGTTTCACTTTTTCGAAAACGGCCTTTTTACCTGCGGCCATGATCCAAAGCTTGGCATCGACCGACTCATTTTTGCTGCCAAAGACAGGCGCATCGAGAAAATCAACACCACCCTTTGCGTACGCTTCCTGTTCTCGCAAACTCGTCGCAGGAACAACAGTGCTCATGTCGACCGCGATCTGCCCTTCGTTGATTCCGCTTAGAATTCCCCGCGGTCCAAAGACAACTTCCTCGACGGCTTGCTCGTTACTCAAACTATACATCACAAGCTCGGTGTCGCGGACCGCGTCCGCCGGGGTATCGGCCACGCGAGCGCCTTTTCTGGCGAAGGGTTCACATTTTTCAGCGCTACGATTCCAGACGGTAAGTTTGTAACCGGCTTTCAGCAGATTGGACGCCATGCCGCTGCCCATGGTGCCTAGACCGAGATAGGAGATTGTTTTTATCATAGTTGAGCTTTCGGTTCCTTTTGATGGTCGCCCGTCGCAAACTCGTAGATGGCCGAAAAATCCTCGGTTCCATGTCCGCCGCGCATCGCGAGGCGATACAACTCTTTCGCAGTATTGGTTAACGGCATTGCTACACCAGATTCGTACGCACTCGCTGCTGCAAGCTGCATATCCTTTTGCATCCAGCGCAACGGAAATTCGGCCTCGTAATTCCCGCTCTCGATTTTCTCCCGCTTCGACGCGAGAAACGGCGCGACCGCAGGCGTACCGAGCAATGAATCGAACAATACTTCGCGAGAGATTCCGAGGCCTTCACCCAACGCCATGCCTTCAGCGAACGCCGCCATGGCGTTACCCAACAAAAGGTTGATCACCATTTTCATTGAAGTCCCCATTCCATGGCCGCCCACATGAACAATCTTGTTGCCCATACAGAGCAGTAACGGACGAATTCTTTCCAAGTCGGCCGGATCAGCTCCCACCCAAAAAACGAGCTTCGCTTCCTCAGCAGCGGGAGCGGAACCGGTCACCGGCGCGTCGACAAAATGAACCTCTCGGCGCGCTGCTTCGGTGGCCATCTTTTTTGAGAACGATGGATTCACCGAACTGCAATCGATCCAGAGCGCGTTTGGCTTGAGATGATCCAGAAATCCGTTCTCGCCCAGAGCTGCTTGTTCGACCGCGTCCGGATGGGCCAGCATTGTGAACAGCACGTCCACTTGTTCGGCGAGTTTTGCCGGGGAATCTGAAAGTCCTCCGCAGGGACCCAGTAGCGGCTCTGCTTTGGCGCGGGTGCGATTGAACACGACCAATGAATAGCCCTGCTTCTGCAGATTCGCCGCCATACGACTCCCCATGATGCCGAGACCAATAAATCCAATTTTCATTTTATTCCTTTCTCAAGCAGCTGTGACTAACTCCAGCTTGTGGGTGTTTCTCGCTTCGATCTCCACGATTTCTTCGTGGTCGGCCGTCAAATATTACAATTCAATTCCGTCGTCCCTCTGCCAGTGTGCGAACCGATGGCGTTTTCATTTGCGCCATTCCCCAAGGCGCTGAAAAGAAATGCAAACGCGCAGCCAGCAAGGCAAAAACGAACTTTCAACGGGGCGGTGCGCAATTAAACGGAATCTCAATTCCTTTGACGCGTAGCCTCGAAGAGAAACCAGGCGCGCCGCTCGGTTTCGTCGATCCAAACTTCGATCAGGCTCGCCGTGGCAAAGTCGCGATGCTCGTCACAAACGTTGTGCGCCTCGCGCAAATGCGCGGCCAGGGTCCTGTTGTCGTCAGCGAGTTCCGCTAGCATGTCCAAAGGCTCGACGTACTCTGTATCGTTATCGAGCACTCGCTGAGTGCGAGCGATGTGTCCGATCGATCTCAGTGTAATTCCGCCAAGCTTTCGAACTCGCTCTGCGATTGGATCGGTCATCGCAAAAAGTTGATCGGCGTGCTCATCGAGGAGCAGGTGATAATCGCGGAAATGCGGACCGCTCATGTGCCAGTGAAAATTCTTGGTTTTCACGTAAAGCGCAAACACATCTGCGAGAATGGCATTCATCGCGCCGCTGATATCTTTGACGGCCGCATGCGACAGATCCGTTCGTGTCGCGAGTGGTGCGTCGCGTTCTTGTTCGAGTTCTAATCTTTTTTTCGAATCAGGTTTGTTCATGGTATCGCTACTCCCGGGGGGATTGTTGATTTTGATGTTTGAACTCAGGCCTTGCTATTTGTGTTAGTAGCTCGCCGATTTTCGTAACCCCATTACCGCCAGGGTCTGTGTGTCGAGGTAGCCAGTAGCGCGCAAGCCGTTGGTGATTTGATAACGCCTAACCGCTTTCTGCATCTCAGGGCTGAGCATGCCGTCTGTTTCGCCGCGATAGTAGCCTTCTCGGGCAAGTCGCTCCTGCGCTGCCACTACGATCGAGTAGTTTGATTGCGATTGGTCGCTGTAGTTGCTCGGATCGTAATACGCTTCGGTTTGGTAAACGTTGGAATCGTAGTACCCCTGCGATTCATCGGGATAGCTGTTCTGGTCGTAATACTGTTGGCCTTGGTAGTCACCGGAACCATAGTCGCCCGGCTGATAATCGTACGAATAAGGAGAATCGTACCCGTACGAATTTGGGTAATCATAACCACCATAGTACGGGGAGCCATAGGCGTAGTAGCCCGGGTCGTACCAGTACGGCCACCACGGATCAAAGCCGATATTGAAGATCACCCATGATCCGTTAATGAAGCAGCACCGGTGGCCATTCCACCAATGGTCCCCGTGGCGGTCCCAATCCCGATGCCAATCCCTCGGACGCTGCGCGAACACGTGTTTGTGCCAGTCGGTTCGGAGACGATTGTTTCCATTTCGAAATTGGCTTCCGCTATTTCGCTGGTTCCACACGGTTGTGGCGGCCGGGTTTCTGTGATTCGCGAAACGTGGTAACCGGTTAGCTTGGTTGATAGTTGCAGCCGTGAATGGACCGGACCGGGTATACGTTACATGACTTGGATACATATTTGGGCGGCGAAACACAGCCGGCCGGGACGGACGCATTGCAATGGACGAATAGCGTTGGCCGGGATAAATCATCCTGCCGCCGAAGCTGCGCGTCGGCATGGAATGCATTGATGAAAAGCCGCCGGCGCGCGCCGGAGCGTGAGCGGCCGGAGCGGCGTGTGCAACTCCGCCTCTGTGAAAACCTCCTCCCGCTGCGCGGTAGGCTCCGGGATTTGCTTGAGCAATCGTGGCCGCGCTTACTGTAAGTGCGAACCATAAGAATTTCGTTTTCATGGCCCGAGTTTCCTTTCGTGTTGCCAAATCATTTCCTCCACATATTAACGCAAACCTCCCGCGATCACCAGCGTTTCACCGGTGATCCATGCCGAGTCGTCTGAAGCGAAGAACACCGCAGCGGGTGCGATGTCGTCAGTCTCGCCGACGCGGCCCAGCGGCGTCTGGGATTCAAACATTTTCCGCATGTCGCTTTCGTGGAATCCCGCGGAAATAACTCCATCGGTTATAACCATGCCGGGATTGATAGCGTTCACGCGGATCTTGCGCGGCCCAAGCTCCTTCGCCAGCGTCCGCGTGATCGCATCCACTGCGGCCTTTGTCGCATTGTAAACCACCCCGGTCGGCGGAGTCAGCGAGCCTGCGAGCGAACCTATATTAATGATGCTGCCTCCAGAGGAATTGAAATGCTTGAGCGCTTCTTGTGTGACGAGAAGCGTCCCGAGAACGTTTGTGTCGAACATTCTGTGAAATTGCTGCTCGGAGACTTCTTCCAAGGGCATGAATTCATAAACGCCGGCGTTATTGACCAGGAAGTCGATTTTGCCAAAGGCCTTTGTTGCTTCAGCGAAGAGCCGCTGGACTTCCGTCTTCTTCGCAACGTTCGCTTGTATACCGATTGCTTTTCCGCCGCGCTTCGTGATTTCGTCCACCACGCGATCTGCATCGTGTTTTGCGGATGCGTAGTTAACGACCACTGACGCGCCTTCCGACGCGAATTCTTTTGCGATACCGGCACCGATTCCTTTCGACGCTCCCGTTACCACCGCAACTTTTCCATTTAGTTTTCCATTTTTCATTATGTTTGCCTTCAATTGTTGTGTTTAACAAACTTCATGATGGCGAAATGCTCTTCTGGTTAGCTTGCCGTTGGCTTCAATCCAAGCGCTTGAAGCGTGGCCGCCGTAACTGTCCCCGTAACGCTCAAGTCGCGGTCTTCCTGATAACGGGCGAGAGCGGCCTGGGTTTCGTCTCCCTCATTAGGTTTGTTCATAGTTCGGTTTGTAGCGGTTGATATCTGTCGGTGCGAACGAATGCGTTTTTCCTGCGGCGGATTCCCATGCCTCATTGCGCCTTTGGTTCGCGCACGTCTATTTGGTAATCGCTTATGTGCATCTCATTTGGTTTATTTTTGTTGGCCTACGATTTCGTCGATCATTAGCACCTCGGCAATTGCGCGTTCGCGGGATTTTCCAGTACCACCTTAGTTAGAGCCCTGTGATTGCCCGTGACCGCTCGGCGCGAGCTGCAAATGCAACTTCGACTGTCCATGGTCGGATAGCGTTTCCAGTCCGCTCTGCCAACTTGCAAAAATCTTCACACCGTTAAAGCGAGCGAGTGACCGCTTCGGCGCTGGCGCCAGGTGGTGCATAATGGCTTCGACAGTTCCGCCCACGACCGCAGTTTTTTCCTTCACAAATTCTCGATTTTTGCGCCTGGGAGATCCGATGTCCGTCCGCTCGGCGCGACAACCTCTGGTCCGCGAAGCGCTCGCGCGGCTTGCTCGAGCAGTTCGGTCTTGGCGTTGAATTTGACTTGATCGAAAACGAGGACCTCAGTGGCGATGAGCCAGATTGTGAAGCAAACCATCAGCGTACGGAGCGGGAATCCTATTCCAGAGGCAGAGTCTATCATTTTCATGGCTCAAGATAGCTCCGCTCGATAGAGCATCGCTATTTCGCGTTCGTGAGATTTCCCAGTACTACTGGCGAGGCCGTCTGTTATCCCTCGTTCGAGATAGAACGCGAGCAATCGCAGCCAACACGGCTGCCACTACAGCGAAATTGACTGGTTAAAGCACCGCGGCTGACGCAGCCGTCTCTACAGTTGAATCAAGCCGCGTCGAGTGGCGTTCGCCACGGCTTCGGTACGGCTGACGACATTCATTTTGGCAAAGATCGCTTTCACGTGCGATTTCACTGTGCCTTCGCTGATGAAAAGCGCGGAGCCGATTTCCTTGTTGCTTTTTCCTTGAGCCATCAACTTCAACACGTCGATCTCGCGGGCACTCAATGTTTCGCCGCTGACGCGTTCCGCGAGCTTGGCGGCGAGATGTACGGGAACACAGGTTTCGCCGGCGTGCACCCTCCGAATGCTGTCCATCAATGCCTCGCGCGGCACGTCTTTGAGCAGGTAACCTTTCGCTCCGGCTTGAATGGCGCGATAGATATCTTCATCGCCGTCAAATGTTGTCAGCACGATGATGCGCGCGTTCTCATCGCCGGCGCGGATTTCTTTGATCGCGCTGACGCCGTCGAGCTCGGGCATTCGCAAATCGAGGAGCGTTACATCGGGACGATGCTGTTTCCAAAGATCCACTGCCTCGCGGCCGTTGCTGGCTTCTCCAACAACTGTCATGTCTGGTTTACGCCGGATCAGCGAAGCCAAACCTTCGCGCACGACGCTGTGATCGTCGGCAATCAGAACTCCGATACGCGATTTTTTCTGCACAGTTTGGTAGGGTCGGCGTGCTGCGCCGATCGGACGCCGCGGTGCAGCGTCCCTACCTGACGCAGATTTCTTTTTGGATTTCACGAGACCGATTGATCATTGAAAGGCAACGTGACGAGCACGTCCGTGCCTTTGCCGCGCGCGCTACTGATCTTCAGTTTTCCGCCCATTTGTTCGACGCGCTCGCGCATTCCGGCCAAACCAAAGCCATCATGTCGATCTTTGACTTTGAATCCGTCGCCGTCGTCGCGAAGTTCCAGGCGAAGTTCTTTTGTCTTGAAGGTCAACCTGGTTTCAAAATTGCGTGGGTGCGCGTATTTGAGAGCGTTGGTCAACGCTTCCTGCCCGATATGGAGGAGATTTTCCTGCCAAACCAACGGCAGATGGCGCATTTTGCCACGAAGATTGAAAGTCGTGTGAAGCGCAGTTCCGGCAGTTGTGTTCTTGATAATTCCTTTTAGCGCCTCCCAAAAATTGCCTCCTTGCAAAGCTTGCGGCCGCAGCGCGTGCACCGATCGGCGCGCTTCATTCAAACTGCGTCGCGCCAATTCGCTGGCGCGCTGCAAATGCTCGTTCGCCTCCTTGCGCCGGCAACACGCGATGGCGTCCTCCACCGCTTCCAATTGCACGATTACGCCAGTGAATCCTTGCGCCAGGGTATCGTGGATGTCGCGTGCCATCCGATTTCGTTCTTCCAAAATGGCTGCCTGCCGGCTTCGCTCGGCAAATTCATTGAGTTGAATCGCCAGCATTGCCTGGTGCGCGAGTGCTTGCGCTAATTCGATCTCTTCCGGCCGATAGGGCGGCCGGTCGCCGTGACGAATCCCGATGAACCCTCTCACTCGACCGCCCACCAGGGTTGGAATTCTCAGGAACTTCTTCGTTCCTCCAGACTTCAAATACTCGCGAAGCTCGCTGGAGGTATACGGATCATGTTCGATATCTTCGCAAGCGACAGGCGCTCCCGAAAAAAATAGCTCACGAAGTCCAGGGTCCTCCTTCCACGATGAAGGATTCTTGATGAATGGATGCTCCGGATCGACCTTGGCAAAATTTGTGCCCTCGGCCCATGCACGTAAAACGAGCGAATCCTTCGATTCGTCGAGCAACCAAAGGATCACGCTTTGCGCTCCGAGCAGGCGGCCGATTGTGCTCAGCATTTGTCCGAGGAACTTGTCTGGCGCGGGAGCGGTGGCGAGAACGTCCAGGCTATAGGTCAATGCCTCCACCTGGCCCCGGGCGACCTGCTCGGAAGCACGCAGAGCCTCCTGAGCACGATCACGTTCAATCGCAACCCGTACGAGGTGCGTCGCCAACTCGATCAGCTCGAAGTCTTGCGAGGTGGGAATTCGCGGTTCGCGATAGTACATGCAGAAGGTTCCCAGGACTTTTCCTTTCGAAGAGAGTACTGGATTCGACCAGGAGGCTCGCAGCCCGTGTTTCAGTGCTGCAGCGCGATGCTCCGGCACGTTCCACAGGGGGTCAGTGGCGATGTCGGAAACTATGACCTGCGAGCCCCGATACGCCGCAGTGCCGCAAGAGCCGGCACACGGTCCAATTGGCAGAGTTTCCATCTGCTGCGTCCATTCTTTGGGGAGACTCGGTCCTGCGACGGAATCCAGATGAACACCATCGGGATTCAGCAACAACACCGAAGCAAGCGTGCCGCTCCGCTGCTCTTCGATAAACAGGCACAATGCACTTAGGATCTCTTTCAGCGGAACGCCTGTCGCGATCATCTCGAGGATCCGTTTCTCTGCAGCTAGCAAAGCTTCGGCTTTCTTCCGCTCGCTGATATCGCGCAGGATCGCCTGGAAATATCCGCCGCGTATTGCGGAGACGGAAACTTCCACGGGGACGGTCTCCCCGTTTTTGCGCACGAATTTCCTCTCGAAGCGCAAAGTGCCTCCGGTCTTTAATTTCTCGAGTCGCTCTCGAAACAGGTGGCGTTCTTCCGGCAGATACGTGTCCGCGACAGGCGTGCCTACCAGCTCCTCCTGGGAAATTCCAGCCAGCTCTGCGCCCGCGCGGTTCCCCAAAACACAGACGCCATTTGCATCAACGACGTAAATTGCGTCAGGCGAAATCTCAATCAGATCACGATACTTCTCTTCGCTCTTGCGCAGTTTCTCCTCCGCGCATTTGCGCTCCGTCGCATCCCGAAGTGTGCAAAGGGTGGACAAAAACTCGCCAGTGTTGGACACGCGTGGAACAGAAGCGCCATCAAAATGGACAATCGACCCATCTCTTGTTCTCCAGCGAACTTCGTACGTGCGCGCTTTGCCCTGAAGCAGATCCGCGAGCACTTCACGCGCAACCTGGCGGTCCTCGGGAAGGACCAGGAGTTCAAAAATATTCGCCCCACGCAATTCCGATTCTGAGTAGCCGCTCAGTTGAACGCCCCGCTGGTTGATGCAGAGGATGTTCCCGGTGCGATCCAGGGAAAGGATCACATCGTGGGATAACTTAAACAGATATCTTGCGGCGCTTTCGCCATCGCCGGCTGCTGGACAAGGTTCGGCTCGCGGACTGAGTTTGCCCGCTGTACTCTTCGTTTCGAATAAGGTCGGATCTGTTGCCGCGGCTGCGGGTTTCATAACAGTTTTAGTCGCTGGCGCAAACCAATCTGCCGGGCCCGTCGAGCGGGATTTTGCGCGCGTGCGCATGCCAAGAATCTAACAATCGCATCGGCAGCGCGCCACTTTTGTTTCCTCCCTCGAAAGAGGTGTTATCCACTCTCCCCTGCGAAGCATCGAAAAATCCTCCGACTGCTTCGTGGTGACGCGACGCGAGGTTGTCTAGCGTTTGCAAAGAAAAATTA
>Ga0209161_10001095_pt1 | contig 22277 bp, 16 predicted proteins | sample GraSoiAngelo_155_FD_186169 | JGI IMG/M metagenome (GOLD analysis project Ga0209161, IMG submission 186169) | Grasslands soil microbial communities from the Angelo Coastal Reserve, California, USA - 14_1009_13_30cm (SPAdes) (version 2) | ecosystem: Environmental > Terrestrial > Soil > Grasslands... | reverse complement strand
TCCACGAGCGTCCGGTCAGTGGGCGCGGCGCTTCTGAAGCGAGGTCGAGCGAAGGCGGGGCGCAGCATACCTCCTAAAGAGTGCGGGACACGGTCGGGCGTAACGCAGCTTGTCTAAGTCGCGTCCCCGGGCGAGGTTTCGAGCGTCCGACCCGGTAGCTCAGTTGGTAGAGCAACGGACTTTTAATCCGTAGGTCCTGGGTTCGAGTCCCAGCCGGGTCATTGACCTGCGAAGCACAACGGCCGGCGCTGGAACGCGTCGGCCGTCGGTGTCCCATCGTCTCGGCGCAAGATTTTCACCCCGTTTCCCACCACGCCACGATCCCCTCGTGCTTGCACTTATGACACGTGGCGCGCGACGGGATGATCCCCATGCGGAACGGGATGCGGGTCGCGCACTTCGGACACACGCCGTAGCGGCGCCCCGCGTCCGCCCGCGTGCCGCGAGCGGGGTTGGGGGCGTCGTAGGGGCGGTACACAACCGTGAAGCGATCCGGGGCTTTCTCGCGCATTTCCACGATGTCCTGCGGCACGGCGACTCGTTGGCCCGACACCTCCAGCACTGCCCGGTTCACGCCGCTGCTCAAGATCGGATACCAGGCGCCGTTACGCAGGGGCGCTTCGCCTTCGTCATCGCGTTTCGCCGCAAACCACAGCCGTGCCCACCCGAGGATCTGTTCCATAGGATATAGAGATTGCGGTTTTGGGCCCCAAAATCTGTGATCTGGGTAACAGGTGCACCATGCTGAAGCACGGTAGCCGCGAGGTCGCTGAGCCAGGTATATTCGCGCAAGATACGGTAGGGCAGACTGCTAGGCACCTTCGGAGGTCACCTCGGCATGCGACGAACGGGTACCACCCTGCGAACCTGGGCAGCGGTGAGCGCTGCGGCGCTGCTCGCGGGCTGCATGGTCGCCGCCGCGGGTGCGGGGGCGGGCGGCGGTATCTACTTTACCCAGCGCGGGGTCGAGTCGGTCGTCCCCGCCACGGTCGAGCGTGCGGCCGCCGCGACCACCGACGCATTCAATCAGCTCAAGGTCCGGCAAACCAAATCGCAGGTCGAGCAAGGGGAGGATGGGGAGCAGCGCGAAATCGAGGGCACGGCCGGCGACCGTGAGGTGAGCGTCACGCTCAAGCCGGAAGGCAAGAATGGGACGAGGGTGCAGGTGGTCGCAAAGCGCACCGCGGTTACCTGGGACAAGGACTTCGCCCGCTCCGTGTTGGACAAGATCGTCGCTAACTCACGCTAAGGGACTTATGCCGCCCATCGTCTGGATCGACGGGACATACCATGACCGCTCCGATGCCAAGGTATCGGTGTTCGACCACGGGCTCCTGTACGGCGACGGCGTGTTCGAGGGGATCCGCGTCTACAACCGGCGGGTGTTTCGACTTGGTCAACACATCGACCGGCTGTATGCGTCTGCCAAGGGGATATGGCTCGAAATCCCGCTCGCGAAACCGGCGATGCACCGACTCGTGGAGGAGGCCGTCACGAAGAGCGGGCTGGACGAGGCGTACATCCGGCTTCTAGTGACCCGCGGCATGGGCGATCTGGGGCTCGACCCGCGCAAGTGCCCTACACCGTCGGTCATCTGCATCGTGGACACCATCCAGCTCTGGTCGCCGGAGCGCTACGAGAAAGGGCTGACGGCCCTCACCGCCGCCACTCCCATCAGCCACCGGGAGAGCCTGTCCCCACGCGTCAAGTCGCTCAACTACCTCTCGCACATCCTGGCGAAGGTGGAGGGCATCGCGGCCGGCGTCGACGAGGTGATCATGCTGGACCCGCAGGGCTACGTCGCCGAGGCGAGCGGGATGAACCTGTTCGCGGTGACGAACGGCACCCTCAAGACCCCACCCGCCTACGCCGGGATTCTGCGCGGCGTGACGCGCGATGCCGTGATCGAACTGGCGCGCGAGGCAACCTACGCCGTCGAAGAGCTGCCCCTGAACCGTTACGATCTGTATACCGCGGACGAGATGTTCCTCACCGGTACGGCCGCCGAGATCGTCGCCGTCACGAAGCTGGACGGCCGCTCCATCGGGACCGGCAAGCCGGGGCCCACCACCCAGGCGCTCGCCAAGCGCTTCAAGGCACTCGCCACTCGAGGGGACTGACCGCCCTCAACTATTGACAGCACTTAGGGTTAGCCGCATATTGGCGGGCCCTTGTTTGCAAGGTGGTGATGCATGCCATGGAGAGTTATCGCCCACGGCGATCAAGTTTGGCATGTGGACGCCCTCGCCGAGCGCCCGGCCAACGCCGGGGCATGGCAGCTAGTGTTGTCCTTCCGGTCGGCGTCTGAGCGCTCCGGGCGGTCGTTTTGGACCCTGTACCCCTTGGAGGCCAGCTCGAAATCGTCCCTGTTCATTCAAGCGGAACGCATCCCCGACACGGCTCTCTCGCAGCTCTTGGCAGAGCGACTGGCGTGAGCGAGACCGAGCGCCTGCGCTTCCAGGAATTCGCGTTCGAGCGCCTCGCGAGCGGGCGCTGTCGCGCCAAGGTCGTGCTGTCCTGGGCCGACGGGCGGCAGTTCACGGGCGAGTCCGACGGCGTGATCTCGCAGGCGGGCGAGCTGCGCTGCTGCGCGGAGGCGACGGTGCGGGCCCTGGAACGGGTGGTGCAGCCGAAGCTGGGGTTCGAGCTGCTGGGCGTCAAAGCGGTCCGGGCGTTCGATGCCGTCGTGGTGATCGTGTCGCTGTCTGCTCGGCAGGAGACGCGCGCCTCGCGCCTGGTGGGGGCCTATCTCGCCGAGACCGATCCACCACGCGGCGCGGCGCTTGCGGTGTTGAACGCGACCAACCGTATCCTTGGGAATTTTTTCGCGACCCGATGACCAGAACCCACGGGATTCGACTGCTCGCGTTGGTGGGCGCGGCGCTGGGCACCACGCTGAGCGCGGCGTGCGGCGGTGCGCGCGGCGCCGGCCCGGCGGCGCTGACTCCTGCCACCCCTGATTCGACGGCGCTCTCGCTCTCTCCCTCCGTGCGGAGCGCCGACTCGATCGGCGCGCTCGCGGCCCGGGCGGAGCAGGACTCCGCGGCGGACCAGCAGGTGCTCGACAGCCTGCATCGTCGGCACCCCCCGGCCGACAGCCTGGAGCGCCGGCCGCCCGCGGCGTCGCCGATCAAAGGTGAAGAGGTGGAGCGTGAAGCCGAGCGGCTGTTCGGGGCCGAAGGCCGCGCCGTGATCGGCGCCGCCCCGTCGGCCGAGCCGACATTCGACATCGACGTGACGAGCTTCGCCACGAACCGGCGCGTGCTCGAGTACCTCGAGTTCTTCCAGGTGGACTCGCGCGACCGCTTCGAGATCTGGCTCGCGCGGCTCGGTCGCTACCAGGGGATGATCCGCGAGCGGCTCCGCGCCAAGCGGCTCCCGGAAGACCTCCTCTACCTCTGCTTGATCGAGAGCGGCTTCTCGAACACGGCGGTGAGTCGGGCGAAAGCGGTCGGGATGTGGCAGTTCATGGCGAGCACGGCGCGCCTGTACGGCCTCACGGTCGATCCCTGGGTGGACGAGCGCCGCGACCCGTTCCGGGCGACGGAAGCTGCCGCCAACTACCTGGCGGACCTGCGGGAGCGCCTGGGTAGCGTGTATCTGGCGGCGGCGGCCTACAACGCCGGCGTGGGCCGGATCGAGCGGGGTATCGATCGGCTGCCGGGCGAGCCGGACTCGGTGGACGATCACACGTTTTTTCAGCTGTCCGACCGCCGCTATCTGCGGCGCGAGACGCGTGACTACGTTCCCAAGCTCATCGCGGCGTCGCTGATCGCAAAGCAGCCGGCGCGCTATGGCTTCGAGGTGGAGCCGCAGTCGCCCCTGGTGTTCGACGAGGTCACCGTTCCCGACGCGACCGGCCTCGACGTGGTCGCACGCCTCGCCGACACGGCGGTGGCGGTGCTGCTCGAGCTCAACCCGCAGTATGTCCGGGGCGTCACGCCCCCGGGCCGGAGCGTGGTCGTGCGCGTGCCCCGCGGGCGCGGGACACTCGTGGCGGTGCGCTACGACAGCCTGCCGATCACCGAGCGAATCACGTTCGTGGACCATTATGTGTCGCGCGGGCAGACGCTGTCGGACATTGCGAAGCGCTACCGCGTGAGCCTCACCATGATCGAGAGCGCGAACCCCCGCATCAAGGCGCACGCGCTGCGCGTCGGGCAGCGGCTCATCATCCCGATGAGCGGGCGCGTGGTACCCGCCTCGGCGTGGTCCGTGCCCCCCGAACCCCGCTACCGGCGCGTCTCGAGCACCGACGTGAGCGCCGGGAACCACCGCGTGCGCTCGGGCGAGACGGCGAGCGAGATCGCGCGCCGGTACCGGGTCTCGCTGACCGCCCTCCTCAATTACAACGGCCTCACGATGGGGTCGGTGCTGCGGGCGGGGGACGTCATCAAAATACCGCAAAAAGAATAGAGGCGTAGCACGAAAGGCGTAGGGACCCTTCCCCTACGCCTTCGTGCTACGTTCTCGTGTTACGCCTTTGTGCTACGTCTTTAGCTTTTTCGACGATAGCCTTTCATAAGGGCCGCCGCATACCCGTTCTGTGGGTCCTTCCCGGCGTCGAGCAGCTCCTGCACCCTCCCCGGCCCGCGGTTGTAGGCAAGCAGCGCCAGGCGCAGCTTGGCGTCGGCGTTCCCTTCGTAGCGCTCCAGGAGATCCCGGAGGTAGCGGAAGCCGAGCCGCAGATTGGTGCCGCGGTCGTACAGCTGCGCCGTGGTCAGACCCGGCTCGTACAGCCGGGCCGTACTCGGCAACACCTGCGTGTACCCGATGGCTCCGACCTTACTCTTCGCCTTGGGGTTGAATCCCGACTCCACTTTCACCAGGCGAAACGCCAGGGCCGGGTCCACCCCCTCTGCGAGGGCGACGTCGTAAATCGCCGCTGCCAGGTCGGCCGCGATCGCGTAATGCGTCGAGTAGTCGATGATCGCGTTGGCGCGCTCGAGCTGCAGCCGGGCGACCGCGAGTTCTCCCCGCGTCGCCTCGAGTGCCTGCTCGAGGGAGCGCAGCTCCCCGATCAGCGCGGGCGCCGTGAGCGGCGCCGGCTGGTCGTCGGCAGTGGCGCGTCGAGCCCAACCGCCGATGCTGCTCACAACCAGAGCGCCAAGGAGAATGAGCCCTCCCTGCAGCATCAGTTTCTGGGTTGTCGTGTGCATAGCCCTCTCTTGTAAGTCCAGGCGGTCCCATACTGGCACCGCCCCATCAATCCGCCGTCAATCAGCCGAGTCGCGCCGCCAGTCCCCGCGCGTGCCACCCGTCTTTTCGAGCAGTCGGACCTTTTCGATCTCCATCCCCCGGTCCGCCGCCTTCACCATGTCGTAAACCGTGAGCAGGGCGACCGAAACGGCGGTGAGCGCCTCCATTTCCACGCCCGTCCGCCCGACCGCCTTCGCGGCGGCCCGCACCCGCACCCCCGGGAGCCCCTCGTCCAGCGTCGCGTCGACCTCCACATGGTCGAGGCCCAAGGGGTGGCAAAGCGGTATCAGCTCGGCCGTCCGCTTCGCCGCTAACGTTCCCGCCACCTCACACACAGCCAGCGCGTCGCCCTTGGCGACCTGCTGATCGGCCACAAGCCGGAACGCCTCGCGTGACATCCGGATCGCGCCTTCCGCCACGGCCGTGCGGACTGTGACGGGCTTATCGCCCACGTCCACCATCCGTGCCCGGCCTGCCTCGTCCACGTGCGACAGCTTCATGCCGGCTCCCCCCCCAGCTCGTCGGCCAATACGGCCGCAAGGAGCTGTGGGTTCACGTTCCCCTGCGCGAGGTCGCGTGCTTCGAGCACTCGCGCGATCGCTTCGACCACCTTCCCGGCCTCGCCGCCGGTCCGCGCTTGCTCCCGCAGCTGCTCGAGCAAGCCGTCCAGCATGTCGGTGAACCCGCCTCGTGCCTGAAACGGCTGCAGGCCGAGCGCGACCTCGTACCGGCGCACCGGACCTGCTTCCACCGCGGCGAGGAACCGCTCGGCGGCTTCCGCCCCCCTCGCCCTGCCGGCCCCATCCGCAAGGAGCCTGCCTATCCGCCCGTCCGCCAGTGCAACTCGTTGCGCCAACTCGTGTTGCCCACTCTCGCCGAGCTCTCGCTGTGCGAACGCTGCCACGATGCTGTCGGGCAGTCTTGCCACTCGGACACGCACTACGCGAGACAGAATCGTCGGAAGCAGCGAGTCAGGCGCGGCCGTCGTCAGGACGAACACCGTGTCCGCCGGCGGCTCCTCCAGCGCCTTGAGTAACGCGTTGGCGGCCGCTTCTGCTCCCGTCTGGGGCACCAGACGCTCTGCATCTCCGATCAAGAACACCTTGCGCCGACTCAGCGCCGGCGTAAGCACCAGGCGTCGAAGCAACAGCCGGACTGCGGCGATCCCATGGCTCGCCAACCCCGAGGGCGGCTCGTACAGCGGCTGCTGACGCCGCGCCGCCATCTCTTCCCCCAACGCTTCTTCTGTCAGGTCCACCTGCTTGTCCGCATCGCCCTTCTTGGACAACTCGAGCGGTACGAACCAGTGCACGTCCGGGTGGGAGAGGTTGAGGACCAGCTTGCATTGCTGGCACTCGCCACACCCTTCCCCGGCCTCAACCCCGGCCCTTTCCCCGGCTCGTTCACAGACGAGCGCCTGCGCGAGCCAGAGCCCTAGGCGTTGCTTCCCGACACCCGTTGGGCCCTCAAACAGGAGGGCTTGTGGCAACCGGCCGGAGGCGATCGCGCCTACCAGCCGGTGTCGGATCCCCTCATGGGCGTAGAGGGGGGGGATTGGCATGGCCGGAATCTAGTCTGGGGTAGTAAAACTGGACGATTTGCAAAATGCAACGCGTTACGTACCATGCTGTTAGGCTGATTTCTTGGGGCTTGTGCTGGTCTAGCAGTTTATCCCATATGATCTTACAGCGTGAAGTGAGTACGCACTCGCGAGATAGTGTCCAATTTCCATACGTTTTCGGCATCTATTTGGGCTGCGCCGACGCCACTGCCGGCGACCCTAAGGTGGCGCCGGCGCAACGTGGTCACCCGTCACCAAGCGAGCGGCCGCCCGCAGTTGAGGCGGCTGACCCACGACGACGAGAACATCGTCGGCAGCCAAGCGGAAATGGGGACCCGGCGTCGCGATCTCGTCTGCGCCGCGAGCGACCGCGAGAACCAATGCGCCGGTCTGGGTACGCAGGCCGGTGGCAGCCAGCGTCTTTCCGACGAGCGGCGAGTCCGGGGGGAGACGCAGACGCTCCACCGCCATCTGCGGGATGCCGGCCACATCGCCCAGGCTCAGGCGTCCGGCTCCGTCGCCGCCGCGCAGCGCCTCATAATGGGACGAGCGGATCTGATCCACCAGGCGCTCGATGTCGGAGCGGGGGACGTTGTAGTGCGCGAGCACGCGGGCGAAGATCTCGATCGAGGTCTCGAACTCCTCGGGAATCACGACGTCGGCGCCGAGCCGGCCGAGCTCGGGGATTTCCGTCACGTAACGGGTGCGCGCGATGATGTGGAGGCGCGCGTTGAGACTGCGCCCCACCCGCACCATGCGGCGAGTCGCCGCGGGGTCGGAGATCGCGACCACCAACATGCGGGCGCGCTCCGCACCGAGGGCGCGCAGGATCTCTTCGCGGGTGGCATCACCGTAGAAGGCCGGCTCGCCGCGCGCGCGGGCTTGCTGGACGGTTTGGGCGTTGAGCTCGACGATGAGATACGGCGCCCGGATGGATCGCAGCGCGGCCGTGAGGTTGCGCCCATTCAGGCCGTACCCAGCGACGATGACGTGGTCCGTGAGCGGCTGCTCGGCAACGGTGATGGCCCCGGGGCGGAGCCCCGGCAAGAGACGGTCGAGCGGGACCAATCGCTCCAGCCCATCGAGCAGCGCCGGGCCACCCTGCAGCAGAAAGGGTGTGACGAGCATCGTCAGCACGGCCACCGCGAGAAATGTCTGATACAGGCCCTCCGACAAGAGCCCGGTCCCGCGGCCTTCACGCGCCAGCACGAAGGAGAACTCGCCGATCTGCGAGACGGCGAGGCCGGCTAGGAGGGCCACACGCCCCGAGTACCCCATCACCGCCGGGCCGACGGCCGCGAGCAGGGCCTTCCCACCCATGATCACGGCGACCCCGACCAGGGCAAGCACCGGGTGCTCACGCAGGAACTCGAGCTGCACGAGCATGCCGACCGCGACGAAGAACAGCGAAATGAACACGTCGCGGAACGGCAAGAGCTCCGCCATCGCCTGGTGGCCGTAGTCGGACTCCGAGATGACGAGGCCCGCCAGGAACGCCCCCAAGGCGAGCGACGCGCCCGCCGCCGCCGTTCCTAGAGCCGTGAGGGTCCCGACCAGGATGACCGCGATCAGGAACAATTCCCGGCTCCGGGTCTTGAGGATCTCGGCGAGGGCGCGCGGGACCACGGTCCGGGCCAGCACCAGCACGCTGATAACGACGAGCACCGCCTTGCCGAGAGCCAGGAACAGCGCTCCGGCACCGCCGCCCGACCGCCCGGCGAGGAACGGGAGGACGAGCATCATGGGCACGACGCACAGGTCCTGGAAGATCAGCACTCCGGTAGCGAGGCGGCCGTGGGGAGCATCGATCTCGCCCTTGTCGGTGAGTCCCTTGAGGACGATGGCGGTGCTGGAGAGCGCGACGAGGAAGCCCACGAGCAGGGACACCCTCCAGCTGAGATGGAGGGCCATGGCGAGCACGCAACTGAGGGCCACCGTGAGGCCGACCTGGGCACCCCCCCCGATGATGACCTGCCGTCCCATCTCGCGCAGCCGGCTCAAGGAAAACTCGATGCCGATGGTAAAGAGCAGCAGGATGACGCCGACTTCCGCCAGGCTCTCGACCTGGTGCACGTCCGACACCAGGCCGAGTGCGTTGGGGCCGAGCAGGACGCCCGCGACGATGAACCCCGGGAGGGCGGGGAGCTTGATACGATGGAACACCAGGATGACGAGCAGGGAGACGGCGAAGATGATCGCCAGGTCTTTGAGGACGTGGTATTCGCTCATGGCGGGTCGCGGTATGTCATTGCCTCGGGCCCAGTTGGGTTGGCGGTGATGCAGGGCACACGTCTCGTGTGAAGACCATAATGGAAAGCCGGGTCGCGGGGTGCAAGGTTGTGGCGCGCATTTCGTGCAGCATTACTCCCGAACACCCCGGGGGATCATTAGACGTGGGCACGAGCCGGTTCAGACTCCTGCGGCAGGACGACGCCGTTCGCGACGCCGAGCTGTCGCGCACGGAGGCGCAGCTGCGCGCCACGGCGCGCCAGCAGGAAGCGGTGGCCCACATCGGCCAACGCGCGCTGGCCGGCGCTCCGCCGGACGAGCTCATCGCCGGTGCCGTGGCCATCGTGGCGCGCGTGCTCGAGGTCCCGTTCGCCAGCGTGCTCGAGCTGCGCCCGGAAAGCCGCACGCTGCTGCTGCGCGCCGGCGTGGGTTGGCGTGACGGCGCCGTCGGGCGCACAGTGTTGCCGACCGATGCGGACTCGCATGCGGGGTTCGTGCTCCGCTCGACGGGCCCGGTGGTGGTCGAGGACCTGGCCACGGACGCCCGCTTCGGCAGCGCGTCCCTCCTGGCGGCGCAGGGCGTGGTCGCGAGTCTGAGTGTCCTGGTGCACGGCAAGGGCCGCCCCTTCGGAATCCTGGGCGTGCACACGGCGCAGCCCCGCGAGTTCACGATCCACGACACGCATTTCCTCCAGGCGGTGGCGAACGTCCTGGCCACCGCGATCGATCGCGCGCACGCCGAGGAGGCGTTGCGACGGAGCGAGGAGCACTTCCGCTCGCTCATCGAGAACGCGTCGGACATCGTCACGATCGTGGGCGAGAACGGCGTGTTCCGCTACGCTAGCCCGTCCGTGGAGCGCGTGCTCGGGTACGCGCCCCGAGAGCTGCTCGAGCACAACGCGTTCGACTACGTTCACCCGGACGACATTCCGGTGGTCGCCGAGGCGCTGGCGGGCGCGATACACCATCCCGGGGTCCCCCAGGCCGCGCAGTTCCGGTTCCGGGCGCGGGACGGCGTCTGGCGGTTGCTCGAGGCGGTGGGTCAGGCGCGCGTCGGTCCGGGGGACGCCGCCCAGCTGATCGTCAACGCCCGCGACGTCACCGAGCGGCGGCGCCAGGAGCGAGCGCTGCGCGAGAACAAGGAGCGGCTGCGGACGGTCATCGCCGGGGCGCCGCTCGTGCTGTTCGCGCTCGATCGTGACGGGGTGTTCACGATGGTCGAGGGGCGCGGGCTCGACGCCGTCGGGGTGCGGCCCGCCTTGCTCCTCGGGCATTCGGCGTTCACGCTGTTCGCGGACTTCCCGCAGGCGATGGCGGATGTGCGCCGGGCCCTCACCGGGGAGACGTTCTCGTCGCCGGTCGAGGTGTTCGGGGCCGTGTTCGAAGCGTGGTACTCGCCGGTCCGCGACGCGGATGGGGCGGTGGCGGGGGTGATCGGCGTCGGGACCGACATCACCGAGCGGTGCCGGGCGGAGACCGCGCTGCGCCACTCGGAGGAGAGCCACCGCGCCCTGGTACAGCACGCCTCCTACGCCATCTACCGGTCTTCCGTCGAGGGACGGTTCCTGACCGTGAACCCCGCGCTCGTGCGGATGCTCGGGTACGCGTCCGAGCAGCAGCTGCTGGCCGTCGACCTCGCCGTCGACGTCTACGCGGACCCGGAGGAGCGCCAGCGGATCCTCGGGCGCTTCGAGGTGGAAGACGTGGTCGAAGGCGTGGAGGTGACGTGGAAGCGCCAGGACGGCGATGAGATTTTGGTGCGGCTCTCGGGCCGTGCGGTGCGGCGCCGCGGCGGCGCGATCGACTGCTTCGAGACCATCGCGGAAGACGTGACGGAGCGGCGCGCGCTCGAGGAGCAACTGCGCCAGTCCCAGAAAATGGAGGCGATCGGCCAGCTTACCGGCGGCATCGCCCACGACTTCAACAATCTGCTTACCATCATCCTCGCGAACGCCCAGCTGGTCGCGAAAGCGCTCCCGTCCGGCCACGCGGATGCCCACGCCGACCTGCGGGACGTGATGTCGGCGGCGCTGCGAGGCCGCGTGATGGTGAAGGAGCTGCTCGGTTTCGCACGCCGCTCGCGCCTCGAGCTCCAGTCGGTCCACCTCGGCGGGCTCATCGACGATCTGTCCGGGTTCCTGCGACGCATCCTGCCGGCCGATGTCGAGATCATGGCCTCGAGCGAGCATGACCTTCCCGACGTGCGCGCCGATGTGCACGCCACGGAGCAGATCCTCTTCAACCTCGTCACCAATGCCCGCGACGCCATGCCGGACGGCGGCGTGCTGCGGATCGAGACCAGCCGCGTGCACCTGAGCGAGGATCAGCGGCACGCATGGGGATCGGTGCGGGCGGGTGAGCACGTCTGCCTGTCGGTGGGCGACACCGGCATCGGAATGGACGAGGAGACGCGAGCGCACATGTTCGAGCCGTTTTTCACCACCAAGCCGGCGGGGAAGGGGACCGGCCTCGGGCTGTCCACGGTGTATGGGCTGGTGAAGCAGCACGGCGGCGGCATCGATGTGGACAGCGAACCGGGGAAGGGAACGCGTTTCCGGATTTATTTCCCCGTGGACGAGCGGGTGGCCGTTGCGGTGCGCCCCCGCGCGAGCGTCGCCGAGGTTCGCGGCGGCCTCGAAACGATCCTGGTCGTGGAGGATGACGACCAGCTGCGCCGCTCCGTCAAGCGCATTCTGGAAGCGGCCGGGTATCAGATTGTCACCGCGGCGGACGGTCTCGAAGCACTCGAGGCGCTGCGCCAGACGACGGGCGTGCGGCTCGTGTTCTCGGATCTCGTCATGCCGCGACTGGGGGGCCGCGCGCTGTACGACGCCGCGCGTCGCGAGGGCCACGCCACACCGTTCCTGTTCGCCAGCGGCTACTCGGACCCTGACCGGGCTGCGAGTCTCGACCCGTCGGTTCCGCTGCTCCACAAGCCGTGGACGGAGGAAGACCTGCTGGGGCGCATCAGGGCGATTCTAGACAGGGAGCAGGGAGCCGGGAACGGGAAGCCGTAACGGCCGCCACAGGCCGAACCACGGCGTCAGCCGTCCAGCACTTCTCTCACCTTCCGCGCGAGCGTGTCCGGCACGAACGGCTTCTGAAGGAACGCGACGCCGGCGCTCAGGACCCCCTGGCGGACCATCGCGTCGTCGGTATAGCCGGACGTGTACAGCACCTTCATGCTAGGCCGCTCGGGAGCCAGCCGCTCCGCGAGCTCGCGGCCGCTCATGCCGGGCATGACGACGTCGGTCACGAGGATGTCGATCCCGTCCAGGTGGCGCGCGGACAGCTGCAGGGCGGACGGCCCGTCGGCGGCCTCGAGCACCCGGTAGCCGCGGGCCTCGAGACTGCGGCGGGCCAGCGTGCGTACCGGCGCCGCGTCCTCGACCAAGAGCACCGTCTCGTCGCCGCCCCGCACCTGCTGCGGCTCGGGGGCGGGCACCGGACTCTCGGCGACGCCGGGCACGCGGGGGAGGTAGATCTTGACGGTCGTCCCGTGCCCCGCCTCGCTGTAGACCCAGATGTAGCCGCCGCTCTGCTTGACGATCCCGTACACCGTGGCGAGGCCGAGGCCGGTGCCCTTCCCGACTTCCTTGGTCGTGAAGAACGGCTCGAACAGGTGTGCCTGGGTCGTCTCATCCATGCCGACGCCGGTGTCCGCGACCGCCAGGCAGACGTAATCGCCGGCGGGCATGCGGTGGCGCCGCTCGACGTGCTCCTCGTGGAGCGTGACGCGCGTCGTCCCGATGCTCAGCCGGCCGCCGCCGGGCATGGCGTCGCGGGCGTTGACGGCGAGGTTCAGGAGCACCTGCTCGAGCTGCCCCGGGTCGGCGTTGACCGTGCCCGCGGCGGGATCGCGCGACGTGGCGAGCTCGACGTCTTCGCCAAGCAGCCGCCGCAGCATCCGGTCCATGTTCGCGACCACGGCATTGACGTCGAGCACTTTGGGCGCGAGCACCTGGCGACGGCTGAATGCCAGCAGCTGCCGGGTGAGCTCCGCGGCTCGAAGCCCCGCGTGCCGGATTTCTTCGGCGTCCTCACGCCGCGCGTCGCCGGGCGGGGTGTTGTGCAACAGCAGCTGGGTCGAACCCAGGATGGCGGTCAACAGGTTGTTGAAATCGTGCGCGATACCGCCCGCGAGCTGCCCCACGGCTTCCATCTTCTGCGACTGGCGCAGCTGCTCCTCGAGCCGCCGCTGTGCGCTCACGTCGCGCGCGAGCACGAGCCGGGCGTGCCGGTTCGCGAACTCGAGGGGCCGGGCGACGAGATCCACGTCGAAGCGCTGGCCCTGCTTCGTCCAGTGACGGACTCCGGCGCGTACGGCACTGTCGTCGGGCCGGCGCGCCAGCTCCTCGTCGAGTCGGCCCTGCTCCTCGGGCGGGCAAATGTCGCGCAGTGTGAGCTGCAGGAACTCGGACTCCGTGTGCCCGTAGCGGGCGACGGCCGCCCCGTTCACCGCGAGGATGCGTAGCGTCTCGAAGTCGTACACGAACATCGGCTCGGGATTGGTCTCGAACAGCAGCCGGTATTTGCGCTCGCTCTCGTGCAGCTGCTCCTCGGTCCGCTTCCGCTCGATCGCCATGGCGATCTGCGTCGACACGAACTGCAGGACGTGCTTCTCCGTGTCGCGGTAGCGGACGCCGGGGGTGTAGGTCTGAGCGACCAGCACGCCGATGGTGCGGTCGCCGATCTTCAAGGGGACGCCGACCCAGTCGATGGAGGCTGGCCCGATCAGCTCGACCTCGCCGCGCCGCTCGAGCTCGGCGTGCACCTCCGGGGTGACCAGCAAGGGTTGGCCGGTCCGGAGCACGTATTCGGTCAGTCCCTTGCCGGGTTTCTTGGATGGGAAGTCCGAGTCGTACTCGTCCACGTGGTATGGGAAGGTCAGGTGATCGTTCGCGGCGTCGTACAGCGCGATATAGAAGTTCTTCGCCGGCATCAGCTCACCCACGATTCGATGGATCGCGCCGAACAGCTCCTGGAGGGTGCGCGCGGCATGGGCGGCTTCGGAGATCCGATAGGTGGCGAGCTGAATCTCTTCGGCCCGCTTCGCGTCGGTGACGTCGCGGAAGGTCCACACCCGTCCGACGCTCTTCCCGGCGATCCGCTGGGGTTGGGAGAAGCGCTCGTAGATGCGGCCGTCCTTGAAGGTCAGGACGTCGAAGCTGGACGCGTCCGGGCGTGCGTACAGCTCGCGGATCTTGTTCAGGAATCCCGCCGGGTCGACGACCTGCTCCAGCACGAACGCGAGCGTCTGGGCGCTGTCCTTGGACTCGAGGATCGAGTCGGGGATCCGCCACAGCTCGGTGAAGATGCGGTTGAAGCTGATGATGTGGCCCGCCAGATCCACCACGAGGATCCCGTCGGTCGTGGATTCGAACGTCGCGTTGAGCAAGGAGAGTGTCTCCCGCAGATCCCGCTCCGTACGCTGCCGCTCCGTGATGTCGCGGTAGGTCACGACGATCGCGTGGATGGCCGGGTCGTCCAGGCGGTTCACGCCGACCGCCTCGAGGCGGCGCCAGCGCCCGTCCTTGTGCAGGGCGCGCAGCTCTGTCTTGACGAGGTGACCGGGTCGTTGCATGAGCTCGCCGAACAGCTCCAGGGCGTCGGCGCGGTCGTCGGGGTGGACGAGCTCGAAGGCGCTCCGTCCCACGTTCTCGGTCGCGCCGTAGCCCAGTACCGGCTGGGTGGATGGGCTGGCGTAGATCACCGTCCCGTCCGGCCCGAGCAGCGTGATGACGTCGCTCGAGTGCTCGACCAGCGCGCGGAACCGCTGCTCGCTCGCGCGCAGCCGCTCGGCCGCCCGCTTGCGATCGGTGATGTCCCGGCCCACCAGCACCACCTGATCGCGGCTCATGGGCGAGATCGCCCCGGAAAACCACACCTCGCGACCCGCGATCGGGAGACTGTACTCAAAGTGGACCGTCGTCCGGGTCGCGAGCGCGGTGCGGATGTACTCCATGAATTGCTCCGCTTGGGCGGGGTCGAACACTTCCCGCAGCGTCTTGCCGAGCAGTTCGGCGGCCGGGCGATACAGCAGCGATGGATTGGTGGGAGCGATCTTGACGTAGCGTCCCTCGGCGTCGAGCACGAGGATGACGTCGTCGATCGCCGCGAACAACGCCTCGAGCTCGGCATCGGCGTCGCGGGCCACGGGTGCTGCGGGCTTTGCGGTGGTCATTCGCCGGGGCACCAATACTCACCCGGCGACCACCCGGGGGCAACTCCCTCGGCGACCGGGGTGACGGGCGTCACGCCCCTGGGGCTGCGCTCACTGGTCGAGGACCTCCCGCACCCTGCGGGCGATGGCGTCCGGGGTGAACGGTTTCTGCACGTAGGCGGAGCCGGGCTCGAGCACGCCGTGCCGCGTGACGGCATCGTCGGTGTAGCCCGACATGAAAATCACCCGGGCGTCGGGGCGCAGGTCCACCAGCCGGCTGGCGAGCTCGCGGCCGTTGAGCCCCGGCATCACGACGTCCGTGAGGAGGAGGTGGATGGTGCCCGAGTACCGGGTCGCGATGTCCAAGGCGGCCTCGGCGCTGGGCGCTTCGAGCACCGTATAGCCGTGGCGCTCGAGCACCTGGCGGGCCACGTTCCGCACCGGGGCTTCGTCTTCGACCACCAGCACCGTCTCCGTCCCCCGCGCCGGGCGGGTCCGCGCTGGCGCGGGGGCGGCCGCGCGCTCGGCCAGTTCCTCCACCCGCGGCAGGTACAGCTTGAAGGTGGTGCCGTGCCCAACCTCGCTGTACACCCAGATGAATCCGCCGCTCTGCTTGATGATGCCGTAGACGGTGGCGAGCCCCAGCCCCGTGCCTTTGCCCTTCTCCTTGGTCGTGAAGAACGGCTCGAACATGTGGACCTGGGTTTCTTCGCTCATCCCGATGCCGGTGTCCGAGACCGCGAGCATCACAAACGGGCCCGCGCGGGCCGGGTAGTGGTCGGCGGCGTACGCCTCGTCCAAATCCACGTTGGCCGTCTCCAGCGTGAGCTTGCCCCCGTTCGGCATCGCGTCGCGCGCGTTCACGGCCAGGTTCATGACCACTTGCTCGAGCTGGCCTGGATCGGCCTTGACCCGCCCCGTGGTGGGTGCGAGCCGCGTGCTGAGCTCGACGTCTTCGCCCAGGAGCCGGCGCAGCATCTTCTCCAAGTCACTGACCAGCTTGTTGACCTCGAGTACGGTCGGCTGCAACACCTGCTGCCGGCTGAACGCGAGCAGCTGGCGCGTCAGTCCGGCGGCGCGATCGGCGGCCTTGTGGATCTCATCGGCGTCCTGGCGACGGGGGTCGGTGGCGCCCAGGTCCTCGAGCAGGAGGTCGGCGTAGCCCGTGATGGCCGTGAGGATGTTGTTGAAGTCGTGGGCGATGCCGCCCGCCAGCCGGCCGACCGCTTCCATCTTCTGGGCCTGCCGCAGCTGCTGCTCGAGCTGCACCCGCTCCGTAACGTCGCGCCCGATGCCCAGGATGCCGACGAGCCGCCCTTCATGCAGTTGGGGAGTCGCGGAGAACTCTCCGACGCGGTAGTCGCCCTTGGCAGTCCGCACGCGGAACTGGCTGGCGGGGCGGAGCTCGCCGCGCACCACCCGCCCGAGCAGCTCGAGTGCGAGCGGCAGATCCTCGGGATGCACCAGTCGCTCGAACGGCCGGCCCACCCATTCCTCGCGCCGCCAGCCGGTGATCGTCTCGAACGCCGGGTTGAGGGAGGCGATCGTGCCTTCGGGGGACAGCGCGAAGATGATGTCCCGCACGCCTTCGACGAGCGTCCGGTAGCGCTCCTCGGACTCCCGCAGCGCCGCCTCGGCCGTGCGGCGCTCCGAGACGTCGCGGAAGTTCACCACGATGGCGCCCACCGCGGGCTCCGCGAGGCGGTCGACCGCCACGGCGTCGATATGGCGCCACGAGCCGTCCTTATGGCGCCAGCGGAGCTCCAGGCCGGCGGGCGTGCCGGGGCTCGCGACGATGTCGCGCAGCGCGGCGTTGATCCGCGGCAGGTCGTCGGGATGTACGCGCTCGAACGCGGGACGACCCACGAGCTCGGCCGGGGCGAAGCCCAGCAGGCGCTCGATGGAGTGGCTGGCGAACAGCAGGGTCCCGTCGGGGGCGACGAGGGCGACGACGTCCGCGCCGTGCTCGATCAGCGCGCGAAAGCGCTCCTCGCCCTGGCGCCGGGCCTCTTCCGCGCGGGCCTGCTCGGTCCGCGCGCGCCGCAGGTCGAGGGCGCGCAGCACGGCGGGGCCCACGCGCTCGAGGTGGTGCTTCACGACGTAGTCCGCGGCGCCCGCCTTGATGTACTCCGCCGCCGTTTCTTCGTCGAGGCTGCCGGTCACGACGATGACGGGCGTATCCGGGGCTGCGAGGAGCGCGATGCGGAGCGCGTCGGCCGCGCCGAACGTGGGGAGCGAGTGGTCCGTCAGAATGATGTCGGGGGCGAAGGTCTGCAGCGCCTCCCGGTACCCGCGTTCGGAGTCGACGCGGCGCGCCGCCCCGGTGATGCCGGCGCGGCGCAGCTCTCGCTCGATCAGCGCCGCGTCGTCCGCGACGTCCTCGACCATCAGGACGCGCACGAGATCCGGCATCGGATCAGCGCGGCTGCTCGTTCAAGAGCAACCAGTAGAGCCCGACCTCGGAGACGGCGCGTGCGAAGGCCTCGAAGTCCACCGGCTTGACGATGTAGCTGTTGGCGCCGAGGCGGTACGCGGCCGCGATGTCGGGCTCTTCCTTGGACGAGGTGAGCACCACCACCGGCAGCGTACGCGTACGCTGGTCGCCCTTGAGCCGGCGCAGCACTTCCAACCCGTCCACTTTCGGGAGCTTCAAATCGAGCAGAATCACGCGCGGCGTAACCCCGATGTCGCGGAGTGGACCGCCCTGCTCGCCGAAGAAGAATTCCAGGGCCTCGGCCCCGTCGCGAGCCACGAACACCTGATTCGCGAGATTCCGGGTCTTGAGGGCGCGCAAGGTGAGCTCCACGTCGCTCGGGTTGTCCTCGACCAGCAGGATCTCGACTTCCGAATGCCCGGTCATGCGATCACTCGTCGTGGCAGGATGGAGGGTAACCGTGGCATGCACACGTACTGGGGACGGGCGATGCCACGCTAGGGTGTTTTTGCGGCACTGAGGGGCGCTTTTGCGGCATTCTTGAAGACAAGACGGCTTGGGTGAATCACCGTCGAGGTTGGGCGTGCGGTCCCTCCCTCTAGACCTCCAGCGATTGCACCCAAGCCGCCTGATCTGCTCGCATCGCCGACGCGGACACGTGACCGCGCGGCGCAGGACTGCGCGACGATACGATACCGCGCGGGCGCAATCAAGTCTGTGGCACACGCGCAACAATCTAATGCGATTGGACCGTGAAACTCCCGAGGCAGGACTCGAACCTGCGACCCGCCGGTTAACAGCCGGCTGCTCTACCAGCTGAGCTACTCGGGAATGGGGGCGAAATATAGTGGCTAAGGGGCTAAGGGGCTAAGGGGCCAATCGCCGTTGTTCTCGATCTTGTGGTGGCTCCGCCACCACCATGCCCACCAGGATCAACGCGCCGCCCCCCCACTGCACCATTGAGAGCCGCTCCCCGAGGACGAGCCACGACGTCGAGGCCGCAAACAGCGGCTCGAAACAGAAGATCAGCGCGGCGCGCGCGCTCGACATCTCCCGCTGGGCCCGCATCTGCAGCAGGAAGCAGACGGTGCTCGCGAACAGGACCGTGTAGAGGAGCGCGCCGGTGAAGCGCGGCGTCCAGTGGATGTGGGGCCGCTCGAACAGGGCGGTCGCGAGCGCGGCGACGACGGCCGTCGCGGCGATCTGGATGAACACGAGGCGCCGCGGATCATAGCGCCGCGCAAGCTCGGTGACCGCCACGATCTGGCCGCCGAAACAGACGGCGCAGATCAGCGTCAGCAGATCCCCCCGATTCAAGCCACCGGCGTCCGGCGCGGTGAGCAAATAGATACCCAGGATGGCGAGGCCAAGGGCCGCGGCGGTGAGCCAGCGGGGCCGCTCCCCCAGCAGGCTCAGGGCGATCACCGGCGCGAGCACCGACGACACGGCGACGATGAACGCCGAGCGCGAGGGGGTAGTGATTACGAGTCCCGCGGTCTGCGCGATGAATCCGACGGCGACGAGGGCGCCGAGCAAGACGCCGCTCCAGAGCTCCCGGCCGGCGGGGCGCGGGCGGAACCGGGTTCCCGGGGCGAGCGCGAGTGCGGCGACGCCGAAACGTACCGTCAGGAACGCGAACGGTGTCGCGTCCGCGAGCGCACTCTTCACCGCCACGAAGCTCGTGCCCCACAGCGCGGTCGCGAGCAGCAATGCGAGGTCCGCCTGCCGCCGCGTCATCGCGCCCTCCGGGAGGTCACGCGACGTCCCTGAGGTAGCGTCCCGTGGGAGAGTCGGCGCTGCGGGCGATGTCCTCCGGGGTTCCCTGCGCGACGACGCGCCCGCCCGCGTCGCCGGCACCCGGTCCCATTTCGATCACCCAGTCGGCCCGCTTGACGACGTCGAGATGGTGCTCGATCACGAGCACGGTGTGGCCGGCGTCGACGAGGCGGTCGAGCACGCGGCACAGCGTCCGGACGTCGTCGAGGTGCAAGCCGGTCGTCGGCTCGTCGAGGATGTAGAGCTTGCGCCCGGCGCGGGTTTTTCCGCCCGCGAGCGCCAGCTCGCGGGCGATCTTCAGGCGCTGCGCCTCGCCGCCCGAGAGCGTGGTCGCCGGCTGGCCCAGCCGCAGGTAACCGAGCCCGACCTGTTGCAGGTGCCACAGGGCGCGGGCCAGCCGCGGCTGGCGGTGAAACCGCCGCAGCGCCTGATCCACGGTCCATTCGAGCACGTCGTGGATGGAGCTGCCACCGAGCTTCACCTCGAGCACCTCCTTCTTGAAGCGCTTGCCGGCGCAGACCTCACACGGCACGAACACATTGGCGAGGAACACCATCTCGACCAGCACGTGCCCCGCTCCTTCACACGCGTCGCACCGTCCCCCGGCCACGTTGAACGAAAACGTGCTGGGTGTGTACGCCCTCGCGCGGGCGAGCGGCTCGGCCGCGAATAAGGCCCGCAGCTCGTCGAATGCCTTGATGTACGTGATGGGGTTGGAGCGTGGCGTCCGGCCGATGGGGGCCTGGTCCACGAGCACCACGTCGCTGATCGCTTGCCAGCCGTCGAGCGCTCGCACCTCTCCCACCGGCTCGCCGAGATGCTGCTTCGCGCCGTGCGTCCCCGTGAGCCGCGACTCGAGCTGCCGGAACAGCACGTCGTGCACCAGGGTCGACTTGCCGGACCCCGACACACCCGTCACCGCGGTGAGGGTGCCCAGTGGAATGCGCGTGTCGACGTCCCGGAGGTTGTGCAAGCGGGCGCCTTTCACCTCGAGCCAGCGCCGCGCCGGACGGCGCGCCGACGGCACCCCGATACACTTCTCTCCCGACAGGTACTGTCCGGTGAGCGTCCCCGCCGCGCGCACCCCGGCGGCCGGCCCCTGGTACACGAGCTCGCCCCCCGCCTCGCCGCTCGCGGGGCCCAACTCCACCATCCAGTCGGCGGCGCGCATGGCGGCGGGGTCGTGCTCGACGACCACGACGGTGTTGCCGCCGTCGGCCAGCCGCCGCAACAGGCCGAGCAGCCGGCCGGTATCCGCGGGATGCAGGCCGATGGTCGGCTCGTCGAGCACGTACAGGGTGTCGACGAGGTGCGAGCCCAGGGCGTTGGATAGCGCGATCCGCTGCGCCTCGCCCCCCGACAGCGTGCGCGTCAGGCGGTCGAGGGTGAGGTAGCCCAGCCCGACGTCGTTCACGAACGAGACTCGTGCCGCGAGCTCCGCCAGAATGTGCACCGCCACCGACCGCTGGAACGGCGTCAGCTCGAGCGCCCCGATCCAGTCGCGCAGGGCGCCGGCCGAGAGCGCGGCGACGTCCGCGATCGTCCGACCGCCCACGCGGACCGCGAGCGCTTCGGGCTTGAGCCGCGCGCCGCCGCAGGCGGGACAGACTTTCGCCAGCTGGTACTGCCGCAGGAAGACGCGGATGTACTGCTTGTACCGTTTCGCCTCGAGGCGCTGCAGGAAAGGCAGCATACCGAGGAATCGACCGCTGGCGCCGTTGAGGAGGAAATGTCGGGCCTTACCCGTCAGGTCCTCCCACGGCGCATCGAGCGGGATGCCCTTGGCCCGCGCGGTCTCGCGCAGGATGCGACGGCGGCCCTCATAGCGCGGCTTGGTCCACGGATCGAGCGCGCCCTGCGCGAGGCTCTTCCGGGGTTGGGGCACGATGAGCGATTCGTCGTACTCCAGGACGGCGCCGAAGCCGTTGCACCCGGGGCAGGCACCCCGCGGGTTGTTGAACGAAAACAGGATCGGCGTGAGCGCGGGCGCGGCCGTGCCGCAGTTCGAGCACGTGGGATGAGCCGAGAAGCGACGGCGATCGCCGTTGTCGAGCGCGACGGCAACCCCCTCGCCTTCGTTGAAGGCGGTGGCGACCGCGTCGGCGAGTCGCCCCCGCGTCGCATCGGAAGCCGGGAGGCGGTCCACCACCACGAGGACTTCCTGCGCCTCGCGCACCCGCTGCTCGGCATCGGGCGGGTCGAGACGGGCCAGGACGCCGTCGAGCTGGGCCCGCACGAACCCCGCCGCACGGAGCTGAGCCGCCACCTCGACGTCCGGCCGGTGCGCGCTCGCAGGGAGCGGGAAGGTCATCAGGATAGGTAGGGGTGCAGCATGCTGGGCCCCTACGTCCACCAATGCGTCCACCACTTCCTGGACGGTGTCGACTTTCACAACACTCCCGCACTTCACGCAGTGCTGCGTGCCGGTGCGCGCCCATAAGAGCCGCAAAAAATCGTAGATCTCCGTGGCCGTCCCGACGGTCGAGCGGCTGCTCGTCGTCGGGTTCTTCTGCTCGATGGCGACCGCCGGTGAGATCCCCTCGATCGCGTCGACCAGTGGTTTCGGCATCCGCTCGAGGAACTGCTTGGCATATGTCGAGAGCGACTCGATGTAGCGGCGTTGGCCCTCGGCGTAGAGGGTATCGAACGCCAGCGAGCTCTTGCCGGACCCCGACGGTCCGGTGACGACCGAGAGGGCGCACCGCGGCAGCTCGACGGTGATCCCCTTGAGATTGTGCTGCCGCGCATTGCGGATGATCACGCGGTCGGGTGAGCGAGGCATAACCCCATAACATAACAGCGGCTCGGGATCGGGGAATCGGGGCGCGGGCAAGTCGGGCCCGAGCACCTAGCCCCGAGCCCCGAGCGCCCCTAGTTTCGCCCCCAATGGCCCTCGCCCTCACGCCACGCCTGCT
>Ga0209161_10001094_pt1 | contig 22297 bp, 19 predicted proteins | sample GraSoiAngelo_155_FD_186169 | JGI IMG/M metagenome (GOLD analysis project Ga0209161, IMG submission 186169) | Grasslands soil microbial communities from the Angelo Coastal Reserve, California, USA - 14_1009_13_30cm (SPAdes) (version 2) | ecosystem: Environmental > Terrestrial > Soil > Grasslands... | reverse complement strand
GCACGGCGTGGCGAACATCCCGGACGTGATGCTCGCCGTGCTCGAGCCGGACGGGGCGATCAGCGTGGTGCGATACGACGACATCAAGGCGGGCGACAGGCCGCACCGACGTATCAAGACCTTGCGACGCAACCCCTGAAAGGGAGCGGGGAGCCGGGAGCAGGGAGCAGGACCTCCGGGCATCTCCCGCTCCCTGCTCCCCGCTCCCTGCTCCCTCCCGTGATTAGATTTACTGTCGCATGCCCACCATCCAGATCAAGAAGACCGGCGAAGAGCCCGGCGCCGCTTCGCTCGCCGTTACCGTACCGGTAGAGCAGGTCCAGGAGGCGGAGGCGCGCGCCACGTCCGTCTACCAGCGGCGGGCCCGGCTTCCCGGGTTCCGCAAGGGGAAGGCGCCCGCGGCGCTCGTGAAGCGGCAGTTCGCCGACGACATCCGGCAACAGACGCTCGAGGAGTTGATTCGCGAGAGCTGGAAGGCGGCGCTCGCGCAGGAGGCGCTGAAGCCGATCGCGGACCCCCACATCCACAATCTCAAGTGGGACGCCGGGACCCCCGTCACCTTCGAGTTCCACGTGGAGGTGAAGCCCGAGCTCACGCTCGAGCGCGTCGGCAAGTTCCATCTGAAGCGCACGGCGCCCAAGGTCACTGAAGACCGCGTGCTGGCCCAGCTCAACGAGCTGCGGGAGCAGAAGGCGCCGTGGACGCCGGTCGTGGGAGATAAGCCCAAGCCCAAAGACCTGGTGCAGGTGACGATCGCGACCCGCGAAGGCGATGCGGTCAAGGACCCCCAACCCTATCAGCTGGTGCTGGGCGAGGGGCGCGCGATCCCGGAGGTCGAAGAGCGGATCATGGGCATGCTGCCCGGCGAGACCGTCGATGCCACCGTGCGGTTCCCGAGCGACTTTCCCGAGGAGGCCAAGCGGGGGCAGCCACGCGACATCCGCATCACCCTCCACGAGGTGAAGCGGCAGCAGCTGCCCGAGCTGGACGACGCGTTCGCGCGCGAGGTGGGGGACTTCGAGTCGCTCGAGGCGCTCCGCAAGGTCGTGCGGGAGGACCTCGAAAAGGAGGCCGAGCGCGAGGCGGACGCCCAGGTGCGCCGGGACTTGATCGAGCAGATCGTGCAGGCCAACCGCGTCGTGGCGCCGCGACCGCTGGTCGAGCGCGCGCTGGCCGTGTACGCCCAGGCCTACGGCATCCCGGAGGACCGCTGGCCCGACTTCGCGCAGGAATTCCGGCCCGTGGCCGAGGCGCAGGTGCGGCGCGACCTGATCCTGGACTGGGTCGTGGAGCACCATGGGCTGCGCGCGACCGAGGCGGAGCTCGAGCAGAAGCTCCAGGAGATCGCGACGCGGCGCGGGACGTCCGTCGCGGAAGTGCGCGCGACGCTCGAGAAGGCCAAACGGCTGCGCGATCTGGAGCGCGGCCTTACCGAAGAGAAGGTGTTTACGTTTCTTCTGTCGGAATCCACCGTGGAGCCAGCGTGACGAGGACCCAGATTTATCCGCCCTACATCATCGAGCGCTCCAGCCGGGGCGAGCGCACGTACGACATCTTCAGCCGGCTGCTCATGGACCGCATCGTGTTCCTGGGCACCCAGATCAACGACGAAGTCTCGAATATCATCATCGCGCAGCTGTTGTTCCTCGACGCGGACAACCCGGAGCGGGACATCTACCTGTACGTCAACTCGCCCGGCGGCCTCGTCTCCTCGGGGATGGCGATCTACGACACGATGCAATTCCTGCGCGCCCCCGTGAACACCATCTGCATGGGGATGGCGGCCTCGATGGGCTCGTTCCTGCTCGCCGCCGGCCGCAAAGGGAAGCGCTCGGCGCTGCCCCATGCGCGCATCATGATGCACCAGCCGTCGGGGGGGACTCAAGGGACGGCCGCCGACATCGAAATCCAGGCACGCGAGATCCTGTACCTGCGCGGCAAGCTCAACGAGCTCTACGCCAAGCACACCGGCAAGCCGGTGGAGCACATCGAAAAGGACATGGACCGCGACCGTTTCATGTCGGCCGAGGAAGCCAAGGAATACGGGCTAATTGACCACGTGATAGCGAACTTCCAGGAGATCGACGACGGGAAGAAGAAGTGACGGCTTGCGCCGGTCACCCGACTTTCCCATACTAAGGCCAGATGTCCCACGATAAGCACCTCCGCTGCTCCTTCTGCGGCAAGTCGAAGGACTCGGTCCGGAAGTTCATTTCCGGCCCGTCGGTCTACATTTGTAATGAGTGCATCGCCCTCTGCAACGAGATCCTGGCGGAGGACGAGGAGCGGGAGGTCTCCGAGGCGATCACCCAGGTCCCCACGCCGGCCGAGATCAAGGACGTGCTGGACCAGTACGTGATCGGGCAGGAGAAGGCGAAGAAGACCCTCGCCGTCGCGGTCTACAACCACTACAAGCGCATCAACTCGCACCAGGGGCGCGAGGCCGAGGTCGAGCTCGACAAGTCGAACATCATGCTCATCGGTCCGACCGGCGTGGGCAAGACGCTCCTCGCCCAGACGCTGGCGCGCATCCTCGACGTCCCCTTCACCATCGCGGACGCCACCACGCTCACCGAGGCCGGCTACGTGGGTGAGGACGTGGAGAACATTCTCGTCCGGCTGCTCCAGGCCGCGGACTTCAACGTCTCCGAGGCCGAGCGCGGCATCGTCTACATCGACGAGATCGACAAGATCGCCCGCAAGTCTGAGAACCCGAGCATCACGCGCGACGTATCGGGCGAAGGCGTGCAGCAGGCGCTCCTCAAGATCCTCGAGGGGACGGTGGCGAGCGTGCCGCCCCAGGGCGGGCGCAAGCACCCGCAGCAGGAGTACATCCAGGTCAACACCAAGGACATCCTGTTCATCTGCGGCGGGGCGTTCGACGGCCTCGAGAAGATCATCGAGTCGCGTACCGGCCGGCGGCAGATCGGCTTCACCAAGGAGGAGCTCGCGAAGGGGGAGCCCGAGAAGCTCAAGAAGAACCCCTTCATCGACGTGGAGCCCGACGACCTGCTGCGCTACGGGCTCATCCCCGAGCTGGTGGGCCGGCTCCCGGTGGCGGTACCGCTCGACTCGCTGGACGAGGACGCGCTCATCCGCATCCTCATCGAGCCCAAGAACGCGCTGTCCAAGCAGTACCAGAAGCTGTTCGAGCTCGAGGACGTGCGGCTCACGATCGAGAAGGACGCGCTCAAAGCGATTGCCCAGAAGGCGATCAAGCGGGGCACCGGCGCCCGCGGCCTCCGCGCCATTCTCGAAGAAATGATGACCGACATCATGTTCGACCTGCCGAGTCGCGACGACGTGCGCGAGGTCGCCATCACGGCCGAGTGCGTCTCCGAAGGCCGGCAGCCACTGCTCGTCACGGAGCGCGTGCGCCAGAAGAAAGAAGCCTGACCGCCCCCGCTCCCGACCCCCGCTTCATCGGCTCATTCCCCCGGGCCGACGCCCCACTCAGTCCCGCCCTTCCCGAAGTCGCCCTGCTCGGCCGCTCCAATGTCGGAAAATCCAGCCTCTTGAATGCCCTGGCAGGACGGAAGATCGCCAAGGTGTCCGGAACGCCGGGGAAGACGCGGATGCTGAACGTCTTCGAAATGCCCGCCGCGGGATTGGTAGGGGCGCAGCATGCTGCGCCCCTACACCACGCCTATTACGTCCTGGATCTCCCCGGCTACGGCTATGCGAAGGCCTCGCACACCGACCGCCGGGCATTTCGGCTCCTCATCACGCACGTGCTCGACCGCACGAGGCTCGCCGGCGTCCTCTGGCTGCTCGACATCCGGCGCGAACCCTCCGACGACGACCGCGCGATGCAAGAGCTCTTCGCCGAGCGCGAGACGCCGGTGCTCGCGGCGCTCACGAAAGGCGACACGCTGGCCCGGGCTGCGCGGGCGCGTCGCGAAGGCGACTTGCGCAGCGCGCTCGAGCTCGAGGAGGACCAGATGATCGTGACGAGCGCGCGAGAAAAAGAGGGGATTGACGACCTGCGAGAAGCCATTGCAGGCCTGATCCGGAGGCCTCCCGGAGACCCGCGAAAACCTTAGACCCGGTACGCCCGCCGCACTCCACCGGGTGTCCGCCCGGCCACGAGCATCGCCGTCGACAGCGCGTCCGCCGCTACGGCGCTCCCCGTGACTACGGTGGCCTGCTTGAGCGCGCGGGCCGGCCACCCCGTCTTGGGATCCATGACGTGGCCCGCGACGAGCGACCCGTAGCGCACGATCGACTCGGTGTTCGCCGCGGTCGCGAGCGCCGCATCCCGCAGCCGCGTCGTGGCCGCCGCGCGGCCCGCGCCCGGCTGATCCGGATCGGCGATGTCGACCCGCCAGCCCGGCTCTCCCGGCGGCGTGCCGATGGCGGCCATATCGCCGCTCACGTCGATGAACGCGCGCCGTAGCCCGCGCGCCCGCAGCAGCTCCACCGCCCGGTCGATCCCGTACCCGACGCCGATCGCGCCGAAGTCGAGCTGTGTATGAGCGCTCGGCAACCGGGCCACGTCGCCGTCGAGCTCGACGACCGCAGCCAGGACGGCCTCGCGCGCTTCGGCAAGCTCCGCGGCTGTCGGTGCGCTCGCCCGATGCCGGTGAAATCCCCACACGCGCATCAGCGGCTCGACCGCCACATTGAAGGCGCCCTCGGTGGCGCGCTTGAATGCTGCGGCCTGCTCCAGGACCGCCCGCAGATCCCGGTCCACCCGCATCCCCTTCCCGCCAGCGCGGCGGTTCAGCTCGCACAGGTCGCTCGCCGTGTCGAACAGCGTCAGCGGGCGCTCGACCCGCCGCAACTCGGCCAGCGCGGCCGCGCAGGCGTCGAGCCCTTCCTGCTCCGAGCCTGCGAACACCATCACGTGAACCGGCTGCCCCATTGCCCACGACCAGCGCTCCACGAACACGTCGTCCGCGCGCCGCCGCGGCAGGCGGGGGACGAACACAAATCCGAGGCCAGCCCCGAGGGCTCCGACAAAATGACGGCGGTTCATCCGCCCACCCGATTCCCAGACTGAAGCCTGGGCCCCGGACGGCACTGTGCTGAAGCACAACGTGTCCCCGAACACGCTTCAGCGTCGTGCCTCACCGGGCCCACCCGTTCAGGGTGGGGAAACCGATCGGCCTGATCATGTCAGCTCCTTTTCCACCTGCCGCAGCTCGCGCAGAATCAAGTACGACTGCACGTAAAACGTCACGGCGAGGAGCGCGCTCGAGGCCTCGAGCAGCCAGCTGAAGCGCGGATCGACGTATCGCATGAGCCACATGGCCGAAAAGGACACCAGCAACGCCACGAACGGCTCGGCGATAAGCCAGCGTTTCCAGCGCTCTGACACCCGCTCGCACAACGCCACCCCGAGCCCGGTCAGCACGAAGATCACGGCCATGGAGAGGAGATGGGTGTGGGTGATCGTGAGCATCTCCGCGAATGATTTGGGGAACTGCATCGCCGCTTGTGTCGCCTCGGGATCGACACCACGGTAGCGCGCCGCCACGCCCGGCGGGACGAGCCGCGTGGTGTGCCAGACGAATGTGAGCGAAGTGGTGTAGCCTACGAGCTGGACGATGGTCACCCACCGCGCCAACGTGCGGAGCGTCGTGGGCACGCTGCGCCAGGTGACGGTCATCGGATCGCCCCGCTCTGATGCCAGACAGTGAGCTCGGCCAGCATGCGCCGCACGCCGAGCGTGACCGCATGCACGCTGATCGTGGCCCCTGAGATGCTGCGGATCTCTTTCCCTACGCGCAGCGAATCGCCCGTGCTCTTGCCCCGGAACTGCCGCCGCCACGGCTCGTAGGCCACTTCGCCCCCGTACGGCTCGCGGTACACCAGGATGTCCACGTCCTTGAGACGGTCCGTCGGATCGATGGCCACGAGGTAGGTGATCGGTTGGTCCTTGCCGAGCACGTTGCCGACTGCGGCGAAGCCGAGCAGTGAGTCGGCGCGCGAGACCCGCAGCACACTGGCCGTGTCCACCCGCAGCGTGTCTACCCGAGCGCCGGGACCGAACAGCCGGGCGATCGACGCGGTGACCTTGGCGGGCGGGGCGGCCGGGTTTTGCGCCGTGACGAGGAGCGCCGCGAGCGCGAGCGTCATGTCAGAACTGGTAACCGACGCCGAGGCTCAACACCTCGGACTCGCCCACGCCGGCTGCGTTGCGAAGCAGCTGATAGTCCCCCTTGAACGCGGTGTTCCAGGTAGGCTTGTAGGTGACGCCGAAGGTCGTGATGCGGCGGGCCAGCGACCGGTCCCGCGTCACGCCGGCCGGGACGCTCGCGTGGGTGTCGTAGCGCTCGTGGCGGAGGAAGGCGTTGAGCTTCTGGGAGGACGCCGGAGCGAGGAGTCGCAGCAGATTGTACGCCCCCTCGACGTAGCCACCGGCGATACGGCTGCCCACGGACCGCCCGTACGCCGCGTTGATCGCCTCGACATCGCTCACACTGATGTTCGCGACCACGGCCCGCAGCGCCAACGGCCCGCTCTCGTAGCGCGCGTCCGCGGAAAGGAGCGCCACCGGAGCCCCGAAACTTCCCGTCCCCACTGCTTCATTCGTGTCCGCCGTGCCCCCATACCAGAATGACCCGCCGATCTTCACGCCCGGGCGCGCCCATTCGACCCGCCCCGTGAAGGACGGGTTCGCGAAGCTCGCCTGCCGGCCCTCCTGGCGTCCCTCCCGGATCCCCTCGGCGGCCGAAAGGCCATCGGCGCGGAGCCCGTTCACGAGGTACAACCGATACGCGAGCCCGCTGCCACCGGGAATCGTGCCGACCGCGCCGAGGCCGATCTCGCGCCAGGTGGTGGGAATCACGTCGTGATCGAATCCGGGGCGCTCCACGCCGTTGAAGGTGGACGGCTCGTGCGTCTCATTGATGATCCCGACCGGCGGCAGCACGAGCCCCGTGCGCAGAGTGATCCAGTCCCCTAGGCGGTAATCGAGGTAGGCCTGCTCGAGCGAGACCTCCCCGCCCGCCTGTCCGCCTTCGATCTTCGCGTCCTCGACTTCGAGCTCGGAGCGGAATGCCAGTCGCTCATCGAAGCTGTGCGCGAGGTAGACGACGAAGCGGGCAAGGTTGACGACGGGGGGAGTCTTGGGGCCGGTGGGGTTGGTGTAGTGCACCTCACCATAACCCCCGACGGTCGTGTGCTCCTGGGCGGCGAGCATCCGGAGGGGACAGGGCGCCATGACGACAAGGAGGCCCCATCCGATGACCGTCCGCATTACAACTCCGTGGTATGGCTAGTTGAGAATGGGTATCAAACAGAGATATGCGAATCTAGAAGTCGGGATTCGGACGGTCAAGCAGCCATTATTCTTGTGCGAACTATGTCGCTCATTCTCGTCGCCTTCGTTCTGCTCCTTGCGGGCGGGCTCGGCTGGGGAGCGCTTCACCTCAAACGGCGCCTCGAGCGCAGCGAGCGCGACCGGCGACGGGCGGCGGACGAGCTGAACCGCCGGCTCTCCGAGCTTTTCTCCCTCCAGGAGCTGTCCTACATCCTCGCCGGCTCCTTGCAGCTCGACCGTATCGTGGAGCAGGTGGTGCGGTATGCAATGCGGTTTCTCGACGCCCAGGGAGCGCTGGTCGCGCTTGCGGCGGAGGGGGAAGGCGGGGGGGAGCGTCCTCTACACGTGACGGCGGCCGAGGGGACGCTGGCGGGACTCGCCGGTCGTGCCATCGCGCCGACCGATCCCGGTCTCGTGGTCCGCTCGCTGAGCCGCGAGCGGCTCGAGCTGGTGCGCAGCTCGAGCGGCGAGCCGACGCGGCTCCTGGGGGACGTGGCGGTGGACTCGGCCGCCGCGGTGTCGTTGCGCGCGCACGGCGTGGTGGTGGGGACGCTGGTGATCGCGAACCCGCGGGACCGCACGTTCCCGCCCGAGGACATGCGGCTGCTCTCGACCGTGGCCACGCACGCCGCGATCGTGATCGCCAACGCCCGGTTTTTCCAGATGGTGCAGCACGCCAAGGAGCAGTGGGAGACGGCGTTCGACGCGCTCTCTGAAGGGATCGCCGTGGTGGACGACCATGGGTGCATTTCCCGCGCCAACCGCGCGCTCGCGGCCATGCTCGGCGCCCCGATCGCGGGGGTAATCGGCTGCAACCTGGGCGAGGCGCTGCTGGGCCCCTCCCCCGCCCTGCTCGAGCTGCTCGTCGCGGCGCGGGAGGGCGCCCGGGTGCAGCCGGTGGTGCTCCGCTCGGCGACGCTGGGTCGCACGATCCGCGTCAACGCCGCCCGCATCCCCGCCCCCGCCCCGGCGCACGACCAGAGCGTCGTGGTGCTGGTCGAGGACGTGACGGATCAGCAGGCGCTGGAGGCGCAGCTGATCCAAAGCGAGAAGCTCGCCGCGGTGGGGCAGCTCGTCTCGGGCGTGGCGCACGAGCTCAACAACCCTCTCACGTCGATCGCCGGCCTGTCCGAGCTGCTGCTCGAGCAGCAGGAGCTCGGCACGAAGGACCGCGGGCACCTGCGCGTGATTCACGAGCAGGCGGATCGCGCGGGACGGATCGTGCGGAACCTGCTGACCTTCGCGCGGAAGGGACCGGGGGAGCAGGCCGCCGTAGATCTGAACGACGTGATCCAGCGCACCTTGCTCCTCATGAGCTTTGACTTGAACCTCAAAGACATCACGATCGAGAAGAGCCTGGCGCCAATTCCTCCGGTGCTGGGGGATCGCCACGCACTGCAGCAGGTGGTGATCAACCTGCTCAACAACGCGGCGCAGGCCGTCGCCGACAATCCGCCGGAGCGGCCGCGCGTGATCCTGCTCAGCACGTGGGTGGACGACCGGGTACGGATGCGGGTCTCGGACTCGGGGGTGGGGATCGCGGACGCCGTGCTGCCGCATCTCTTCACGCCGTTCTTCACCACCAAGGAGCCGGGCCAGGGGACGGGGCTCGGCCTCTCGATCACCTACTCCATCGTGGACGCGCATGGGGGGCGCATCACGGTCGAGCGGCCGGCCGGGGGGGGCGCCGCGTTCCTCGTGGATCTGCCGCCCGCGCCGAGCGATGCCGCGCGGCGGGATACGGGCGAGGTGCCCGTGCCGCCCGCGGCGAAGCGCTCCATCCTCCTCGTGGACGACGATCCCGCGGTGCGCCGCATGGTGAAGGCGCTGTTCGGGCGCGACGGGCATACGGTGGAGGTGGCGCGCAATCCGCAGCAGGCGCTCGACCTCGTACGCGCGCGCGCGTACGACCTGATCCTCGCCGACGCTCAGGCGCGGGCGCGCGACCATCTGTTCGTAGAGCAGCTGGTGGAATCGCAACCGGGACTCAAGGACCGGGTGCTGGTGGCGACAGGAGATTTGCCGCCCGCGGCGGAGGAGGCGTTGGCTCGGCTGGGCCTGCGCTACGTGCGCAAGCCTTTCAACCTGCGCGATCTGCGGGACGAAGCGGCGCGGGTGTGGGCGGCCGCGGCGGGAGCCGTGTCGTAGGCAGCGCCCGACGGGATCTCACGTCACGTCCCACCGCTCCCGGAACCAGTCGAGATCTCGCTCGGTCACTTCGAGTGCGTCGTCCGCGGTTTCGTCCCGGCGCACGTAATAAAGCCGCTTCACGAGGAGCGGATCGGGCCACTCTACGGCCCCGATGTTGCACGTGAGACCGTCCAGGCGCCCGTCGACGACAAAGGCGGAGAACGTAGCCGGACGCTCGAGGAAGTGAATGTCCGCCCGGACATCACTGATGGTGACGAAACGGGCGTCGCCTATCGTCGGTACCTCCTGTGGCATGGAGAGCTCGACGTGACCGCCACTCCAGCCGTAGGACCGCCGGACCACGGTGGCCTTCCGCCACTGTTGCCTCAAGGCCTCGAGAACCGGGTGATCGCCCGCCAGCAGCATGTTCGTTGCTTCACGCTCCAGCTCGAGTAATGGCGCTGGGATTGGCCTCGGCTCCAAGATGAGCGCCGCGCCCTCGGACGCATCGTGCAGGCGTCGCAGGATATCCTCCGGAACATCCTCAGGGTTCAACCACACGCCGCCGAGGCACGCCCGAAAGCGATCATCGCGCCGCGCCTGCTGCTCCACGCGCGCGACGAACCGCGCGCCGTGCGCGGCCAGGAGGTCCTCGAGCGGGCCGGCGGCGATGCTGTCCAGCACGTCGTCGGCGTTCGGGTGACACGCCAACATCTCAATGGCCTGCCACGCCTTCTCTGGATCGTCCTTGACCAGCTCCTGGAGCCCTTCCCAGGCCCAGAACTTGGCGTTGTACACGAACCACGATGCCACGACGGCTTCGTCGTCAGGCGCCAGGGGACCGGCTACCCCGGGCGGGTCATCGGTGTTGTAGTCGGTCGTATCGCCTGCGGCGCGCACGACCCGAGTCCAGACCTCCCCAGGCATCGCGCTCGGGCCTGAACCGTCGCCTTGGTGGGGCCGCATCCTCCACAACACCCGCCGCACGGCAACTGATGCTGCGGCCGCCGCCTCTACCTGATCGATGACCTCCGGGCCGTGCTGCCTGAGCAGGTCCATCAACGGGCGGAGGACATCGAAACTCGTGAAGCCGTGAAGCGGGGCACGATTGATCACCTCGAGGGCAAGCGCGAGCGCCCGGGGAGGGTCTTCGCGGATCAGCTCATCTAATCGGAAAGCGCCTCGGTGGTTCAGGCTGTGCGCGATCCAGGCTTCTACGAGCTCCGGGATCGTTCGATACTTGAGCTCGTAGTGCGCCTTCTCCAGTGCGGCCCGTGGCATGATGCGCGTCAATCGGGCATTCTCTTCCACCAGCCGCGTTGCGCGCTCATGACACAGGTCCCAGTGTTTCTCGAGAAGGGACTCGAGTCGATAGCAGAGCTGCTCGAGCACATCATCATCGTCCGGCCGCAGGCGGACAATCTCCTCGAACACGGGCCACGCCTTCTCGGGGGCCGAAACGATCCAGTCCTCCCACATTGAGAGCGCGCGATAACGACGTTGCGGTTTCGGGCCGAGACCCTGGCGATAATCGTGGGTGACGAGGTACCGTCGGGCGAGTTCCTGCGGGGAAATGTCTTTGTCGGACACTTGTAAAAAGCGGGGCCCTGAATCGCGCTACGTCCGCAAGCCCTTCAGCCTGCGCGATCGGCGGGACGAAGCGGGGCGGGTATGGGCGGCGGGCGCGCTGTCGTAGGCCTCCGCCGGCCAGCCGAACGTCGCGAGATTCACGGCTCCACCGGGCGCGAATTTCACGCCCTCCCGCAACAGCAGCGCGCGCTGCAACACGCTGTTGTGGTCCGCGCTCGACAGTGAGATGCGACCCGCCGCATTGAGCACGCGCCACCAGGGCACATCGGAATCATCGGGGAGCGCCGAGAGGGCCCAGCCGACGGTGCGCGCGGCGCCGGGGCGACCCGCCAGCCGCGCCACGAGACCGTACGTCGCGATCCGGCCCTTGGGAATGTGGCGCACGACCTTGTAGATGCTGTGATAGAACGGGTTCACGTGCTCCCCGGCGCGCCTCGAGGTCACCTCCAACCTACCGCCGCCCCGCCCTTCGTCCAGCGCGCCGCCCGCTAGAATACGCGCAACACGTCTTCCAGCAAGCCCGCGCCCCCGGACGAGAGGATTGACAAAACGTCGTCCAGTGCTCTGCGCTCCCGGGGCCAGGAGAACCGCGCGGCTGCCTCGGGCGGCCGCAACCACTCGGCGCGATCGTGCTCCGCCGAGTGCCGCACCGCCGCGCGAGCGTCTACCACGCCGGCGAACACGGGAATCAGCACGATTTCGTTCGCCTGGTGACGGTAGAACGCCTCCACCCGCGACACGTTGTAGAGCCGGGCGGGCTCGACGCCCGTTTCCTCGCGCAACTCGCGCAGCGCCGCTTGCACCGGTGTCTCGCCGGGCTCGATGTGCCCGTGCACCGTCTCCCACGATCCCGGCGAGCGGCCACCCGGCGCGCGGCGCAGCACGAGCACCTCGAGCCCCGCCCCGCCGGATCGCAGCAGGTACGCATCAATGAAGGAGACTTGTACGGAAGTCACGAATCAGCGACGGCGGCCCAGCACTGCCTCCAACCGTGCCGAGAGCGCCCGCGCCCGGAACGGCTTCGTGAGGAAGTCGTCCGCGCCCAGCTCGAACACCCGCACTTCGTTGTCTTCGTCGCTCTTCGCCGTGAGGACGATGACCGGGATGTCCGCGGTCGCGGGCCGCGAGCGCAGGTGGGACAACACGCCGTAGCCGTCGAGGCCAGGCATGTTGAGGTCGAGCACGATGATGTCCGGACCCACCCGATCGACCTGATCGAGCGCCTGCACGCCGTCGCGCGCCTCGGAGACGATGTAGCCGTCGCGCTCGAGCAGGTCCTTCACGACCCTGCGCAGACTGTCCTCGTCGTCCACCAGCAGCACCTTGCGCGCCGGCAACCCGTGCGGCCCGGAGACGCGCGGCGGCTCGGGCTCCTCCAGCAGCTCGAAGTGCGTCGTCAGCTCCTCGGGGGCGGCGCTGGGCGCCGGCTCCGTGAAGGCCATGGCGGCGCCCTGGGGCGACCCGGACCGCGCCTTCCCCCCGCCGGCCGAGCGGCGCGACGCGGCCGCCGCGTCGGTCGGGTGCTCGTCCTCCTCCGGGATGTCCACGACGCGGGTCAATTCGTCGAGCGTGGATTCGCCGCGCAGCACGTGCTGCAGCCCCGAGTCCCACAGACCCTTCATTCCGGAACGCCGCGCCGCCCCGGCGATGTGCTCGGCGGTTTCCCCCGCCGCGATCCGCCGCTCCACCTCGGCCGACACCGTCAGGACCTCGATGATCCCGAAACGGCCGCGGTATCCCGTCATCGCGCAGTCGGGACAGCCCGCCGCGCGATACAGCGGCGTCCCCTTCAGGATCCACTTCTTGAGACGGTCGGCGGGCGCCTCCATCCACACTTCCTTGCAGGTAGGGCACAGTTTGCGCATCAGCCGCTGCGCCACGACGCCCCGCAGCGCCGCGGCGATCTTGTAGGCCTCGACGCCGATGTCCACGAGCCGGGTGACCGCGTTGGCGGCGTCGTTCGTGTGCAGCGTCGACAGCACGAGGTGCCCCGTGAGGGACGCCTGCACGGCGATCTGTGCCGTTTCGCGATCCCGGATCTCGCCGATCAGCACCACGTTCGGGTCCTGGCGCAGGATCGAGCGCAACGCCGAGGCGAAGGTCAGCCCGGCCTTCTCCTGCACCTGGACCTGCACGATCCCCTGCATCCGGTATTCCACCGGGTCCTCGACCGTCACGATGTTCACGCCCTCGCTCTTGATCTGGTTGATACAGGAGTAGAGCGTGGTGGTCTTGCCCGAGCCCGTCGGCCCGGTGACGAGGATAATTCCCTCGTGGTTCTCGAGCAGCCGCCTGATGCCTTCCGTCTCGTTCGTATTCAGCCCCAGCGAGTCGAGCGACTTGACCGTGGCGCGCGAGTCGAGAATCCGGATGACGACCTTCTCGCCCAGCGCCGCGGGCAGTGTCGAGACACGGAGGTCGATCGGCTGGCCGTTCACCGCCACCCGGGCGCGGCCGTCCTGCGGCCGCAGCCGGTCGGCGATGTCGAGCGACGACATGATCTTGATGCGCGAGATCAGGGGGAGGCCGGCCTGACGCGGGATCTTCATCACCTGCCGCAGCACGCCGTCGATGCGGTAGCGCACAGCTACCCCGCCCTCCTCAGGCTCGATGTGGATGTCGCTCGAGCGCGCGAGGATCCCCTCCGAGATGATCAGGTCCACGAGGCGGACCACCGGGCGCTGGCTCGCCTCGGCCTCGGAAGCGACCAGCTCGTCGGGCGCCATGTCCTGCAGGTGCTCCAGTGAGGTCGAGTTCTCCATCCCCTCGAGCAGCTTGTCGACGGCCTTCTCCGGACGGTACATCTCGTCCAGCCGCTCTGCGATTTTGGAGGGCGCGAGCAGAAACATTCGGATCTCACGGGCCGTGGCGAACGCGAGTGCCTTCTCCGCGTCGAGGTCGAACGGGTTGGCGGTCGCCACCTCGAGATAGGAATCGGTGGCACGCAGCGGCAGGATATGGTAGCGTCGCGCCACCTGCTCGGGGACGCGTTCCTTGGCCGCCGGATCGAGCTGCGCCAGGTCCGCGACCTTCAATCGGAAGCGGGTGGACAGCGCCGCGAGGATCTGGTCGTCGCTCGCGATCTTCTGGGCTACAAGGGTCTCCCACAGCCTCGCCGGTGGTGGGGCCTTCTCCCGCAGCTCAACCAGCAGCTCCGGGGTGACGACGCCCTCGAGCGAGCGCGCCAACCATTCATCCGGGAAGTGTGTGTCGGCCATCCGGTTAACAAGGTAGTGAACCTTCGGGAGGTTGGGGAGGTTGGAGGAGGTTGATGAGCACGCAATCAACCTCCCCCAGCCTCCACCAACCTCCACAACCTCCACCAACCTTCTTTAGAGGATTCCCCAGAAATCGCGCGTCACGTCGAAGGCGAGCCCCAGCCGGTGCGTGGCGGTGCCGTATCCCGCCTCCCAGCGGAACACACCCAGCCATTCGAACGCGAGGCCGAGCGTGATGCGCGTGCCGGGCGTCGCCACCCAGGGCGTGCCCGTCACCGGAGCGGCGGCCCAGCCGAGCGCCACGTAAGGTGCGACGGTGAGGGTCCGAGGCGTGCGCGCGTACGGCCCGACGCCGAGGGACACGAACGGGACGGGAACGCGCCACTCGAGATGCAGCAAGGCCATGCGCCGTCCGCCCCAGCTGCGGAAGTCGTCGCCCAGCAGTGCCCCGCGCCCACCGAGCACGAACGCGCGGTGGGTCGGGAGCTCGGCGCTCGCCACGCCGCCTTGCGCCCGCAGCAGCAGCCGCGTTGCGCCCGCGGGGAACAGGACGTGACCCGCGCCGGAGAGCCGCAGATAGGTGGCGCCGCCGTCCTTCCGGCCACCCTCGAGCATCGTCTCGACGTGCAGATCGCGCCGCACCGCGAAGCCCTCGCTCCTGCGCTCGAGCGCGAGCTGCACCAGGTCGACCCCAGGGCCGCCCAGGGAGGGGTTCGGCCGGAAGCTGCCGTTCGCTGGCACCGCGTTCACCGCGAGTGAGCCGATCGACTCCCGTCCCGCGGTGGCCCGCCACTCGCTCCGCACGCCAATGCCGTGGCGGTAGGTGATGCGCCCGCCGTCCGCCAGGTAGTAGTCGCCGTAGTCGTGGCCGAATTCCTGCGACGCGAACGAGTTGAGGAGCGGCGCGATGACGGCGGCGTCGCCGACGTCGCGCACCTCGCGATACACGCTCACCTCGAGCGCGCTCCGACCCCGCCGGTCCACCGCGCTGAGGGCGCCCTTGGCGCGGTGGTCCGCGAACCCGTAGCTCGCGCGGGCGCGCAGCTCCCGCCGCTCGCCCCCGCCGCGCACCACCAGCCCCGCGCCCGCCGCGAGCCCCTCGACCCGGTTCGCGTGCAGCAGGTCGGACACGCCCCGCACGCCCAGCCGGCGGCCCTTGAGACCGGTGAGGATGCGCCGGCCGGCGATCTGCTCCACCTCCGCGCGCACGCGCTCGAGGTCGTTCTGGCGCACCGGCTCGGCGATGTCCTGGAGCGCGGCGCCGAGCGGCTCCTTCCAGGGAAAGGAATCGCGCTCGGCCTTCGGTAGGAACGTGATCTCGTCGCCCGCGAACCAGCTGTTCGCGAGACCGAGGTTGAGCACGTAGCCGTCGATCTCCCACCGGGCGCGGATGATGCCGCGCACCGGCACGTCGAGCCACGTCGCGCGCCGCCGGATCTCGATCTCCTGCCGGTAGGGCAGCCAGTAGCGCCGCTCCCACAACGCGTTGTCGAGCACGATGCTCACGTCCTCGAGCTCGGCATCGAGATAGGAGCGCGGCGTGAAGTTGAACGCCATGCGCACCAGGTCCGCGGTCTCGGCGTCCAGATACAGGGTCCCGACGATGCGGGGGAGGCCGAAATCCTTGGGACGCACCCGCAGGGTCACCACCCGCACCTCGCGCTCCGGCAGCATGATCGTGGTCGTGTCGCCCAACGCGAAGTCGTAGATGTCGGGGCCGGCCGGCGAAAGTGGGTGCGGCACGTCCCGCACCTCGTCCCCTTCGCCCAGGCGCATGGCGGCGCCGAAATTGTTCTGGATGATGCCGAGATGATCGCGGTGGTAGTTGATGTCGGTGGGGAGCTGCGTCTGGTCGCGCCACCCGATCACGCGCTGCTTGCTGCTCGCCGGGGCCTTCCAGTACACTTCCAGCTCTAGTTGGTCGGCTTTGACGAGCCGTGGCGGATCGGCGAGCCCCTGCCCGAACGCCCCGAGGAAGAAGAGGAAGCCATGAGCCTGGGCCTTGTAGTCGTGGAGGGAGGAGTCGGCCACCGCACCGCCGCGGCGCAGGACGGCGCGGCGCGCCAGCGCGAGCGCCGCGTCCGAGTTCCACGCCTGGGCGACGGCGGTCGCGGGACGGAGGAGCACGCCGAGGGCGAGGACGGCGAGCACCGGGCGACGGTCCATGCCCGGTGTACCCCACTGCGCGCCGGATGAGCGACGCCCGCGCCGATTTCCTCGCCCGCTCCGAGCGGGGCGGGATCGTCCCCGTGCTGCGCGAGGTGGTGCTGGACGGCGACACACCGCTCGCGGCATTCGTGAAGGTCGCCCGGCCGCCGTTCGGGTTCCTCCTCGAATCGGTCGTGGGCGGCGAGCGCTGGGCCCGCTATACCTTCCTCGGCACCGAGCCGCGCGAAGTGTGGCGCTACCGGGCCGGCAGCCGCGCCGTCGAGCGCTGGACCAAGGCCACGGGATGGCAGGGCGCGGGCGAGACCGAGGACCCGATCGGCCACCTGGCCCAGCGCCTGCGCGCATTGCCTGCCGCACCGGTGCCGGGCCTGCCGCGCTTCACGGGCGGCGCCGTGGGCTACCTGGGCTACGACCTGGTGCGCACCGTCGAGCGGCTGCCGCGCCCCCCCGCCGACACGCTCGACCTGCCCGATGCGGTCATGATGATCGCCGACACGCTCGTCATCCTGGACAACCTGTTCGGGCGGGCGATCGTCGTGGCCAACGTCGAGGTGCCGCCACGCGCGGGGTCGGCCGAGCGGCTGCGATTGTACGACGCGGCGGAGGCGCGGCTGGACGACATGATCGCGCGCCTCGGCCAGCGGCACGAGCTCGCGCCGCTCGCCCTGCGGAGCGGCCTGCCCCCCGTCGCCACCGAGTCACGCTACCCGCGCGACGCGTTCGAGCGCGACGTGGCGCGCGTGCTCGAGTACGTGGCCGCGGGCGACACGTTCCAGACGGTGCTGTCGCGCCGCCAGGAGGTCCGCGGCGCCATCGACCCGCTGCTCCTGTACCGCTATCTCCGCGCCCTCAATCCCGCTCCGTATCTCTTTTACCTCGCGCTCGACGACGTCGCGCTGGTCGGCAGCTCGCCGGAAGTGCTGGTCCGGGTGGAGGGGAGCGAGGTCACCGTCCGGCCGATCGCCGGCACCCGCCCGCGCGGCCGCACCCGCGAGGAGGACGACGCGCTCGCCCACGAGCTGCGTGGCGACGAGAAGGAGCGCGCCGAGCACATGATGCTCGTGGACCTGGGCCGAAACGATGTGGGGCGGGTGGCGCGATTCGGCAGCGTGCGCGTCACGGACCTGCTCACGATCGAGCGCTACTCCCACGTGCAGCACCTCGTGAGCGAAGTGCGCGGACAGCTGCGCGACGGCTACGACGCGCTCGACGTGTTCAAGGCCTGCTTTCCCGCGGGCACCGTGACGGGTGCGCCCAAGGTGCGCGCCATGGAAATCATCGACGAGCTCGAGCCCGAGCGGCGCGGGCCCTATGCCGGCGCGGTGGGGTACGTCGGCTGGGGTGCCGCGAACCTCGACACCGCCATCGCGATCCGCTGCGCGCTGGTGCGCCGGGACCGGGTCGTGGTGCAGGCTGGCGCCGGGATCGTGGCCGACTCGGATCCGGCACGCGAGTTCCGGGAGACCGAGGACAAGGCGCAGGCCGTGCTCAAGGCGTTGGCGCTCGCCAAGGCCGGAGGGTGAAGTATATTTGGCGCCTGTGTTCAAGCTGCTGAGCACGACGGGCGAGCAGTCCATCGACCTGCAGCCTGGTCGTAACATCGTCGTCGGGCGCGCCGTGACCAGCGACGTCCCGATTTACGACCCCACCATTTCCCGCCGCCATGCCGAGGTGTCCCTCACCGACGGCGGCGTGAAGGTCAAGGACGCCGGCTCCTCGAACGGGACCTTCCTGAACGGCGCCCGCATCACCGAGGCGATCGCCGTCGAAAACGACGTCATCACCTTCGGCAAGGTCGCCTTCCGCGTGAAGGAGGTCAGCGCCCCCGTGGCGCGGCCGCAGGTGGTGCCGTCGGTGTCGGCCGAGTTCACCGGTGCGAAACCGGCGGGCGGCACGATCGTGCGCCAGCTGCCGGTGAGCGTGTCGGGCGGCGTCCCAGCGATCGTGACCGCCGCGCCGTCGGGTGCGTCGCACCTGAAGGTCAGCGCCAAGTCGCTCGAGGAGCTGCGGGAGAAGAAGCTCGAGCTGTTGCTCGAGATCTCGAAGGAGCTGTCCAAACAACAGGAGCTCGATCGGCTGCTCGACAAGGTCGTCGAGTTCACGTTCCAGGTGATGAACGTGGACCGCGTCTCGATTCTGCTGCTCGAAGCCGCGACGGGCGAGCTCGTGCCGCGGATCTCGCGCGGGCGGACGGCGCAGTCGTCGGCCTCGAAGCACGTGCCGCAGTCGATCGCCCGCAAGGTGGTCGAGGACCGCGTCGCCATCCTGTCGGACAACACGGCGGCCGACGAGCGGTTCAAAGGGAAGTCGATCCTCATCCAGAGCGTGCGCAGCGCCATGTGCACGCCGCTCATGGGAACCGACCAGAAGGTGCTCGGCATCCTCTACGTGGACAACCTCACCGCCACGCACTCCTTCTCCGACGACGATCTCAAGTTCCTGATCGCCTTCGGCTCGCTCGCGGCGGTGGCGATCGAGAACTCGCAGCGCTCGGAGCAGATGCGCCGCGAGGCGCTGGTGCTCTCGAACTTCCAGCGCTACTTCTCCCCCAACATCGCGCAGGTCATCGCGCAGCAGCAGGATGCGGGCCGGCTCCCGAGTGAAAAGCGACCGGTCGTGATTTTCTTCTCCGACATCCGCGGTTTCACGCCGATGTCGGAGACGATGAGCCCGGACAACATCGCCACGCTCCTCACGGAGTATTTCACCGAGATGGTGGAGGTCGTGTTCGAGCACGGCGGCACGCTCGACAAGTTCATGGGCGATGCGATCATGGCGTTGTGGGGCGCGCCCATGGCGCACGAAGACGACGCCGATCGCGCCATGCACTGCGCGCTCGATCAGCTCGAGGCCCTGGAGCGGCTCAACACGAAGTGGAAGGAGCAGGGCCGCCCGGAGCTCGGCATCGGGATCGGGATCAACTTCGGGGAGGTGTTCGCCGGCAACATCGGGTCGGACCGCCGGCTGGAATACACGGTGATCGGCGACGCGGTGAACACCGCGTCTCGACTCTGCTCGAGCGCCGGGCCGAACGAGATCCTGATCTCGGAGCCGTTCTTCGCGCAGCTGAAGGGGCCCCCGAATGTCGAGACGCTCGACCCGATTCAGGTCAAGGGAAAGTCGAAGAAGGTCCCGGTCTACCGGGTGAAGCGGTAGGGTTAGGCGCCGGCGGCGGACTGACCGGATGGCTTCGCACCCATGCGTCCGTCGTCTCCGTGTAGGAATCCTCTTCGCCCCAACGCCCCTTGAGCCGTGCGATCACCTCTGCGGCCGCGACCGCGCACTCGGCCGCATCCGCGGGAACCATCTCCCCGGCCCCGTAGGCCAGTACCTTGTCGAGCGTGGTCTCCACGTATCGCAGGTCGTTGACCTTCTCGAGGCCGTAGGACCAGTCACACGCCGTGTCGTTGCCGAAGCTGCCTTCGTCCCACGTCCCCATGGGGTGTCCTTTTCCCGATCGTTAGGCGGTGAGCCGCGTCCTCAAGTCAGCCAAGGCCGCCTCCCAGAGGGCTAACTGACCACGTTCCTGCCATAGCCGCAGCAGCCCGGAGGGAGGCACGAGGAGTCGGTCGAGCGCTGCGGTCGCGTTCGCGACCAGCCACGGAGGTGGGCCGAACGAGGACTCCATGATCCATTGCGTAACGGGCTCCGGATACGCGTCCGCGCCTTGACTGCGCCCTTTCAGGTGGGCCACGAGCTCCGCGGCCGCAACGGCATACTGGCCCGCCATGGCTGGCACGTCTTGCTGAGAGCCGTACCGCAATACCTCACCAACCGAGTGACCGAGCCACGACACGGGGTCGCGTTCCCGCAGGTACTCGCTCCAGCGCAACGCCATTGCGTTATCGAAGCTACCCGGTCCCCGGGTCCAGCGGGCCACCAGGGTCGCCCGCACCTGGTCGCTCGTATGCGTGTAATGCCGCCGTTCGGTGAAGGTGACCCAGTTCAATTTCGGCAAGTCGAGCAGCACGGACATGTCGCCGTCCACCACAACGGTGCTCCCACCAGGCACGAAGCCTTCCAGTGCATCGAGGCCTCGCAGAAACGAGAGCGAGGGGATCTTGCCGGCGTCATTCAAGACCAGATTCCTCAGTCCAGTCAAGCGCGAGAGAAAGCCCACACCAGGAAGGGGTACTCCCGTCAGTGTGAGGTCTTCCAACCTAGACATTTCGCCGACCCGCTCGAGGTCGGTGATCTTCTTTGAGCCGTCGATATCGAGCGCGCTCAAAGCCGAAAGCTGGGTCAGCTCGGCGATGGACTGCAGGCGGCGAACAGCGTACAGTACAAGCCGCGAGAGACCTGTGACGCGACTGAGCCCCTCGAGCGTCTCGAGTGGCACTTGGAAGAGCGCCAACCGCCGCAACGACCGCAGCCCGTCGACACCTGCGAGCGTCTTGAGCGGCGCCTCCGAAATCTCCAACTCAGCCAGGTGGCCCAGGGCGGACAGTGGCGTCAGATCCCGAAGGCCGCAGTTGACCACGTGCAGCCTTCGAAGCGCACGGGCCTCCGGGAGATTGCCGAAGCGCGGCGTGTCCCCGGAGGTCGTGAGATCCTCGAGTTGATCGAGGCCCGTAAAGTCGATCGTCGCGAGCCCCTCACGCATCGCCAGCTCGCGGAGCCGTCGTAGCTGGCCGAGCGCTGAGAGATCCGGGACGTCGCACTCGACGAAGATGCGGGTGATCTGATCGCCAAACGGAACCAGAGGATCGAGGCCGGGCTCCTGCCACCCCTCCCGAATCCGCAGTTTGGTGATGCCCTGATCCCGCAACACTTCAGCAACCCGAGGCGACCACCGGTCGATGTTCGCCTCACCGTTGAAAACGTGCCCCCAGTCCTCAGCCACCGCCGGCGAACCGGTAGACCACCCCGAACCGCTCGAGCAGCTCGAGGGCCAGCCGCAGCGGCAGGCCCATCACCCCGAAGAAGTCGCCACGGATCCCCTCGACCAGCGCCGCGCCCTTGCCCTGGATCGCGTAGGCGCCGGCCTTGTCCAGCGGCTCCCCGGTCGCGACGTACGCGGCGATCTGGGCGTCCGTAAGCGGTCGGAATGTCACGTCGGTCACGTCGAGCGCGTGCTCCACCCGCCGATCCAGCGCCACCGCGACGGCCGTCATCACCTGATGCTTCCGCCCTTCGAGCTGCCGCAGCATCTCGGCCGCTTCCTCGGGGTTCGCCGGTTTCCCGAAAATCGTGCCCCGCAGCACCACCGTCGTGTCGGCCGCGAGCACCACGGCCCCGCGCTCGCGCCCGGCCACGGTGGTCGCCTTTTCGCGCGCCAGCCGCGTCACATATCCCTCGGCTTGCTCGGCTGGGCCGAGGCTCTCATCCACTTCAGGCGGCACCACGCGAAACTCGAGCCCGATCATCTCGAGCAGCTGGCGTCGGCGCGGGGATCCGCTCGCCAGGACGATCACTTCTCGAGGATCAGCGTTACGGGTCCGTCATTCACGAGCTCCACCTCCATCATCGCCCCGAACTCTCCCGTGGCGACCTGCACGCCGCTCCCTGCTCCCCGCTCCCGCATGAGCGCGACAAAGCGGTCGTAGAGCGGAATCGCAACATCGGGTGGCGCCGCGTCGATGAAACTGGGACGCCGGCCCTTCTGCACGTCGCCGTACAGCGTGAACTGAGACACCACCAGCACGGCCCCGTGTACGTCCGCGAGTGCAAGGTTCATCTTGCCCTCGGCGTCCCCGAACACGCGCAGGCCGAGCAGCTTGTCCGCCATCCAGGCGAGCGTGTCGGCCGTGTCCGAGGGTGCGAACCCCGCGAGGACGAGAAACCCTACCCCGATTCTCCCGGTCACCCTCCCATTAACGCGGACTTCCGCCCGGGAGACGCGTTGCAGAACCACTCTCACCGCCCCCGCCCCGCCCCTAATGCGGAGTGCGGAATGCGGAATGCGGAATTGCAGGGCCGAGGT
>Ga0209161_10001087_pt1 | contig 22350 bp, 21 predicted proteins | sample GraSoiAngelo_155_FD_186169 | JGI IMG/M metagenome (GOLD analysis project Ga0209161, IMG submission 186169) | Grasslands soil microbial communities from the Angelo Coastal Reserve, California, USA - 14_1009_13_30cm (SPAdes) (version 2) | ecosystem: Environmental > Terrestrial > Soil > Grasslands... | reverse complement strand
ATGCGCGAAGAGTTCGATATGCGGCGCAATTATATGGTCGATCGCATCTCGAAAATTCCGAATGTGACCGCGGTGAAGCCGCGGGGCGCGTTTTACGTGCTGGTCAATGTTAGTCAACTCGGGCTGACTTCACAAAATTTTGCCGATCGTTTGCTCAGCAAAGCGAATGTCGCCGTTGTTTCTGGAGCCGCCTTCGGAGACGATCGCACTATCCGGCTGAGCTACGCCACAAGTATCGACGTAATCAAAAAAGGTCTGGACCGTCTCCAGAATTTTTGCCGCACGCTCTAACGATCCCGGATTGCGAATAGCGGGAACTGGACAGAAATCCGCCAAATCAGTTATTTTTTACTTTCCGGTTTCCGCTTTCCGGTTTCCGGTTTGAGGTGTGGGTTACCTCGCTCTCATTCTCCACGCGCATCTTCCGTTTGTCCGGCATCCGGAGCACGAGCATTTCCTTGAAGAAGAATGGCTCTTCGAAGCGATCACCGAGACTTACATTCCGCTGCTGCAAATGATGCAGCGATTGGTAAACGACCGCGTGCCGTTCGAACTCACCATGTCGATCACACCGACGCTCTGCGCCATGCTCGGAGATCAGCTATTGCGCGAGCGTTACGTGCAACATGTCGATCTTCTAGTCGATCTCGCGAAGCGCGAGCAAAGGCGCAATCGCACACATCCAAAGCTCCGGGAGCTGGCCGACTTCTATTACGATCTATTTTTGGAGAGCGGGCGTTTCTTTGTCGATGAATGCAAATGTGATCTGCTCGCCGCTTTTCGCCGGCTGCGAGAAACCGGCGCGCTTGAAATTATCGCCTCCGCCGCCACGCACGGTTTGCTTCCGGTGCTCCTTCAACAATCACGTGAAGCCGCACGCGCCCAGGTGTTGATCGGGAGAGATGTCTATGTCGATCTCTTCGGGGCAGAGCCGATCGGTTTTTGGCTGCCGGAATGCGCTTACGCGCCTGGCTTGGAGTCCACTTTGCAGGAAGCAAACATCCGCTGGTTTGTTCTGGACGCGCACGGCCTCTTGTTTGGACAACCGCGGCCGGCCCGGTCGATTTACGCGCCCTGCTACACGCGCGCGGGACCGGCCGCCTTTGCACGCGATTGTGACTCGAGCCGACAAGTTTGGAGCGCACAGGGAGGTTACCCCGGCGACCCTGCTTACCGGGAGTTTTATCGTGACGCGGGGTTCGATCTTTCCATGGAGCATCTCGGACCTATCGCACGCGGAACCAGAAAATTCTCCGGTGTGAAATATCACCGCATCACCGGACGCGGTGAAGAAAAAGAGTTATACGATCCAGTCGCAGCGGAAAAGGTCGCGGAGACCCAAGCGGCTCATTTTATCGAGCAACGACGACGCCAAATCCGCGAAGTCAGTGTGGCAGGATTTGATCCAATCGTGGTGATCCCATTCGATGCCGAACTGTTCGGACACTGGTGGTTTGAAGGACCGCGCTTCCTAGAAATGTTCATCCGCAAAACGGCTAATGAACGAGAGTTCTCTCTCACAACCCCGAGCCAATACTTGGCGGCGCATCCCACACAACAAATCATCGAGCCGGCGACATCGACATGGGGCGAGAACGGCTACTTTGAAGTCTGGTTGAATCAAAGCAACGCCTGGATTTATCCGCATTTACACGCGGCGGCGCGAAAGATGACTGAGTTGGCGCAATATGTTTCTAATGTCGTAGGGCAACCGCCTCGGTTGCCAAACGAGACACCGGCAGGCGGAGCGTCTGCCCTACAATTCACCGACCGTGTTTTGAAACAACTGGCCCGCGAACTTTTGCTTGCCCAATCAAGTGACTGGGCGTTTTTAATGAAAACCGGGACCGCGCGTGAATACGCAACCAAGCGCACCAGCGATCATCTTGCCCGGTTCAATCGATTGCACGACCAGTTGGTTGCAAACGATCTCGATGACGAATTCCTTCGAAAATGCGAATGGCGTGACAATCTGTTTCCAAACCTAAACTGGCGTTATTATGTTTGAATCGCGAAGTACAGACTGCGGGCTGCGGATTATAGCGATATGTATCGTCACGGCCGCAATCGCTGCTGCACAGGAATCGCCGACGCCAACTCCTTCCGCGATGCCGGAAGAATCTCCTGCTTCTTCGATATGGCCGGACGAATCTGTCACCCCTCTGCCCAATCCAGAGCAAACGCCCTCAGCCTCCCCTACGAGAAGTGTCCGCATCAGTTTCATCCCGCCGCCGCTTGAGGGAACGATCAGTCTTGGTATTTACGATAAGAACGGCGAACTCGTGCGCGTTCTGCATCAGGAAGCCGAACTGAGCGAATTCGCAATCGGCCCAGATGCTCTCGTGACCCAATGGGACGGAAAGAATGAGAGTGGCGAAGATTTGCCGCCGGGAAAATATCGCGCACGTGGTTATCTCGTCGGCCACTTGAAAGTTGAGGAGCTCAGCCAGTCCGCAACTCTGACCCGTGAGAACAACGCGACTGCCAGTGTAAAAGTGAAACTCATGCCGAATCCGTTAGCCAACGACAAACAATCGATTGTCGATCTTGGCGTGGGATTCGATAGCGACGGAAGCTATTTGAAAACGATGGATGACCTGCCATTGCTCACCGTGAGTGAGACACCGAATTTAGTGCGCGTCTTGATAACGAAAAACAGCGATCGATCCGTCAATATTTGGCAGGATAATGGCGCGGTCGTCCATCAATTTCGGGTCTCAAATGTGGACAAGATGATGGCTTTCGATTGCGGCGAGCTCGAATTGAAATGAATGGCGCTTAATCCAAGCGACCGACAACGTCTGGCCACACGACAAAATCTCTGTTACTTAAAGGCTTATGCCTGCCTCTCCCGAGCTTCAGCATACCCTCGGCAAGACCAGCGGTTTTAGCGGCACTGCGCTGCACACAGGCGAAAAGGTCACGCTGAAACTTCACCCCGCGCCGGTGGATCACGGAATCAAGTTCAGGCGCAAAGATCTGCAGGATGAGCCAACCATCGACGCAAAGATCGAAAATCTAAAAACAGTTGAGCGCGCCACGACCATCGGAGAAGGCCCGGTTCGCGTACACACAGTCGAGCACGTGCTGGCCGCGCTCTGGGCGATGGGCGTGGACAACGCCATCGTGGAAATGGACGCAAATGAACCGCCTATCGGAGACGGAAGCGCGCAGCCCTACGTCGATCTCATCAGAAAAGTCGGTGTGACCGCGCAGGAGGAGCCGAGAAAATTCTTCGACGTGCGTGAAACGATACACGTGGGATCTAAAACGGGTGCGCTGCTCGTTTTGTTGCCGGACGACAAATTTCGCATCTCGTGCACGCAGACCGGACCAAATAATCAATTCACGCAGTTTTTGTCACTGGAGCTTACGCCGGCAATTTTCGAACGCGAGATCGCCCCGGCGCGGACATTCGTTTATTACGAAGATGTTAAGCCGCTCATGGATAAAAATCTGATCAAGGGCGGCAGTCTTGAAAACGCGATCGTCGTGCGCGGCGAGGCAGTGTTAAGCAAAGAACCGTTACGGTTCGCGGACGAATTCGTGCGTCACAAAATTCTCGACATCATCGGCGACCTCGCGCTGGTTGGGCGGCGCGTTCGCGGACATGTGGTGGCAATTAAGCCGGGTCATGCCGCGAATGCGGATCTGGCTCGAGCCGTCGCCCGCGAGCAGAAGCGACGAAGTGCCGTGGCAGTGACGCGAGCGATTCCAAGCGGCGACGGGGGCCTTGATATCGACGAAGTGATGCAAATTTTACCGCATCGTTTCCCATTTCTTATGGTGGATCGCATTATCAGCTTCGAAACTGAAACCAAATGTGTCGGCGTCAAAACGGTCACGATTAACGAGCCGTTCTTTCAAGGACATTTCCCGGGTCACCCGGTCATGCCAGGCGTGATGCAGGTCGAAGCAATGGCGCAGGTGGCCAGCATTCTCTTATTCAAACTGGCAAAGAGCACGAGCCGCATTGGCTATTTCATGAGCGCCGACGGGGTGAAATTTCGCAAACCAGTCTTGCCGGGAGATACCATTTTTATCCACGCCGAGCTCACGAAATCGCGCGGTGAACGCCTTGCGAAAGCGAAATGCTATTGCGTAGTGAACGACACCGTCGTCTCTGAGGGTGAATTGATGTTCACGTTTCTCGATAAATGAGCGACGTGCAGATTCATCAGACGGCGATTGTCGATCGCGGAGCCGAAATCGGTGCGGGAACAATTGTCGGGCCGTATTGCGTAATCGGACCCGATGTGATACTCGGCCCAAACTGCTGGCTCCAACATCATGTCACGCTCTGCGGACCGATGAAGGCCGGGGCCAAAAACAGATTCTACGCGTATTGCTCAATCGGCCAGCAGACCCAGGATTTAAAATATGGCGGCGAACCGACGTATCTGGAAATCGGCAACGAAAACACATTTCGCGAGTTCGTAACTGCGCATCGCAGCACGACGAGCGAAGGCAAAACGCGCATCGGCAATCGTGGGAATTTTCTCGCTTACAGTCATGTTGGACATGATTGCACCGTCGGAGATCACGTCATTTTTTCCAACAACGGCACATTGGGTGGTCACGTGCAGGTCGGAGATCATGCTGTGATGGGCGGGCTCACCGCCGTGCATCAATTTTGCCGGATCGGTCGGTTCGCGATCACCGGCGGTTGCTCGAAGATCGTCCAGGATGTTCCGCCATTCATGATTGCCGATGGTAACCCGGCGGAAATTCGCGGCATTAATCTGGTAGGCTTGGAACGCAAAAATTTTCCACCCGAAAGCGTGAAGCTGATCAAGGAAGCCTTCCGCCTGATTTACCGTTCGAAATACAACACCCGGCAGGCGCTCGAAGCGATGCGGAAAGAATTACCGCAGACGGAAGAGATCACCGAAATCATTCAATTCATCGAACAAAGCGAGCGCGGAATCATTCGCTGAGATTTTTAACCGCGAATAACACGAATGACACGGATCCAAAGCGCGCTTCGATGTCTTGCTCTGCCTGTATGTAGCATCACCCTCGCGTCTGCAGACGATCCGAAGCTACATACATCCCGCCAGCTGGTTATGCTCCCGATTCCGCGACCGCCATCAAAATCGCCCTTGCCGTCTGGGAGCCGATTTATGGCGCAGCAGTAATTGCGGGAGAAAAGCCATATCACGCGACGCTACGCGACGGTGTTTGGACCGTCACAGGTTCACTTCCCGGACGGATGAAAGGCGGCGTAGCGATCGCAGAAATTTCTAAGCAAGATGGTCGCATCCTACTAGTCAGTCACGCTAAGTAATCATCTAACAAAGCGCTGCAGCTACTTCTGAGAGTATTCGCGAGTAGACTGAGCATACTGCGCACAGGATCCGCGACTAGGGTTTAGTGGGCGTCGGCGTAACTGACGCTTGGCTGGTTGCTTTGTCTTCGAGATTCTTCAACAGCGGCGCAGACATGTCGGGAGAATTTCGCAGCGTCGCACGTACAAGGTCGAGAGCGCGCTTTGGCTTGTTTAGTTTGAGCCATGCGTCTGATTCTTCCAAGACCACGCGCACGATGTCGTCGGGCTTTGTGTAGCAAGTGTGCGCTTGTTCAAAATCATTTGTCGCTGCTGAGAGATCACCGTCGCGCGCTTCGATCGAGCCGAGGTCTTCCAGCATGGGGCAATTGTGAGCGCTGACCGCGGCTTTCTCAGCCAACGTGCGGAATTCAGCGGCGGGACGCGCAGCGTTCTTTAGCGCGAACTCGTGATACATTTGCCAGTCGCTCGCATTTTTTGCGGACTGACCTTGCATATCGATTTGCAGCCGCGATGCGTAAGGCCGGTAAAGCGGATCACCAACCATCACCGACATCCACGAGAGCGCCGGAGTCGCCATATAGGCGCTCTCGGCAAAGGTGAAGCCGTGCAGCAGCCGGTCGTTGAACGTATCGAGACGCGAAGTGAGTTGGAGATACGGTTCGTAAGCGTTGCCCAGACTTGCGGCTGCGCCTTTGGAAACAAGCGATGCAACCCAGTTCGTGTTCGAATCGCGCAACGTACTCGCGCTAAACGAATAGATGTGGACCGCGATCGCTCCCGGCACCAAGTGAAAATCCGGACGCGCGAATGGGCCCGTCACGCTGCCTGCGTACCAACCATAATAGAGAGCACAATCGGTCATCGGATACGCCTCGGGAAAAAGAGCCGGCGTATTCTCGTACACGACTGGAATCCCGACTTTGTGAAGCTGTCCTACAATTTCAGCGAGCCATTCGTCACCAGCAGCCCAACCAGCGACAGTCTTGTTTGCACCATCGACATATGCGCGACCCCATAGTCCGTCTTTCTCCGTTGCTATAGCATCGGTAATCATCTTTCGCACAATTTCAGCACTCGGGGCGTCGAGCCGGCACACCAGCAACAATGTCTGGTTCTCAAGGCCGCTAATTGCGCGGAAACTTCGAAAGTATGGATTAAGCGCGACACCGGAAATCTGGCGCGAATACGCAGCAAGCACCGCTAACTCGGAATCAACCGAAGCTTCGTTGCGACTTCTGATGGGACCGTTCCCTCGTTGATCGCCGGAATAGCTGTCAACTGAATGAATTTTTAACGGCACGCCTTTAATGATTGCGACAAAATGAACGGAACTCGCAGTAACAACGGGCGGTTTGCCAGGCGATTCGTTCACCGCCCACCAATGGCGTTGGCTAAAAACATCGCGCAATGGGCCGGCAATTGTCGCGTCGTACTGCTCGCGCGTGATTTCCTCTTCGGTCGAGCAATCCAGACCGATCAGATGGTCAGGCGCAATTCCGCGTTTCTCCGCATAAAATTTTGCAAGCTCGACGGATTCAGGAACCGCTTTGTTGTAAACGACGATGGCCGAATCGGCGAGCGGTTGCTCGGCGCGCGATATGCCAGTCAGGAAGCACGTCGCAATCGCGGCGAAGACAAAGCTTTCAGAGTTGAAAACTGACCGTTGAGAGTTTGAAATCTTCAGCGGCTCGAACTTTCAACTCTCACCCACCAACCAGCAACTTTTCCACGAATGGCCGCCATACTCACCTTATTGCGAATTAAGAATCTCGCGCTCGTGGAGGAACTCGAGTGGCAAATGGCGCCCGGTTTTATTGCTGTCACGGGAGAGACAGGGGCAGGCAAATCAATCATCATCGGTGCGTTGCAACTTTTGCTGGGTGAGCGTGCTGACAAATCGCTGATTCGCACTGGGACGGATCTCTGCACGGTGGAGGCAGTTTTCAGCGGAAGGGATCTGCAAAAGCTCAACCCGCTGCTTGTAGAAGCCGGGATCGAACCCTGTGAAAACGATCTCATCATCAAGCGAAGCTTTTCGGCCACCGCTGGTACTCGGCAGTTCATCAACGGTTCGCCCACGACATTGTCGATCTTGAAGAATCTTGGCGACGAACTGGTCGATCTTCACGGGCCGCATGACCACCAATCTCTGCTTTCGCCCGAAACACAATTGAGCTTACTCGATTCGTTCGCGCGCGCTCAGGAGCAGCTCGACGAATATCGGAAGCATTACCGTCAATTGCAGACGCTGCTTGCCGAACACACCGCGCTCAACACCGCGGAAACCGCGCGTGAACAGGAACTCGACCTTCTTCGTCATCAGATTAACGAGATCAGATCGGCAAATCTGGTTGCAGACGAAGAAGAAGAAATCGAGAAGCGTTACAAGCTAGCGAGTAACAGCAAACGGCTAATCGAGTTGGCCAGCGCCGTCGCGAACAAACTTTCCGAAGCAGACGATTCCGTTCTCTCCCAGCTCGCAGAAACACAGCGCTTGTTACGCGAACTGGAAAAAATCGACAGTTCGATTGCGCAATTTTCTTCGGCTCACGCCGCCAGCGTTGTCGAGCTTTCCGAGATCGCGCGCGCACTTTCCGCTTATGCTGAGAAACTCGATCTCGATCCGCAACAACTGGCCGCACTCGAGCAACGCATCTCGCTATTTGAAACTTTGAAGCGCAAATACGGTGGCTCAATCGCCGAAGTGATCGCATTTGGCGAGCGTGCCACTGAGCGCATGCGAAAAATCGAAGGACGCGATGCGGAACTGGATCGTCTCGCAAAAGAAATCGAGAGCGTTCGCGCGCAAATGAACCGGGCGGGTAAAGCACTGCGCACCCTTCGTGTGAAAGCCGCGCCGAAACTCTCCGAAACCATCCGACGCAATTTGCGCGATCTGGGGTTTCGGCAGTCGGAATTCGAAGCGAAACTCAGCGCGCTCGATGAGCCACGCCCGAGTGGATTCGATTCGGTGGAATTACTTTTCTCGCCAAATCCGGGTGAACCGCTCAAACCGCTGCGCGTCATCGCATCAAGCGGCGAAATTTCCCGGTTGATGCTCGCAATCAAATCGGCGTTAGCGGCTCATGATGCGATCCCGTTGCTCGTGTTCGATGAGATTGACACGAACGTCGGTGGCGAGATTGCGCATGCGGTCGGAGCGAAGATGCAGACGTTAGGCCGCAATCATCAGGTAATTTGCATCACCCATCTGCCACAAGTCGCCGTGACTGCGTCCTCACATTTCGTCGTAACGAAAGAAGTCATCCGCAGTCGCACCTATTCGCAATTGCGCGAGGTCAGCGGAAAAGGGCGCCAGGAAGAAATTGCGCGCATGCTTGGCGGCAAAAGCGAGTCCGCGCTGAAGCTCGCGGCGAGTTTGTTGAAGGAAAGACCGACGACCTAAGATTGGCGGCAAGTTCTCCAATCCAACGGTAGGGGCGGTTCACCGAACCGCCTGATGGCGATTGGAGTCAATCGCCCCTACCTAAACGCGCGATTATTTGTTCACCGGCCCGAGCGGCAGGACAGTTTTGCCGTACAATTCGTTAAGCACTTGCGCCAGCCCGGCGTAAATCGCCGAGAAGCCACAAAAGATTCCTTCGTAGCCCGTGAAGTGTTTGAAGCCGGTGCCGGCGCGGGTGAAATCACCAATGGCAAGCAAAAAGAAGAGAATCGTAAGCGACCCGAATACCACTTGGCCGGCGATGTGAAGTCGCAGTGTCCCGATAAACATGACGGCGGTGAAGATTCCCCACATCGCGAGATACGCCGCCATCGCGGTGTCGTTGGACGCTGCGCCCCAGCCAAGTTTGGTCAGCACTATCATCGTGACCAGCGATAGCCAGAATAAGCCGTAGGAAAGAAACGCGGTCGTGGCAAACGTGTTTCCCTTCCTCCACTCCATGATTCCAGCGATGATTTGCGCAAGCCCGCCATAGCAAATTCCCATCGCCAGGATCATGCTGTTAAGTTCGTAAAAGCCGGCATTGTGCAGATTGAGCAATACCGTGGTCATGCCAAAGCCCAGCAGTCCCAGCGGAGCGGGATTCCCTGTGGTGTCCTTGAGATGAGTAACCGATTCATTCATAGCGACGAGTGTGCTGAGAAAAAGTCCGCTAGCGCAATCACAATATCAGATATCGCCACGCGTTTGACAGCCGCGCCCTCGCACAATCCACAATCATAAGATCAGCAAATTTTCACTCGCCAGCGGCTGACTTGATTCTTTATGGTCAGACTTTCGACATGATCCGGCGCGATTATCTCATCATCGGCAGCGGCATAGGAGGCGCGAGCGCTTGCCAAGGAATTCGCCGTTATGATAAGCGCGGCTCCGTTACCCTGGTCGGTGCGGAAGTGTTTCCCCCTTACAAGCGCTGGATTCTCTCGAAGAGTTTTTTGCGGGAAAAGAGTCCGCAGCTAAAAAAATTGCAGGAGCCCGTGGAGCGCTGGTTTCAAACGCATAAGATTGAGACGCGTTTCGGCACAGTCGTGACGCAGTTCAATATTGAGCGGCGACTGGCTGTTCTGACCAACGGCGAGACTATCGAATTCAATAAAGCGTGCCTAGCCATGGGCAGCCGTCCGGTGCGGCCACCGGTTGCCGGGGTGGCTCTGGGGAATGTGATCTATCTACGGACGATTCGCGATGCGCTTGCGTTGAGAGAGATGGCCAGCCTGGAAAAAACGCTGATGGTCGTCGGCGGCGGATTACTGGCGTGCGAGGCGGCAGCGAGCTTGCGGATGATGAAAATGAAGGTCGGACTCATGCATCGGGACTCTTATTTATTGAACCGTTATCTCGATGCCGAAACCGGCGCGTGGCTTACGGAATATTTTGCGAAGCACGGCGTGACCATGCTGATGGGAGAAAGCCTGAATGGATTCGAGGGAAAAACCGTCCTGCGCAACATTCAGACCAAGAGCGGAAATCGTGTTCCTGCCGGTCTCGCCGTGATCGCGTGTGGCGCAGAACCGAATCTCGATCTGGTTCGCAACACGCCACTGTCCGGCCCGCATGGATCGCCGGTCACTGAATATCTCGAAACAGAAGAAAAGGGGATTTATGCAATTGGCGACCTGGCATTTTATCCAGATCGGATCATGGGCGGGATGCGGCGTCAGACGCATTGGGACAACGCTCGCGACCAGGGCTTTATCGCCGGCGCGAATATGACGGGCAAGAAACGCATCCGCTACGAGCAGGTCCCGCACTTCTGGACGGAGATGTTCGATTTGCGGATGGATTTTGTCGGTGACTTCAGCGTGCTCCCCACCCGCGTTGATTGCCGCGGAAGCTACGCGAAGAAAAAATTTATCGCGCGCTATTATCAGGCCGACAAGCTTCGCGCCATTCTGCTGTGCCAACAACCGCCCCGCGAGGTGGAATCCGCCAAGACGCAGTTGCGCCACGCGCTAGGCAAATAGCAAGCGCACCTTTCATTCGACGTTTGCCGGCATTTCGACCGAGGAATTACTGACGCCCACGAGTTTCCAATCCCATGGCTTACCGGAAAGACGACGCCAGTCGAGTTCGAATAGAGTTGGCAGCGAATTGACCTCCTCTTTGAGCAACTCCATGCTTTCGCTCTGGTCGCCATCGATCCAGATTCCGCCCGACCATTGAGCGCGCCGCTGGTGAACTTGCACGCTCACCCTGGATGCACTGATTTGGAGACCGCGCACGTATCGGAATCCTTCGCGCATACGTTCAAGCACACGCGCGCGATCGTCGCCCCATTGATCATGATAATCGTCGGCTACAAAACTCGCTGCGGCCGTCCAGTCTTTATGCTCGATAGCGTGAAAAAGATTTTCGGTATGACGCTTGATCTGGCGTTCGGGTCGCCAGAGCCAGAGAAGAAACAGCCCGACGCAAACTGCAGCCGCAATGCCACCACAAAATAATCCACGCAACGAAATCGTCACGGTGAGGCGATTTGGGCCGGAGGGTCGCTTATGAATTTTTTGAGGCTGGCTCGACCGGTTCCGGTACGGAGTGGTCGCGTTCCCAGCCTTCATTTTCCAGCTTGACCTGCTCGATGGCGATCGCACTCGCGTTGGCGTCGAGGTCGGGCAGTATTTGGTATTCTGAAACCCAGCAACAGTAAATCTTGTAGGCGAGGACAAGTTGTCCGGCCTCATTGTAGAGCTCCAGAACGATGTCTTTACGGAAATCTTTCAGCGAGACTTCAACGCCCGGGCTGGCACCGAGACTCCAGACTTTGTTGGCCCAGTTTTCGAATTCCTGATCGTGAGTAACACGTCGCTCCAGCGTGATCGGTGCGTATTCGGTAAGGCCGGGAGATTTGCGACTGCTGCTGGGATCGCCTCCTTCACGGTGCGCAATGACTTCGGTAGTCCGCCGCAGCCCACTTATTTTGCTGATGCCGGCAACGTAACGGCCATCCCATTTCACGCGAAACTTGAAATTTTTGTACGGGTCAAAGCGTGTCGGATTGACAGTAAATTCGGCCATGACCGGGAAATTAGTTTTCGGTAACGGAGGTCGCGTCGCGTGCGTACCAATCGACTTTCCGCGTAACGTACATCACAACTGCCAGGACGATGAAGAGCGCGATTGCGCCCATGAGGAGGGCGTAATCTTGCTGCCGCAAGGTGATATAGAGAAATGTGTAAACACCCGCCAGTCCCGCGCCGATCATTAGAGTGCGTACGCCACCGCCGAGGAAAAAGCGGCAATACCACGTGATCAACACGGTCGAGGCGACCGCCGCGATTAGATATGCCCAACTGAATCCGACAAATTCCGAAATCGACAATAGTAACAGATAAAACAAACAAAGCGCAGCACCGACCATCAGGTATTGAAACGGGTGAATCTTCTGTCGCGCCGTGACCTCAAAAAGAAAGAAAGTCGTGAAAACAAGGACGAGAAAGAGCACACCATACTTAATCGAACGCTCGACGTAACGATATGCGTCTAAGATCGACAAGAAATTTGCACCGAATCTTGAGTTTGTTACCGACTGAACATTGAAACGCTCGTTTCCGCCGCGACTTGTCCACGACTGTGGGTAATCACGCCCGTAATAGGAAACTCTCCAAGTCGCGTTGAATCCCCCGGGTCGCACTGACCGTTCCGCGGGAAGAAACGAACCGCGAAATGCCGGGTCCGGCCAGTTCGATTTTAACGTTGCTTCATTTTGCACACCGAACGGCGCGAAGAAAACTCCGTCGCTGCCGTTGAAATCGAGCGGAATAGAAAATGCAATTTCACTCGCGATCGGCTGATCACCGCCGAGCGACGCGGTCGCGCCGGTTGTGTAGCCCGGCACTTGCGATCCAGGCAGCATGGGTCGCTTTGTGCCACCCCAGTCGAGTACTATTCCTTCGCGTGTTCCACGCAAATCATTTACCGCGATTGAGACGAACGCGTCTTTCCATTGCACGTCCTTTATGCCGATCTTAAGCGGCCCGAAATCGGGCGCCGCAAATTTTCCAGCGAGGGTCACCTGCGCCCGAAAAACTGCCGCATTGTAAATGCCACGATGTAAGATCTGTGTCTGCGCATCACCCGTGACGTTCAGCGTTTCGGGCAGGAAATACGCGTTCGCCGTGGCTGTCTCTTCCACCTCGCGCCGCTCCATCTTCCCATCAGGTGCTGGAACTTCTTTTACCGCCTTAAACTTGTATTGGTATGGGATTCCAAGCACTGGGCCGATCACATTTTGTTCCTTACCCCAGGACGAAGTGATATCGGCCACTGCGTCATTACGCCGCTGCAATCGATCGCTCAACACGCCAGTAATCATCGTCAGCGGAATCAGGAGAACCAACACCAGCGCCCCGACTCCGAGCAACTTGATGATCGTGCTGTGCCGCCGGCCGAATGACGGTTGAGATTTCGGTAACGGCGGCGGCGCTTGTTGATCGGCCATACCGGCAGAATGAATGACCTACCTCTTTTCCGCAATGAAATTGCGCAGGAGCACGTGGCTGGGGGCGGAATCGAACCGCCGACACGCGGATTTTCAGTCCATGTTTCTTACGAGGGAAAGGCTCTCAAAAATAGTGCTTGCATGACGGATGCAGGACATGTAAGTTGCGGAAATGAGACGAAACTTCCCACATTCACTGATTCAAACTGAGTTCCCGATCTTGGTCAAAAAAGGCCATGCCACCGTCAAGGTTTACGAAGTTAAGAACCGCAAGACGACCAACTACACCGTCGCCTACATCAGCGCGACCGGGCGACAGCGGCGCACGTTCGCCGATCTTGATCTTGCCAAGCGCGAGGCAGGCATCATCGCTCAGAACCTTGCAGACGGCGACATGGAAGCGTTGAAGCTCACAGGCAGGGAAAAACAAATCTACGTTGAAGCAGAGCGAGCGATTGCGGCGACCGGCCTGCCGCTGCATTCAGTCGCTCACGAGTTCGCCAGAGCTTTCGACGTTTTAGGCGGAGCGAACATTGTCGAGGCGGCTCGCTACTTCAAAAAGCACGTGGACGCTGATTTGCCGCAAGTGACGGCCAGAGAAGCAGTGGACAAGTTCTACGCCGCCAAAGAAGCCGAGGGAATGAGCGCGATGTATCTCAAAGACATTCGCGGGATGCTTGGCGATTTTGCCGAGCATTTCCAATGCCCGCTGTCCAGCATTCAGACGGACGATCTACGCCAGTATCTCAACGCGAAACGCGTCAGCTTGGTAACAAAGGCCAACCGTCGCCGAATGCTCGTTGTCTTGCTCAACTTCGCACGAGATAACGGCTGGCTGAGGCCAAACGAAAAGACCGCCGCTGAGGCGCTCGGAACCTACAAGGTCAAACCGCGCGAGCCTGAAATTCACACGCCAGCGGAAGTGAGACGGCTGCTAAACGCGGCTGCGCCAGATTTTCTTCCCTATCTCGCTTTGATCTCTTTCGGCGGGGTGCGTCGAGAAGAACTGCACAAGGGGCTTTCGTGGGCCGCCATCAACTTTGATCGCGGAACGATCACCGTCCCGGCAGCTATCGCGAAAACGGGACGCAAACGAAAGATCGTCATGGCTGAAAATTTGCGGGAATGGCTTTCGCCATATCGGGTGAAGTCCGGCCCAATCTTCAACATTGATCCGCGCAAACGCATTGCCAAAGTTGTGAAAGCATCGGGCGTGAAGTGGAAGCGCAATGCTCTGCGTCATTCATTTGGCAGTTATCGAATGGAGCAAACAAAGAACGAGGGACAAGTGGCGCTGGAAATGGGCAATAGTCCAAAGGTCGTCAAAGATCACTACTTCGAGATTGTAGATGAGCAGGCAGCACGTGATTACTGGAATATTAAACCGCTTCCGCGCGACGACCGAAAAATAGTTGCGATGCACTGATCTTTCAGTGGCGCTTTCTCTTTTTGCGAGCGCGTTTTTTCGCTACCGGTATTCTCACCAGCAGGCCGCCAGTCGGGGAACGACTCAGCATCCGCTGCCCTTTCCGCCACTCCCGCGTGAACTTCTCGGCCAATCGCATTCCGATCTCCGCTTGTCGCCGTCGGAATCTGTGATCGCGCAGCGCCGTCACCTCCAATCGTGGCGTCGAGACAACGTCTCGATTGTGCCCGTATCTTTCTGCCAGCTTTTCGACAAACTTCCCGGTTTTCCAGAGAGCGATGTCACCGTCTTTTGTTGCAAATATCGCACGCATCCAAGCGTAGAGTGCGATTGTCATCGGTTCGCCGCCCCACGCCATTGTAAACAGTCCCGCCATCGACGGCGCTCCAAGATCACGCAACGCGCGTGTCTCGTTGTAATCCTCGATTCTGAACGGCCCGAGACGAACCGAGGTCAACGGCGCTTTAAGGTCATTTTCCAATAACCAATCGACGGCAATACCCGTCTCGTTGGAAATCTTGCGCGCCAGTTCCTCGCTCAGCTTGAGCGTTCGAAGCTCGACTGACTGAATCGCGCGTCTCGAACACCCGGCCAAATCGGCCATCTCTTTTTGGCCGAGATTCAGGAACAAACGCAGGCGGGCCAAGTTGTGTCGCAGTGGTGAAGTTCTCATGTCAGGAGACTACATGTGCATTAAACATGTGCAAACTTTCTCGACATGCATCGGTCGCTAAACGAATTTTCAGCCAAGGAATATGAGCACGACCAACGCATCCCCGGCAGGCAACCACGAAAAACCGGTAACCTCATCGCAGATCGCTGATCACCTGCAAATCACGCTGCGGACACTGGCCAACTGGCGCGCGCAAAAGCGCATCCCGTACTGGAAAATCAACGCGAGAAATTTTCGCTACCGGTTGAGCGATGTTGAAAAGGCCCTCGCAAAATGAGCGCGCGGAGCCACCCGACCTAATTACGATAATCAAAATTAGGTCGGAGACGACGATGACCTAGACCACACAAAAAAATTCGCCGCGATCCTCTGGCGAGAAAAACGCGGCGAAAAATAAACGAGCGAATGCAACCTACCACGGAGAATGAAAACAACAAGATCGACAATGTTGGTCGCGGCAAACCGTGTCCTGCCGATCCGTGGTGCTGGTGCTCGAAAGGTGCTTTGAAGATGATCACCGCGCAATTTGCTGAATCGAATCAGGCCATCAGCGCCCGCAGCGTTTACGTGGCTATGACGGAACTGGCGAGCGACGCGGCGAGCGACACTTTCACGGCGAGCAAAGCATTGATCGCGCATAAGGCGGGCGTCTCATACAAAACCGTCGAACGCATCCTGCACGGCCTCGAAGTGCTGGCGCTCATCAAGATTGATCGCAACGAAACTGCGGGCGTGTTCAAAGCACCCAACACTTACACCCTGCTCCCGATACGTCACAGTGGCGCATCGATGCGTCATGATGGTAAACACGCCTCAAAGTCCGATAAGGTAGAAGAATCTGGAAAAATCTTTAAAAAATCTTTTCAAAAAGATCGCGCGCGCGCGAGGCTTGCGCGGCGTCCGGCTGCGCCGGCGCCCTGTGTTTCGGCAACAGCCGATTTTTCGGAGCTGGTAAGGATCGTGGAGCAGTGCATTAAAGACCGCGACCGCGACCGACTCATCACAACCTTACAGTCCCGGTTCCCGGATACCGACGTGGCGCACGCGCTGGATAATTATCTGAAGCCGGTTGAGCACGGGAAACGCCCGACGCCGCGCGGATTCATTGGCAAGCTTCTGGGCGTTGAACCGACCCTCAAACCAACCAGACACCGATGACGAGAACGTGACGCTGCACATTTCCGATCCGATTTGAAACCCCAGAGCAAAAAATAACAAGGAGATAAAAAATGAGTAACACACAGCAACGCATTCCCGGAATTTTCTGGGAGCAGCAATTCACCACCGCCTACCAGAAGATCAAGGGCAACCGTCTTTATGGACTCGCTGGCGACGCGCTGCATTCGCCGGCAGCGGATAGCGAGGCACAACACAGGGCAATGCGAACATTCAGCAACCTTCGACCGCCAAAGAAACTGCCACGGCGGCAAGTACAGCAGGTTGGACGATGACGCCTCCAAGACCGCTGCCGGGCGAATCCGTAAAGGCTTTCGCTGCCTTCAAAAGATACCTCGATATGGGCGAAAAACGCTCTTTGGCAAAACTTGGGCGGCTCTTGGGCGTTTCACGTCAAGCCCTCGAACCCTGGAGCGTCAAATTTAAGTGGCAGGACCGCATCAAGGCCGCACTCGTGCAAGACGCCGAAGACGAATGCGCGACCGAGCAACGCGCGAAGCTGGAACGCGCCCGCGAGATCGAGCGTCGTCGTCAGCAAGTTCAAGACACGGCGTGGACAACCGGGCAGCAAGCGATTCGGATGGCGCGCAACATTTTGCGGAAGATAAGAGGCGACGACTACAAAGATACACGCGTCGGTGACGCCGCGCGCCTCATGCAAGTTGGTGACACGCTTTGTCGCCTGGCAACTGACATGGCTACCGCACGTGGTGAGATCACCGGCAAGAACGGCCAACCACTTGCGCCAGCAATTGCGCCCAACCTGCAAATCGTGATACAGGAGGATGATGTTAGTCGAAGAGCAAAAGAGTTGGAAGCCGAGTTTTTCCGCCGAAATCCCAACCACCGCTGTAACGGAAACTGATTTTCATGGCAACGCATCAAGAGGCTGGAAGCGAGCCGGACGAAGTTGGATTTCAGCGCTGGATCGTGAGGGCGCATAATCTGGATTGCTGATGCACATCGCGATAATGGAAGGCGTTTGGTTGTGCGAGCGGATGAAAAGTTGACGGCGTTTATGGAACTCGAATCGACAATTTTCGCGAGCAGCGAATTGGCTTGACAGGCTATCGGGATTTCTTCCAAACTCCGCGTATTAAAAGATCTGAATCCGGGGTAGGGTAAGAAAGCTCTCTCTCGGCGTTTCTTCCCCTCTTTCAGACCTTGGAAGTCGCAGGGTCAACCCACCGAGAGAAAAAGGAGAACTAATATCCATGTGTCAATCAATTCAGTTCAAAAGAACATCACCGCTTCTTATTCCGTTGCTGCTCGCTTGCTTTACGCTCTTGCCAAGGGCACAAGCACAGACGCCGGCAGCCTTGCCGTCGCCGGCACCGGATGGAGCTTACAAGGGCTTCAACACGGCTGAGGGACTTAATGCCCTCTTTAACGTAAACACTGCCGTTGGCCAATTCAACACGGCTCTCGGCTTTGCCGCGCTCAAGTTTGACACCAGTGGCGCTCACAACACGGGCGTAGGTGCTCAGGCACTCTTGCACAACACCCTGGGCAGCTACAACACGGCGGTAGGTGAAAACGCCCTTGTCTTCAACACCAGTGGCAGCATGAACATGGCGCTTGGACAGGGAGCCCTCGCCGGGAACTTCGACGGCAGCTTCAACACCGCCATGGGTTTCCAAGCACTCAGTGCCAACACCGCGAACGACAACACTGCGGTCGGTGGGGGGGCGCTTGCGACCAACTCAACTGGCGGCGAAAACACGGCTACTGGTGCTTCAGCGCTCAATAGCAACATCGATGGCGACGGCAACAATGCCTTCGGTGACGCTGCCCTCTTTACCAACAATCACGGCGACTTTAACAATGCCTTCGGTCATGTTGCGCTATTTGTCGCCACGGGAGATTTTAATACGGCCTTCGGTGATGAAGCGGGGGTCAACGTTAGCAGCGGTACTGGCAATACCCTTATCGGCGCCAGTGCCGGCGAGGCTGTCAGTGAAGCCAATAACGTTATTTGTATCGGCCGAAACGTCGTCGGTGCGAACACGAGCAACAGGACCTATATCGGCAATATAGGAACGTTCACGCAGAATCCCAGCGCAGGTGTTAATGAAATCGTCACAGTCAACCTAGCCACCGGCAGACTTGGCCATTTCATTCCGGTCTCGTCGCGACGTTACAAGGAGGACATCAAGCCTCTGGACAAGACCAGCGAAGCGCTCTTTTCGCTTAAGCCGGTCAGCTACCGTCTTAAAAAGGAGTTTGATCCCACACAGGCACTCGCTTTTGGCCTGATCGCCGAGGAAGTAGAAAAAGTGAACTCTGATCTCGTGTCTCGCAACAACAAAGGCCAAGTGGAAAGCGTGCGCTACGAAATGGTGAACGCGATGTTGCTCAACGAGTTCCTCAAAGAACACCGTAAGGTGCAGGAACAGGAGGCTACGATCACCCAACTAAAGTCTACGGTGGCGCAGCAACAGAAGGACTTACAAGCTACGGCCGCGCAGCAACGGAAGGAGTTCGAGTCAAAGATCGCGCAGCAGCAAAAGCAAATTGAAGCGCTTACTGCTGGTTTGCAGAAGGTGAGCGCTCAAGTCGAGATGAACAAACCTGCGCCGCAAACAGTCCTGAACAATCAGTAAGCTGCGGTAGCCCAAACAGCAGCAGCAGGGTGACAATCAGCCGTCACGTTTCATCGGGTGGCGGCTTTTTGTTTGGCGTATTACGGCTCTTTGAAATCGCCCGCGTGCTCGTGTGTCGCGATCACTTTGCCAGCTTCATTGTAAACGCGGATCACAACTCATGTGATCGGCGAAACATCAGCAGGTAACGAATGGTGCGCGAGTTTGTACCGCGACGAGGCCATGGCGGCCAACAGTAAGACCGTGGTGGCCAGCTGCTTTGCCGAACCTTGCTGTGGGTTCGTTCGTCTTCAAGTGCTTCCTGCGCGATCCCATAACGGCATGGGGTTTGAATGTTCGAAAAGCTCTGGCATGAATTGTGATTTGCCGGTTTGCGGCCTGTGCTCGCGCTTTCCTCAGCGGCTCTCACGAGTAGTAGGGCGATATCCTCCACGAAATTCAATTGCGGCACCCGATCTCGGGAATAGCTTCGCGGTATCATGGAACCTGCCAACGGTAGGCAAGGCATGCCGCATTTGTTTTCGGGACTGATCGCTTCCTGTTTGTTCGCGGCCATTTTGGTTGGCGCAGAAATGGTAGCGGTTCATCTCGAACAAGCGACCATTCTTGCGACGGCTCCCGAGTTGTTTTCGCTCAAAAACCAGGGGCTTGCGTTTCAACGCGCAGCCGCGCATGCTGCTGGCGTATTGCCGCTTTATGGGAGCTCAGAACTAACAGCTGTTCGGGTGCCGGAGAGGGCAAACATTTTTTTTCACACTGCACCAACAGGTTTCCAAGTTTCGCCGGTCGGCGCGGAGGGCACGAACTCACTGAACATGTTGCAAAAAATCGGGGCGCTAGGTTCGGACTTGCGCGACAAAAAGGTTGCTATCTCGCTTTCTCCCGAATGGCTTTTGACGCCAGGTGCCTGGTGGTTGGAGGTGTATAAGGGAAATTTTTCGCTGATGGCAGCTAGCGAAATGGCATTTGGGACTGCACTTAATTTCGAACTAAAGCGGGACATCGCTTCACGTATGCTCAAATTTCCGAGCACGCTGAAAAACAGCCCATTTCTTGAATTCGCGTTAAAGCTACTGGCTTCCGGTCGTTGGCTGGATCGCGTCCTTTTCTGCGTACTCTGGCCGGCCGGAAAAGCACAGACTACGATCCTAGAGTTGCAGGATCATTTTGAGGCATTCAATTACATTCGCCATAAGCTCAAGCCTGCCCCGCCGCGCCGTCTAGAGACGCTCGATTGGCCGAAGCTTATTGCGAGCGTCGGCGGAACCAAGACTACCGATGCGGACAAAGTTACAATAGCTCCAAGTCTGAAGGAAAAAGCAAGCCGTGGTCGTCGTGACGTAACATTTCGGAACGACATGAATGCGTCCCCGGACTGGATCAATTTGGAATTGCTCTTGCGCACGCTCGCAAGGGTTCACGCGCGGCCATTGGTGCTTAGTATGCCACTCCCCGGCGACTTCTATGATCAGAAAGGGGTGTCGCGTTCGGCTCGCGAAGATTATTACGTGAGGCTTCGCACCCTCGTACAATCGTACCATTTTCCACTAGTTGAATTCAAAGAGCATGATGAGGACCCGGCTTTTCTTTACCTTCACAGGGATCACCTCACTGCCAAAGGCTGGATGTATTACGATCGCGCGCTCGATGATTTTTTTCACGGGCGTTTGCCACGGAGCTGAGAAGTCATCATCTTTCACTCATTCAAAGCGGCCGATAGCGCTGCGCCTCGTCCACGATAGCTGCGGATTTCTCCGGCAAAGGGTCATCATCCTTGCTCTCGCTCAGCGATTGATTCCAGCGGGCAAATGATCTTCGTTGCTGACACGCATCGCAGCGATGGAAAGCGCTTCGTTGTGCGTGCGGATGAGAAATTGACGGCGTTTCTCGAACTTGAAGCGGCGATTCGAGCCGTCACTTCATAAAATCAAAGCGACTCATCACAACGGCCAGCCGTTAGCTCGAGCGATTGGTTAGGCGTCCATCACCGCGGAGTAGCACTGATTTCTGCTGGCTCTGTCGGTGACGCGCGCGCCCGGTCGAGAGCGCTCTGCCAGCCCGCCTGGGCCTTGGCCACTGCTGCTTCCTCGGACTCTGGCATCTCTTCCCAAGCATCCACCCAGGCGGCAACGGGTTTATGCTGTGCATCTACCGCTCCAGTCGGCAAGGGGCTAGATGAAACCCGCCACGTTCTGCCGGTGATAGTGTCCACCCGATAGACGGACTTGACCGTCTTTCCGTTTTCCGATGAGGTCTCGTCCACGCCATAAAGCTGGTATCGAGGTCCTTCTGGCGGGCGGTACACGCGGAGCAGCACCACACACGTGATGGCGGTCGCGCATGCGATGATCGTGATGACGATTGCTTTCATCGGCTATGCTTGCGGCGTACCGTCGCTATTTCATTTGTCGGGTATAGAAAGTAGAAACTTGGAGCGAAAGTCTAGCGAATATTCGGCTTGAAAGGCTGTCCCGCAAGGCCGTTAAAACGCCCGGAGAGCCTGATCCGCTGTCCTGAGTCACCGGCGCTGCCAGACGCAGAAATTCGGGCGCACAGGCGCGGGAATGGTCATTTGCATGACACTGCATGACACTTTTGGTTCCGCAAACCCGTATTTTCTTTCATTTCCAGCCTTTTGGCCCGGCGACCGAAAATGCGCCTTTACCCTCGTGTTTTCCCTCTGGAAAGTGGGTTTGGCTGGGGGCGGAATCGAACCGCCGACACGCGGATTTTCAGTCCGCTGCTCTGCCAACTGAGCTACCCAGCCGTCATCGGCTGATGTCGATCTTGTATTTACGTCGCGCCGCGGGTTCTCACTAAAGCAGAAAACATCCCACGCTCAATGGCTAAGCTCTGACGCCGAACATTGTAGCGGCGGTCTGTGACAGTCGAATCGTGGCGCAACTTTGTAAGTTGCGTTGACGAGCCTCGCAAATTGCAAACTTGCGCCACACTCCCTGCGCGCCCGGGGGCGCGCCATACCCTAAAATTTTCTGGGCAATTCCAACGCTCTCCGTAGGACACGCAAATAATGAGTTCGCGAAATTTCGATTGCGCCGAATTGCGCGAGATGCGGTGTAAGCCATTGCGTGTCGAGCAGAGCGAACTTCCTCACATGTAGGTGTTCTACCAGGGCCACCAGCGCGACTTTGGAAGCGTCCCTGACCCGGTGAAACATCGATTCGCCGAAAAAAGCGCCGCCGATCGCAACTCCGTAAAGCCCGCCGGCCAGTTCATTCTTGGTCCACGCCTCAACTGAGTGCGCATAGCCAAGATCG
>Ga0209161_10001084_pt1 | contig 22366 bp, 28 predicted proteins | sample GraSoiAngelo_155_FD_186169 | JGI IMG/M metagenome (GOLD analysis project Ga0209161, IMG submission 186169) | Grasslands soil microbial communities from the Angelo Coastal Reserve, California, USA - 14_1009_13_30cm (SPAdes) (version 2) | ecosystem: Environmental > Terrestrial > Soil > Grasslands... | reverse complement strand
GTCTCGGGCTGGGGTGAAGGGGCCACCCGCTCGGCTACCGCCGTCCCGCCGAGCGGAACCGTGGAGGCGGCTGGGGGCCCCATCACCATCGTCCGGGCCAGCGCAGGCCCGGGCTCGGAGGCCAGCGCCCCGGCCAGCGCCTCGACGAACGCTGTCGCCGACTCCCAGCGTGCGGCAGGGTCTTTGGCGAGCCCGCGGGCGATCACCGCATCGACCTGCGGGCTCAGTGAAGGGTTCCGCACGCTCGCGGATGGCGGCTCGCGATGGACCTGCGCGTAAAGCAGCTCCATCAGCGCCTCGCCGTCGAAGGGGATGACGCCGGTCAGCATCTCGTACGCGATCGTCGCCAGGGAGTAGCGGTCCGCCGCGGGACCGACCTGGTGGCCCGTCACCTGCTCCGGCGCCATATACGCCGGGGTGCCGGTGGTGACGCCGGTCATCGACTTCAAGGACGAGCCTTGCAGCAGCTTGGCCAGCCCGAAATCGGCCAGCACCGGCGAGTCGTCCGCCGTCAGGAGCACGTTCGCGGGCTTGACGTCGCGGTGCACCACGCCGTGTCCGTGCGCATAGTCGAGGCCCGCCGCGATCCCGCGCAGGTACCGCAGCGCGCTTGGCCGGTCGAGGTTGCCGTGGATCATCCTGGCGGCGAGGCTGCCGCCGGGGACGTACTCGACGATCATGTACGGCGTCCCCTGGAACTCGCCGAAGTCGTAGACGTCGACGATGTTCGGGTGCCGCAGCTTGGCGATCGCCTGCGCCTCGTGGCGGAACCGGGCCACGGTGTCCACATCCGGCGAGATGGCCTGCATGACTTTGACCGCGCCGGTGCGCTCGAGCGCGGCGTGATAGGCCTTATAGACCAGGCCCATGGCCCCCTGGCCTATGAAATCCTGGACCTCGTACTGTCCCAGCTTGGTACCGGTCGCGATCGACACGGCCCCTGATTATGCGGTTGGTCCCTTCGAGTTCAGATGTTCTTAACCATTCGTTGATTTCCAGCCGGCCTGGCCGCCGCGGCGGACCGCCACCAGGCCGGCCAGGATGGAAAGCGCGATCTCGGCGGGCGTCGTGGCGCCCAGGTCGAGGCCGACCGGGCTCTGGATCCGGGCGATCACATCCTCGGATACGCCCTTGGCCCGCAGCGCCTCGAGGTGGTGGCCCGTGTGCCGCCGGCTGCCGACCAGGCCGATGAACTTCGGATGGTGCGGAAGGATGGCTTCCAGCGCCGCCACAAGGTCTGCGGCGTCGTGGTCGGTGTGGACGATGTAGACGTCGCCGGCCAGGGCGGCGGTCAGCTCGCGCAGGGTGGAGATGGCGTCCGGCCAGTCCTCGCCCTCGAGGCGCTCCGCCCGGGTTTCGACGAGCGCGGTCCGGAAGCCGACCTCGGGCGCCCAGCGCAGGAGCGCCCGCGCGACCGGTGTCGCCGCGAAGATGACCAGCAGCGGTGACGCGCTGTAGGCCTCGAGGTACACCTCGATCGAGCCGAGGTCGTGCCGGTAGTTGCGAATTTGGGGTGCGCCCGTGCCGGCGATCTCCGCGGAATCGGCCAGGGCGGCGGAGTCGAACTCGCTGCAGCCGAGCGTGCCGGCGATCGAGGCGGTGCGCGACATCAGCAGCTTCGCTCCGGCCTGGGACGGCGGCCGGCCGTCGAGCTTGATCACGGTCGCCACCACGACTTCCTCGCCTCGCGCCAGGCGTCGCGCGAGCTCCTCCTCGACGCTAGGCACGAGCTGGAGCTCGACTGAGCACCGCCCGCAGGATCGTCAGCGTGCCGGAGATCTCATCCTCGGTCGTGGCGTACCCCGTCGTGAGGCGAAGGCTGCCCGCCGCCCGACCCAGGTCCAGGCCCATCGCGATCAGCACGTGGGAAGGGTCTAGGGAGCCCGAAGCGCAAGCCGATCCACTGGACGCCGCGACGCCCGCGACGTCCAGCGACAGCAGCATGTCTTCCCCGCGCCGATCGGGGAACGTGCACGTGGCAAAGTTCGGCAGCCGGGCTGCCGCCCCTGTCGCCTCGCCGCCCAGCTCGAGCAGCGCCGCTTGCAGGGCCTGGCTCTGGCGCTGCGCGTCGCGTGAATGTGAGCTTCGATCTCGCGCGCAGACCGACAGCGCGGTCGCCACCGCCGTTGCCGAAGCAACATCTTCGTATCCGGCGCGGCGGCCCCACTCCTGCGGCCCGCCGAAAAGCTGCGGCTCGATCCTCACGCCGTCCCTCACGTAGAGCAGCCCTCCGCGTCCCGCACCCAACTTGTGCCCGCTGATCGATACGAGGTCGGCGCCGTCGGGAATCGGTATCCAGCGTGGGCCGGCGCAAGCGTCGATGTGCACGAGCGCGCCCGCATCATGCGCGCGCTCGATGACCTCCACCGAAGGCTGGGTGGTGCCGACCTCGTTGTTCGCCAGTCCGACCGAAACCAGCGCGACACCGGTGGTGATCGCATCGAGGTCGACCCTGGCCTCGCCATCGACCTGGGCGACGATCACGTCGCGTCCCGAAGCCTGCAATCGGCGAATCGCGGCCAGCACCGACTGGTGCTCGGCGGCCCAGGTCAGGATCCGGCCGTCCGTCGACAGACGCGCTGCGGCGCCGAACAGCGCCAGGTTCACCGCCTCCGTGCCTGACGACACGAACGTGATCTCGGTGCGCTCCACACCGAGCGCGGAGGCGGCCATGTCTCGCGCCCGATCCAGCGCGGCGCGCGCGACCCGTCCTTCAGTGTGGGGGCTTGACGGGTTGCCGTCGGGCAGCGAGCGCAGGGCCTCGCGAACCTCGGGCAGGACAGGCGCGGACCCAGCGTCGTCGAGGTAGATGCGGCCCCGGCTCATCGCCGGCTCAGCCGCGGCTGGTTGGATCCGGTTGGTGGATCAGCTCCGTGAGCGTGCCCTGGAAGCCCTTGAGATAAAGGTGAAGGTCGAGGATCTCGTCGACGCTGATGGGCTCCGCGGCCGCCACCGGCTCCTCGGCCGGTTCGGACGTCGAATTTTCGATTTCCTCCATCGCGCCGCCCGCGATTGCGAGCACGACGACGAAAGTCACCTGGCACTGTGCACACGTCACCTGGAGGCGAAAACTCTCGTCCTCGTGGCTCAGTACCTGGACGTCGCAGCCCTTCAGGCTGCGCCCGCAGACCGGGCAGTTGTAAAAGCGCGCCCGATCGCGGATGAACTCGATTATGCCCATCGCAGCGACCCATATTACGCCCCAAGACTGCGAGGAGATGAGCCTAGCGATGGCCCTCGACGCAGGTGCATCCCGACCCTCCGACAACCGCCGAATGCACCGTCCCCGCGGGCAGGACCATGCGGTCTCCGGGCTTCAGCTCGAGGCGGCGGCCCTCGCTTTCGAGCACGAAGGTGATCGATCCATCGACGCAGTAAAGGACCTTCTCGTAGCCGTGGCTGTGAGCCGCGTAGCGGTCGCCCGGGCCGTTCGACCACGAGTAGCAGCCGGCGGCCTCGGTTTTGAGCTTCGCCATCAGCTCGTCGAATGTCGCCACATCGCGATTCTAAGATTGCTTGGGTGAGGCCCCGGTTTCTCGCCGACTGCAACGTCGGGCGGCTTGCGCGCTGGCTGCGCGCGCTCGGTTACGACGCCTCTTACCACGCCCGCATCGAGGATTCCGAGCTCGTCCGCGAAGCCGCGGCGGAAAACCGGGTGCTGCTGACGCGCGACCGAGACCTCACCCGAAGGCGCGTGATCCAGACCGGCGTGGTGCGCGCAATTCTGATCCGCGACGACGAGGTGACCAAGCAGCTGCGGCAGGTCTTTGCCGAGCTCGGCCTCGAGCTCAAAGAGGCGCTGACACGCTGCATCGAATGCAACTCCGAGCTGGAATCGCGGGTACCGGCGGTGGTCGCGGAGCGCGTGCCGCCCTACGTCCGGCGCACGCAGTCGCGCTACTCCGAATGCCCCGACTGCGGCCGCATCTACTGGGCCGGCACCCACTGGCAGCGCATGCGCGAGGTCCTGCTCGGGCTGTGAGAGACGTGCTGCGCCGGCTCATCGCGGGCGAGCTCAGCGAGGAAGACGCGCTGGCTGAGCTGCGGCGCCTTCAGCTCGACGAGCTTGGCGGGCGGGCGCGCCTCGACCTCGGACGCTACCTGCGGCGCGGCATCCCGGAAGTCGTCCTGGCCACCGGCAAGTCGCCCGAGGAAACAGGCCGGCTGGCGGTTGCGCTGGCGGAGCGCCAGGGCCAGGGCCTGGTCAGTCGCATGAGTGACGCACATGAGTCAGCGCTGCGCGATGCCGCGGCGCGCGCAAGCATGGCCCTGGTCCGATACCACAGCTCGGCGCGCGTGATCCGAGAGGGATTCACACCCGAGCGGGTGGCGGCGAAAGCCGGCATTCTCACCGCCGGCACCTCGGACGTCCCGGTGGCCGACGAGGCCCGCATGGTCGTCGAGGCGTGTGGCATCCAGGCGCGGTTGGAGGCCGACCTCGGGGTTGCGGGCCTGCACCGATTCGTGGGCCCGCTTGCCGGGATGCTCGAATGGGGCGCCGATGTGATCGTCGTCGCGGCCGGCATGGATGGCGTGCTGCCCGGTCTCGTCGCGGGACTCATCGAGCTCCCGGTGATCGGGCTTCCGGTGTCGACCGGATACGGTCGCGGGGGCGCAGGCGAGGCCGCGCTCACCACCATGCTCCAGTCGTGCTCGACCGGTCTGACCGTGGTCAACATCGACAACGGGGTGGGCGCGGGCGCCGCCGCGGCGCTGATCGCGGGGCGCGTGGCTCAGGGGCGGCGCCGAGGCCGCAGCACGGCGACGATGGCCAGCACGATCGCCCCCGCGATCAGCAAGCCAAACACCACGCCGGCGACTGTGCGTGATGCATCCGCGCCGCCCGGAATCGCGAAGAGAGCGCCAAAGCCGAAGATCACGACCAGGACGGCTGCCAGCAGCCACGGAAAACCGCGACGCCGGCGCCCGTAGAACAAGAGCCACAGCGCGCTCGGTCGCTTTTTCGGCTCGCTCACAGCAGCGACGGCACCTCGGCCAGTGAACGGAGGATGGGGACACCCTTCGGTGGATGCTCGTCGGCGTGCCTGGTGACGATCACCGCGCGCATGCCCAGCGCGCGCGGCCCCTCGTAGTCCTCGCGCACGCGGTCGCCAACAAAAAGCGTTCGATCAGCTGTCGTCGCGATCGCATCCAGCGCGGCTTGATAGACCTCCGGCGCCGGCTTGCGCCGACCGACCTCACTGGAGAAGACGATCGCATCGACCAGCCCGGCGATGCCGTTGCTCTTGACCTGGCGACGCATCATCTCCGGCGGAAACGGAGCGTTGGAGCAGACGCCCCGCTTGATTCCGCGTTCACGAAGCCATCGGAGCACGCGCAGCGCGTCCGGGTCGACCTCGACCGCACGGTCCCAGCACTGCTGCTCGGCGTCGAGGATCTCGCTCAGCAGGGCGTCCGGCAGCCGCAATCCCGCGCGGCCCCATGAATCGCGGTAGACGCCGGCGTAATCGACCTCGTCCTCACTCTTGCTCTCGACGTATTTCTCCATGGGCAGCAGCACGTCGTGGAGGATCGTTCTTGCCTCCGGTGACGGAACGCCGAGGGCGGCCTCGATTCTGGGGCGGAACTCGCCGAGCACACGCAGAAGCTCGTCTGTCGGATAAGCGAACGTGACCAAGGTGCGGCCGTAGTCGAACAGCACGCCGTCGGTGCCGGACATCCGCATATCCTGATGCCGGTGGCGAAACGACTGACTCATCTCGATGAGAAGGGTGCTGCGCGGATGGTCGACGTCGCGGACAAGACCGCAACCGTGCGCGAGGCGACTGCCGAGTGCATGGTGCGCATGGAGGCAGAAACCGTGCAGGCGGTGCGTGAAGGGACGGCCAAGGGCGATGCCCTACAGGTCGCGCGGATCGCCGGCATCATGGCCGCGAAACGGACGGCCGACCTCATTCCCCTCTGCCACCCATTGCCGCTGACAAGCGTGACCGTCGACTTCGAGTTCGTCGCTGGCGGTGTACGGATCCTGACCAGCGCGCGCGTCGTCGGTCAGACGGGGGTCGAGATGGAAGCGCTCACCGCGGCCGCGGTCGCGGGGTTGACGCTGATCGACATGATCAAGGGTGTCGAGCGTGGCGTCTTTCTCGAAAGGATTCGCCTGCTCGAGAAATCCGGCGGACGCTCGGGCACTTGGAAAAGAAGGGAATGAATCCCCGCGCGCATGTGATCACCGTCAGCGACGGCGTGTCGGCAGGGACCCGCGACGATATCAGCGGCCCCGCGGTGATCGAGCTGTTGAAGGCAGCCGGCTTCCAGGTCTCCGGTCCCGAGGTCGTGCCGGACAAACAGGAACGCATCTCCGACGCGATCGCGGCCGCAGTCGTCGACGGCCAGGACCTTGTGGTGACGACAGGCGGCACCGGCCTGGGTCCGAGAGACGTGACCCCCCAGGCGACGGCGATGCTCATCGACTACGAGGTGCCTGGTCTCGGCGAGCTGATGCGCAGGGCCGGTTCGTCGAGCACGCCGATGGCGGCGCTCTCTCGCGGGGGCGCGGGCGTGCGCGGCCAGTCCCTGATCCTCAACGTGCCAGGCAGCGTCAACGGCGCCACCGAATCACTTCAAGCTGTGATGCCTGCGCTGCCGCACGCGATTCAGCTGCTCCACGGCGACACGCACCACGAGTGAATCTCAACGCCGATATCGGTGAGGGCGCCGGCGAAGACGAGGCGATCCTCGCCTGCGTCGACAGCGCCAACGTGGCGTGTGGCGTCCACGCCGGCTCGGCCACGATCACGATCGCGACCGCCTGGCGCTGCCGCAAGCTCGGGGTGGAGGTTGGCGCGCACCCCGGCTATGACGATCGCGCCGGCTTCGGCCGCCACGAGCGATCGCTTTCGGCGGATGAGATCGAGGCGCTGATCGCGTTTCAGGTCGCGGGTTTGGCCGCGATCGCGCCCATCGCCTATGTCAAGCCACACGGCGCGCTCTATCACCGCTGCCAGCGCGACGCGGCCGCGGCAGATGCGCTCGCCCGGGTCGCGAAGGCGCACGGCGTGGGCCTGGTCGGGCAACCGGAATTCGAGATCCGGGCTGCGGCCGAGCGGGCCGGCATCCCGGCTTACCGCGAAGGCTTCGCGGACCGCCTCATGCTGCCGGACGGCAGCCTGGCGCCCCGCAGCGAGTCAGGCGCGCTCTTGAACCCGCCGCGGGCGGCGCAGCAGGCCGTCGCTCTCGCCAAGTCGGGCCGCTACGACACGATCTGCGTTCACGGCGACACCAAAGGCGCGGCCCAGGTCGCGGCGACGGTCCGGCAGGCGCTCCGCGACGCCGGCATCGAGACGACCCAGCTGACGCGGTGACTCCGGCCGGCGCCCTGGCCCTCAAGCTCATCCTGACGCCCGTGCTCGTCGGCGGCGCAAGCCTCGCCGGCCGAAGGTGGGGATCAGGCGTCGGTGGGTGGCTGATCGGGATGCCCTTCACCTCAGCCCCGATCGCATTTTTTCTTGCCCTCGATCCAGGGCCGCGTTTTGCCGCCGGCGCGGCCGCCGGGATCATGGCCGGCACCGCTTCGCAGGCTGCGTTCTGCCTGGCCTACTCGTGGGTGGCTCAACGATCTGGTTGGGCGGCCTCGCTGGCGGCGGCGGCGATCGCGTTCGCCGCCGCCACGATCGTGCTCGACACCTTCATCCTGCCGGCGCCTGCATTTTTTGTCGTCACGATCATGGTGTTGGTGGTCTCTTTGTTCTTGATGCCTGGTCAGGCCACCCGCAGCGCCAGGCAGGTCGATTTCCCGCGTTGGGACATCCCTGCTCGCATGTTCGTCGCCACCGCGTTCGTAGTCGCGTTGACGACGGCGGCGCCTCTTCTCGGTCCGCGCCTCGCCGGCCTCCTCGCTCCGTTCCCCCTTTACGCGACCGTGCTCGCCGCATTCGCGCACCGGATCCAGGGCCCGGCTTCAGCCGTCGGCGTGCTGCGCGGGCTGTTGTTCGGGCTTTTCGCGTTCGCTTCGTTCTTCCTGGTCCTGGCGCTGCTGTTGCCCAACGGCATCGTTTTCGCCTTCATCTCGGCGATCGTCTGCGCGCTCTTAGTACAGGCTGCCTCGCTCCTGGTCGGCCGCCGCCTCGGTCTGGCATGAAGTACGAGATCTCCGGGTTGAGCGAGCTCGCGGACCTGCGCCGGCTGGCCGAGCTCTTTGCGGTCGTGTGGGGTCGCCCTGGTGAGCCGCCGATCAGCTCGGACATCCTCAAGGCGCTCGCCCATTCGGGGAATTACGTTGCGGGCGCATTCTTGGACGGGCGCCTCATCGGTGGCCTCGTGGGCTGGCTGGGCCGCGATCCCTCCGAACACCTGCACATGCACTCGCACATCCTTGGCGTGCTCCCGGGCAGCGAGGCGCACGGCCTTGGATTCGAGCTCAAGCAGCATCAGAGGCGGTGGTGCCTCGCGCGTGGGGTCACATCGATGGAGTGGACGACCGACCCCCTTGTGCGCCGGAACGCCTACTTCAACCTCACCAAGCTCGGCGCCGTGGCGCCGCGCTACCTGGTCGATTTCTATGGGGAGATGCGGGATGGGATCAACGCCGGGGACGAATCGGACCGCCTGCTCATCCGCTGGGAACTCGACTCGCGCCAGGCCGAGGCGGCGGCCGCCGGCGATGCACCGGACCCCGATCTTGCAACAGCCGGAGGTGAAACGATCCTCTCCGCCGGCGCGGACCAGGAGCCAATTGCGGCCACCTCGTCCGCGCGCGTCCTTTTATGTCAGACGCCGGCGGACATCGTCGCGTTGAGACGCTCTGCCCCGGCGCTTGCGCGCGGATGGCGCATCGCGTTGCGCAATGCGCTCGGCGGATCGCTGAGCGCGGGCTACATCATCGCCGGCGCCACGCGCTCCGGCTGGTACGTGCTGGAGCGCCGAGCCGAATAAACTCTTTCGCGTGCTGCAGGTCGGGGAGAAGGCTCCCGATTTCAAGCTGCCCACGACGGGCGGCCAGGAGCTGACGCTGGGCGATGCCCTTCAGAAATATCGAGCCCTCATATTCCTTTTCTATGTTCTCGACTTCACGGGTGGTTGAAGAACCGAGCTGACCGAGTTTCGGTCAAGGTACGAGGACGCGGTTGCCAACGGCGTCGGCATCTACGGAATCAGCGTCGACTCCGTCTTCTCTCATCAGGCGTTTGCCAAGGAGCTCGGTGGCCTGCCGTTCGACCTGATCGGCGACTTCGAGCGCAAGATGGTGACCGATTACGGGGTGCGACGCGATGACGTCGCCGGCTACTCCGGCATGGCCCGGCGCACGATTTTCATAATCGACAGGCAAGGCGTCATCAGGTGGACGTGGGTCGCGTCGCGTGAGCGACCGCAGCCAGATTACGACGCGGTGATCGGCGAGGCGAAGGGTATCGCGGGAAGCGAGTGACCACACCCAACGGCGTCATCGAGCCCATCGAGGCGGGTTGGCAGGAGCTCACCGCACTTGTCGAGTCCCTCGGTCCTGCCGGTCTCACGCTGAGCGGCGCCGACGGCTGGGCGGTCAAGGATCACCTCGTTCACATCGCCGCCTGGGAGCATTCGCTCCTGGCCCTCCTCGACGGAGGTGACCGGCGCTCCGCGATGGGCGTGCCTGCGGCTGATGAGGAGACGGACGCGATCAACGCCGCGGTCTGGGCGCTGCACCGAGACAAGACTCCCGAGCAGGCGCTTGCGTATTTTCGCGACACCCATGCCGCGCTGTCGCAGCGCCTGGGCAGGCTGAGCGATGACGACCTGCAGCTCTCGTACAACCACTACCAACCGAATGATCCGCGCGATCCCAACGACGACCGGCCTGCGGTCGATTGGGTGGCGGGCAACACCTGGGAGCACTACGCGGAGCACATCGCCTGGATCAATCAGCTGGTCAGGGACTCGAGCGCCTCGCGCTGAACCGCGCGCATCTGAAGCGCGGTTTCGATCGACGTCTCCGCAAAACGCACCTCATCGCCCGGCGCCAGCTGGGCCGCCACAGCCATGGACGCGCTGACCACGGTCGCCACGACAGGGTAGCCGCCGGCGGTCTGGTGGTCGGCCATGAGCAGGATCGGCTGCCCGCTGGACGGCAGCTGCAGGGCTCCGGCGACGAGGCCGAAGGAGAGCAGCTCCTCGCCTGACGTCTCGAGGCCAGGGCCTTCCAACCGGTAGCCCATGCGGTTGGAATCGGGGCTCACCACAAACGCCGAGCTGAACAGCGCGGCGCGGGCATCCGCACCAAGACGGCTGATGTGCGGCCCCGCGACGAGGTGGAGCGTGTGCTCGCCGTAACGCGGCCGCAGCTGTCGGGCCAGGCCCCGGCCCGTGACCGCAGCCATCGCGGATTGCCCGGCCGCTATCACATCGCCCGTCGCCAGGGGGCGTCCGTGCATTCCGCCGCGGGCGGCCATCACGTTGGTCGACATCGACCCGAGCCATCGATCGCCCAGGACGCCGCCCGCGACCGCGAGGTACGCCCGCGCGCCGCTGCGCCGGCCTGCGAAAGCCAGCTCATCGCCGGCGCGCAGAGATATCGCGATCCACGCCGGGGCCGGTGCGCCGTTGACGCGCAGGTCGAAGTCGGCGCCGGTGACCGCGACCAGGCAAGGCGCCTCGATCAGAAGACCCGGTCCGGTCAGCGTGCACTCGAGCGTTGCGGCGCTGCGATCGTTGCCCACGATCAGGTTGGCGGCCGAGTGGGCGAAGCGGTCCATGGCGCCGCCGGGCGGCACTCCTGATGCGATTGCATGCGGTCGCCCGGTGTCCTGGATAGTGGTGAAGAGGCCAGGTTCGTGGACGCGCAGAACCTCGGTCATTCAGCGATCGGGAAGAACTTCACCCGGTCGCCGGCCCGGAAGAGCGAGGGTGGATCCGAATCCGGCAGGAAGAGCCTCACCGACGTGCGCCCGATGAGGTGCCACCCTCCCGGCGAGGTCAGCGGATAGATGCCGGTCTGGTGGCCGGCGATCGCCACCGACCCCGCGGGGACCTGCCGCCGCGGATCTGGCCTGCGCGGAAGCACGAGCTCGTCAGGCAGCGGTCCGAGGTACGCCCATCCAGGAACGAAGCCGATCAGGAAGGCCCGGTAGATCGGCCGGCTGTGGATCTCGACCACCTTCTGCTGGGACAGGCCCAGGGCGGAAGCGACGGCCTGGAGGTCGGGGCCGTCGTAGACAACGGGGATGCGGTGCAGGCGTCCTGGCTCCTCCATCGGTGGGCGTTTGCTCGCGAGCCGCCGGATGGCGGCCGCCAGCGCGACGTGGGTCACCTGGTCGGGGTCGAACTGCACGGTGACGCTGGCGGCTCCGGCGACGGCCTGCCGCACGTCGCGCCGCTTTTTCAGGGCAGAGGCGAGTGCGATCGAGCGGGTGTTGACGGCGGTGTCGAGGCGCGTGCCGAGCTCGGCGAGGAGTGCCGTATCACCCAGCGGATGGATGCGGACCTTGACCGTGGAGCGCTGCGGCGGCATGTGCGCTCACAAGGATGGCGTAGAAGATGCCGGGCACGATTCCGACGCACAGCAGCCCGGCGCACGCCAGCCCGACGGCCCACCCCGTGACGATGGCCGCCGCCGCTACGTTCCAGGTCACGAAGTCGCGGCGCACGTCGCGGACGGCTTCGGCGAAGTTGAAGAGATCCGCCGGCTTGCCGCTGGCGGCAAAGGCAGCGATCGAGTGCGGCAGCACGAGCAGCGCGACGAGCCCCCAGGGGAGGGCCAGAGCGAGCAACGCGAAGACGTGCGCGTAGAGCTGGGCCAGGGCCGCATCGCCGGCCGGCCCAACCCCGGCGCTCAGCAGCAGCGCGGCCAGCGGATTCCAGGCGAGCGCAAAGGGAGCCACCGTCAGGGCGACAGCGAGGGAAGCCCAAACCCCGTCGGTCAGCAGACGCCCAGACAGCCGCCACGCCGGCGGTCCTTGCGACGGGTCCTCCTCCGCCGCCCGCGTGGCGGCGATCGCGTATCCCAGCCAGACGACGAAGAGAAGGGGCAGCAGGGCCGTGACCACGATGCCGGCCGCCAAGGGGGATCGCCACCGGCCGCGAAAGGGCCAGGCGAACGACTCGGCGACGAGCCTCACGCGGCAACCATAGCCGCCGTCCCGATCGGACCCGGCCCGGGTAAAAAGCAGTACTCGGGCGTATTGGTTCCGAAAGGGGTCGAACTACACGCTCAAAAGGGGGAGTGCCTGTGAATTCGCCCGAAGGAGCGCAAAACGCGGCTGGCTGGCTGGGGCTGGCCAACCGTTGGACTGGGAGATGCTGGGGCTGTTCTTTCTCGCCGATGTGCTGGTCGTGCTGGGACCGGTGGTTGCCCATGCCGCCGGGATCCTGCCGGTAGGAGCACGCGCTAGCCGCTAACTGGGCTCGACACCAGGCGGTAGCGATGTTCGGGGCGGCCGGGGCCGCCATAGCGCAGGGTCAGCTCGACGCGTCCGATCTGGCACAGATGGTCGAGGTACCTGCGCGCGGTCACGCGGCTCACGCCCGCCGCCTCCGCGACGGTCGTCGCGGGGAGGCCTGACAGGGAGCGTCCCAGGGCCTGGACGATCAGCTCCAGGGTTGCGTCCGAAAGACCTTTGGGCAACGCCTCCTTACGCGCCGTGCGCAGGGCGCTGAAGATGCGGTCCACGTCACCTTGCTCGGCCCGCCCGAGGCGGGTCATCCGGTCGCGGGCGGCCGCGTAGGACAAAAGCTTCTCCTCGAAGGTGGGAAACAGGAACGGCTTGATCAGGTAATGGACGACGCCGCCGCGCATCGCGGCCCGCAGGCTCTCGACGTCGCGCGCCGCCGTGATCGCGATCACGTCCACAGGCGCCTGCGCGTCCTCGCGCAGGCGCTGCAGCACCTCCAGGCCGGAGATGTCGGGCAGGTAGATGTCGAGAAGGATGAGGTCCGGGCGCATCTGGTCGACGTCTGCCAGCGCAGCAGCGCCTGAATGCGCCTGTCCGACCACCTCAAAGCCGGGCACCCGCTCGACGTACGCACAGTGAAGCTCGGCCACGCGAAAATCGTCGTCGACGACCAGGGTGCGGATCATCGCGCCGCCCCGACCTGCAACGGAACGCGAACCGTGAAGTGAGCGCCGCCGTCGTTGGTCACGCTGACATCGCCGCCGTTGCGGCGGGCGACCTGCCGGACGAGAGCAAGCCCGAAGCCGCGTCGCTTTCGGTTGGGTCCGGCCTTGGTGCTGAAACCTTCCTGGAAGATCTGGCCGTCGACCCCGGCGGGGATCCCCGCGCCGGAATCGTGCACATTGATCACCAGCTCGCCATCCTGCTCGTTGACCGAGACGCTGACCCAACGCTCGCTGGACGCAGCGGCGGCGTCGAGGGCGTTGTCGATGAGGTTGCCCAGGAGCGTGATCAGGTCCTCGCTGCCAATAGAAGGAGCGCCCTGCGCACGCCCGGCCGAGCTGCGCGTCATCACCGTGTCGTCGCTGACGCGGAGCTCGATTCCACGCTCGGAGGCGATCGCCGCCTTGGCCAGCAGCAGGGCGCCGAGCACCGGGTCGCCGACCCGCTCGAGCAAGGACTCGGTCAGCTCCTGGTGGAGGCCCGACGTCTGGGCGATGAGCTCCATGGCGTCTTCGACGCGCCCCATCTGCATCAGGCCCGCGATTGTGTGCAGCCGGTTTGCGAACTCGTGCGCCTGGGCCCGAAGCGCGTCGGTGAGGCTGTCGACGCCAAGCCCCCGCGCCAGGCCGGTCAGCTCTGTGGTGTCGCGCAGCGTCGCCACGTGGCCGATCTCCCGACCGCGGACGAGGATGGCGCGGCGGCTCGCGACCAGCACGCGCTCGCCGGCGAGCAAGACTTCGTCCTCGTCTTTCAGCCCGCCGGAGAGAAACTTCAGCAGCCGGCCCTGCGGAAGCACCTGGGCGACCTTCCTTCCGACGCAGTTGCCCGGAAGCATGAGCAGCCGCCTGGCCTCATCGTTCGCCAGCGTGATGGTGCCGTCGCTGTCGGTCGCGATCGCGCCTTCATGGATGCCCTGGAGGCTGGCTTCTCGCTCCTCCAGCAGGCCCGCGATCTCGTACGGCTCGAGGCCGAACGTCTGGCGCTTCAACCGCCAGGCGAGCACCCAGGATGCGATCACCCCGATCGCGAGCGACGGCAGCAGGCTGGTCGCGAAACCAGGGAGCTCGCCCAGCAAACGCTCGGCCAGTGGCGGCTCCAGGAATCCCACCGAAACCATGCCGATGACCTGGCCCTGGTCGAAGATGGGTGCCTTGCCCCTGGCGGAGACCCCGAGCGTGCCTCGCTGCACGCCGACCCACGTCTGACCCGCCAGCACCGGGCCGGGATCCTCGTCGACCGGCTTGCCGATCAAGGCCGCGTTCGGATGCGAGTAGCGGATGCCCCGGGCGTCGGTCACGACCACGTAGCTGGCGCTGGTCGAGCGGCGGATGGTCTCGGCCGTCTGCTGGATCGCCGCCCCCGGGTCGCCGGCGAGCAGCGCCTGCTGGATCGAGGCGTTGCTGGCGACCGACTCGGCGATCGCAAGCGAGCGCTGCTCCGACTGCCGGTCGAGCTCCTGGCTCGCCTGCCAGACGGCCGCCGCGGCGCCGATGAGCGCCGACAGCAAGATGATCGCGGCCTGGAAAACCAGGATCTGGTAGGCGAGAGGTAACCGGGTCTTCACAGCCTGCTTGCTCGTGATCGTAGTACGTCACCGCGGTGACGGCCGGCGACCAAAACGACCAAAACGGCCATAACGACCGCATGCCTTGAACCCACCGGACATGCCTCGCACAGTGCGAAGAGATGACCCCCGCCATCGAGCTTCGCGGTGTCACCAAGCGGTTCCTCGCGCCCTCGGGCGGCATTTACACCGCGCTGCGAGACCTGAACTTCGAGGTTGAGCCTGGCGAGTTCTGCGCCGTGGTCGGGCCCACCGGATGCGGGAAGTCGACGACGCTCGCTCTCATCTCCGGCTTGGAGCCGCCGAGCGAGGGTGAGGTCGAGGTCTTCGGCCAGTCGGTTGGCGGCATCGCCGAGGGCATCGGTTACGTGTTCCAATCCGACGCGGTCTTCCCCTGGAAGACCGTGCTAGAGAACGTGGCGGCGGGGCCTCGCTATCGGGGTGTTTCCAACCGCGACGCGCGGGAGCGGGCTCGCGACTGGATCACGCGTGTTGGCCTCGCCGGCTTCGAGGACCGCTACCCGTATCAGCTGTCGGGCGGCATGCGCAAGCGCGTCGCCCTCGCTCAGAGCCTGATCAACGGGCCCCGGATCCTGCTCATGGACGAACCCTTCAGCGCCCTCGATGTGCAGACGCGGACGCTGATGGAAAACGAGCTGCTCAACCTGTGGTCGGCCACCTCCGCGTCGGTCGTCTTCGTGACCCATGACCTCGAAGAGGCGATCTCGCTCAGCGACCGCGTGTTCGTCATCACGGCTGGACCGGGGACGGTCAAGAGCACTTACAAGGTCGACCTGCCGCGTCCTCGCAACGTCGCCGAGATCCGTTTTCAACCCCGCTTTGTCGAGATTTACGAAGAGATCTGGAAGGACCTCCGCGATGAGGTCCTCGTGAGCTACGAGCGTCAGAAGCGCGGCGCGGCTTAGTGCTGTGAGCGCGTTGGGCGAGCAGGCCGTGCGGACCGGGCCAGACCTGGCCGGGCGCAGGCGCCGGGAGGCGCGACGAAGGCAGCTCAATGTCATCGGGGGGCGCGTGCTGGTCGCGGTGGTGATCCTCGGCGGCTGGGAGCTGGGCGCGCGCGCGACCGTGATCGACAGGTTCTTCTGGTCGCAGCCCTCGGACATCGCCGCCACGTTGTGGCGCTGGTTCACGGAAGGCACAGACCTCGGACCCCTGTGGCTGCAGGTCCTGGTGACGATGGAGGAGACGGTCGGTGGCTTTGTGGTGGGCTCGGTGTTCGGCGTCATCTTCGGCGTCGTGCTGGGCCGCAACCGCCTGCTGTCCGATGTTCTCGGTCCGTATATCAAAGGAGCGAACGCGATCCCTCGCGTGGTCGTCGGCGCGCTGTTCGCCGTTTCGCTCGGCCTCGACATCAAAGCGAAGATCGCAACCGCGGCCGTCCTGGTGTTCTTCGTCGTCTTCTTCAACGCGTTTCAGGGCGTGCGCGAGGTCGACCGCAACCTGATCGCCAACGCGCGCATCCTCGGCGCCGACGACCGGCGGCTGACGACCGAGATCATCATCCCCTCCGCGCTGTCGTGGATCGTGGCGAGCCTTCACACGAGCTTTGGCCTCGCGCTGGTCGGCGCGGTGGTCGGTGAGCTCTTCGGCGCCACCGAAGGCATCGGAGAGCTGATCTACCTGTCGAAGAACCTGTTCGACACAGCCGGAGTGTTCGCCGGCATGGCGTTGCTCGCTGCCACAGCGCTGGTGGCGGAGGCGTTGATCACAGCACTCGAGGACCGTCTGATCAGGTGGCGGCCGCCGGTCGCCACGGAAACAAGGATTTAGGAGGAGTGGCCCATGCACTTGTTTAACCGGAGGTTGTTCGGAGCCGTGGCGTCGGTGGTGGTGCTTGCGGCATGCGGAAGCACGAACGCGCCGAGCAGCGGAGGAGTGACGACCATCTCTTTGAAGGTGATGGTGGGCGGGCTGAACAAGCAGATCTACCTGCCGAACATGCTCGCCCAGCGACTCGGCTATTTCAAAGACCAGCACCTGGACGTGACGCTGATCGATGAGGGTTCTGGCCAAGCCTCGGAGGAAGAGGTGGTGGCCGGCAATGTCGACGCCGGATCGGGCGCATATGTGCACCCGATGGTGCTCAACACCCAGGGCAAGAAGATCGAGACAATCTGCCAGTTCGGCATCGCACCGGGTGAGGCGGAGGTTGTCGATGCGTCACTGTCCAACATCACGTCTGCAAAAGACCTCAAGGGCAAGAACCTGGGCGTGACCGACCTCGGCTCTGGCACGCACGTTTTGACGCAAGCCATCCTTGGCAGCGCGGGCGTTGATCCGACTTCGGCCAAGTACGTGGCCGTTGGCGCAGGCGACACCTTCATCGCGGCCATCCAGCAGAAGAAGATCGCCGCCGGCATGACCACCTTTCCGACCATCTCGCGCCTGGTCAACTCGGGCAAGGGCAAGATCCTGGTCAGCCTTCTCACGCCGGCCGACACCCGTGCCGCGCTGGGCGGCGACTATCCGTTCATCGGCGTCTTCGCCAAGAACGACTGGGTCAACTCGAACAAGGACGCGGCCCAGCGACTGGTGAACGCTTATGTCAAGACTCTGAAATACATGCACTCGCACACCGCGGCGCAGATCGCCGATCAGATGCCGACCGACTACTACGCCGGCGACAAGAGCTCCTACGTCTCCGACCTGCAGAGCCAGCTCGCCATCTTTGGCACCGACTGCAAGATGCCGTCCGGGGGGCCGGAGACCGTGCAGAAGATCCAGCAGCAGTTCGTGTCGAGCTTCAAGGGCAAATCGGCCAACCTGAGCGAGACCTACACCAACGAGCTCGCCGACAAGGCCAACGCCTAGCGCTGTTTGATGAAGGGGCTGGGCCCTAGCGCCCGGCCCCTTTCTTCAACTGCACCTCGAGCCCAGCGTCTGACGGACTTACCTCCACGTCGCCCGCGCGCACGCGGATCCCATCCTCGACGCGGGTCGCAACGATCGATCCTTCGAACACGAGCTCGGCGAACCGCCACTCCTTGCCGTGCTTCCGCATCCGCACGATCACACCTTGCGGGCTGCGCCAGACCCCTTCTCCGGATGGCTTGAAGCCTCGTGTGACCAGCTCGCCGACGCGGTCGGGGACGGTCTCGGCGGGCGGCTTCGGCGCGGGCCAGACGACGGGCCTTTCTTTCGCCGCCCCGGGCCGGGGCAGCACACGCAGGTCGGGCTTTCGCGCCCTGGCCTGCTCCAGGGAGAGGCGCAGCAGCTCGGAGCCCTCCTCCTGAGCGAAGAAAGCGCCCGAGATGCGGGCCTGGTCCTTGGAGCGCCGGATGCAGTTGGCGCAGTCAGGCTCCGCATCGACGGCCGCATAGGAGCCATCGGCGAGGGTCTGGCTGCACAGCGTGGTGACGGGTCCCGAGCGCGGCACCTTTGGAGTGAGATGAATCCGCCCGCCAGACTTGCGGCGGACGGATTCCAGCTTGACCTTGTGCACCCCCAAATGATGCGGTGTTGGCGGTTCGGCCTACCTGCTCTTTTTGGCCTGCGCGTTCGAAATGCGAGCGGCCCGAGACTTGCTCATGCCTTTCTTCTTGAGGGCTTCGTAAGTCTTCGGCTTTTTCACCGAAGGCCCAGGGCTCTTGCCAGGCATTGTTCCACCTCCTCTTCGTTTTGCGGGCAAAACACCCACCCGGAAAACGCTTGCCTGATGGCAACAACCCGGTCCCGACGCGGCGGGTAGACGCCGAGGAGTGGGCGCTTATGTATCAGCCCATGAGCCTGCTCATCATGTCTCGAGTCCGAGCAAGCCTTCGCCGCCAGGCGCTCCCGCTGGCCGAGGAGCTGCACTTCGACCACCGAGCGGTGCGGCGTGCGGTGGCGGCGCTCGAGAAGCGCGCCAGCAAGGCGCCCTCGATGGGCCTTTTGATCCGGAGCGACCTGGCCGGGCTCAAGGTGTCGGACGTACGCCGCGCCCTGTCCGGGTTGCCCTCGCCTGGGGACTACCGCGTCGTGGTCAAGCCCCTTCGGTACCGGACCCGGCCAAACCTTTCCGGCCTGTGTGAGTTCGACGTCGGCAGGATCATCGTCCGGGTTCCGGAGCCGTTCCGGCCGTTCAACGAGCTCGTGTACATCAGCGCCCGGCGGAAGCCAGGGGCGGGCATGAAATTCGCCTGGGCGGCCGAGAAGGTCCGGTTCCGCACGCGCCGGGACGTCTTGAGGTTTGTCTATCTCCACGAATGGCTGCACTGGTACCTGCGCGAGATGCAGGGCCGGCGCTCCGGCGCGGAGACGGCTTGCGACAGGTTTGCGCTGCGCAACTTCCGGCGCCGGCAGGTCACCGTCGACGACGCCCTCGAAGCGCTCGAGGGAACCCGGATGCTGCCCGTGTCCGATCCGTTCGGGCTGGCTGCGTAGCTACCACGTCGGTCTTGGACCGCCATTCGGGCCCGGCTGGTCGCTTCGCGGGCCATCGATGCGCCCAATTGGGGGCAGATGGCTGTGGTATTTACCTGAGCCCCTCCGGCACTAGCGGGCACCCTCCCCATGAATGGGGAGGACACGGCTTGTCTTTCTCGGATTCGGCAGCGGGGTCAGGTTTGCCTCGACCTGCGCGCGTAGGTACTCGAACGCCGGCGGCAGCGACAGCCGCTCGCCGAGATGCTCTTTCGGTTCGTCGGCCGCGAAGCCGGGGCCGACGGTTGCGATCTCGAACAGCACCCCGCTCGGCTCCCTGAAATAGATCGAGCGGAAGTAGAACCGGTCAATGATCGGAGTCGGATCGCCTCCGCCCTGGATCACGCGGTCTCGCCAGGCGTGGTGGTCGTCCATGGTCGAAGACCAGGCCACATGGTGGACGGTGCCTGAACCGCTCAGCCCTCGCAGCTCGGGAGCCGCGTCGTACACATAGAAGGAGCCGCGAGAGTCGCCTCGCGATTCGAATGCGTCAGAGCCGGTACCTACGAAGCCGAGAGTTCCGGTCAGGAAGTCGTTGCTCGCGCCGCGGCGCCGCTCGAAGGCGCGCACGCCGGCAAAGCCCTGAAGGGCGAACCTCTCGGGAATCTCAGGATGGCTGGCCGCGAGAGGCTGGTCTGCGGTCGCTGCGGAGACCAGCTCGAAGCCGAGCCCTTCGGGGTCGTCGAAGCGCAGGCGATCGCCGTCAAGGGTTGATTCGAGGCCGGCCGATGCCAGGCGCCTGGCCCAGAACCCGAGCGCATCCTCGGAGCCCACGCGAAAGCCGATCCGGTGGATCATGCCAGCGCCGGCGCGTCCCCGAGCCAGGCCCGGGTACTCGAAGAAGGTGAGGTCAGCGCCTGGGCTGCCGTTCTCGTCCGCATAGAAGAGGTGGTAAACCGCCGGGTTGTCCTGGTTGACGGTCTTCTTGACCAGGCGCAAGCCCATGACACCGGTGTAAAAGCGCACGTTCTGCGTCGCGTCGGCGGTGATGGCGCTGATGTGATGGATTCCGTTCAGGTTGTTCATCTCGCGTATTTGCTACCCAGGCGCACACAGTTTTTGTTCCATCCGGCGGTTGACGGACCGGGGCGCCCTTGTCGATACTCGGGCGATGGCCTTGCGGAAGGCGGGCCTGGCCGGCGAAGGGCTGCGGCTGGCAGTGGTGGCTGTGGCGTACTTCGTGTCCGCGCGCCTGAGCCTGGAGCTGGCCCTGGTCCACGGACAGGTCACGCCGGTCTGGCCGCCGACGGGTATCGCCCTGGTCGCGATCCTGGTTTTCGGCGTGCGGATCTGGCCGGCGATCGCAGTCGCGGCCCTTGCCGTCAACCTGCCGCTCGGCCCCAACGTGCTGGGCGCAGCATGCATCGCCGCGGGCAACACCCTCGCCCCGCTGGCCGCGGCCACCCTCATGAAGTCGGTCGGCTTCCGGCTCGAGCTCGACCGCCTGATCGATGCCGCCGCCCTGATCCTGCTTGGAGCACTCACGGGGATGGCGGTCAGCGCCACCGTCGGCAGCCTCGTGCTCGTCATATCCGGCTCGGTGGCCTCGGACAGCTTTCCACAGGCCTGGGCGGTCTGGTGGACCGGTGACGCGATGGGTGTGTTGCTCGTGGCCCCATTTCTATTGACCTTCCGCCGCAGGGAGGGGCAGGCGGGTCTCGCCTGGCGCGAGCGCTCAGAGCTCGCCGCGCTGCTGATTGCCGTGGCGGTCGCATCCTTCATCGTGTTCCAGAACAGCTTTCGGCTCGAGTACCTCGTCTTTCCGCTGATCATGCTGGCCGCGCTTCGTTTTCGCCTGCGCGGTTCGGCTCCGGCCGCCTTGATCGCATCTGGTGTCGCGGTGCTGGCGGCGGTCAACGGCACCGGCCCTTTCGCGAATGAGAGCCTGCTTCAGAAGATGGTCACGCTGCAGACCTTCAACGTCTTCGTCGCGCTGGCTTCGCTGGTCCTTGCGTCCTACGTCGAAACCCGCGAGCGGGAAGAACGTTCATCGCGGCTTTATCTCTCGGAGCGCCTGTCCAACGAGGCGAAGAGCGAGTTCATGCGCGTCGCTGCGCACGAGCTCAGGGGTCCGCTGAGCGTCCTCGGCGGTTATCTGAGCCTGCTTTCGAGCGGTGGCCTTGGGGCCACGCCGCAGAAGTGGAAGGGTCCGCTGGAAATCCTTGCGGCCAAGACGTCCGAGCTCAACGACATCATGGATGACCTGCTGGAGGTCTCCCGGCTCGACGGCGATCTGATGGCGCGCCCTCGGGCGTCTATGGATCTCCACGATGTGGTCCGCGCCGCCGTGGAACGCGCCCGCCCGCGGGCTGCCCTGACCCGGGGCGAGATCGTAGCCGGGAAGGGCCAGGCGATCACTGTCATGGCCGACGCGGATCAGCTCGGGCACGTAATGGACAACCTGATCAACAACGCGCTGTCATACGCGCGCCCGCCGGCGCGGATCGCGATCAGCTCGGCGATCGAGGCGGGTCGCGCGGTGGTCCGGATCTCGGACAACGGCGCGGGTATCTCGGAGGAGCTGCGCGCAGGGCTGTTCGAGCCGTTTCGACGCGGCCGCCAACCGGGGTTCGAAGAGGTGCCGGGGACTGGCCTCGGCCTCTACATCAGCCGCGAGCTGGCTACGGCCCATGGCGGCAGCCTCACGCTCGAGAAAAGCGCGCCAGGCGACGGATCCACCTTTGCGCTCTGGCTGCCGCTTGCGGCCGCCCCGGGGCAAAAGGCGACGGGGTCGCAGCAACCCGGATAATCGTTCGTCGCGATGCCGGTCCGGGTGGTGGGGTTCGATGGAGACGACACGCTGTGGCACAGCGAGACGCGGTTCCACGTCACGCAGGGTGAGTTTCGGGAGCTCCTGCAGCGTCACGTGCCTGACGCCGATGTAGACGCGCGACTGGCCGAGATGGAGATGAAGAACCTCAGCATCTATGGATACGGCGTCAAGTCGTTCACGCTCTCGATGCTGGAGACGGCGATCGAGCTGACCGCCGGCCGGATCCCTACCAGCGACCTCGAGGTGATCCTGGGTTGGGGCAAGCGGATGTTGATGGAACCGACCAAGCTCCTCGACGGCGTCGAGAAGACCCTTCGCGACCTGGGCGGGCGCTACGACCTGCTGCTGATCACCAAGGGCGACCTTTTCGACCAGGAGAGCAAGCTGGCTCGATCAGGTCTTGGCGAGCTCTTCCTCGGGGTCGAGATCCTCAGCGAGAAGAACGCGGAGACCTACCGCGGGGTGTTCACGCGGCGCGGCATCAAGCCGGAGGATTTCGTGATGGTGGGCAACTCGCTGCGTTCTGACGTTGTGCCGGTGGTCGGCCTCGGCGCCCGT
>Ga0209161_10001083_pt1 | contig 22367 bp, 21 predicted proteins | sample GraSoiAngelo_155_FD_186169 | JGI IMG/M metagenome (GOLD analysis project Ga0209161, IMG submission 186169) | Grasslands soil microbial communities from the Angelo Coastal Reserve, California, USA - 14_1009_13_30cm (SPAdes) (version 2) | ecosystem: Environmental > Terrestrial > Soil > Grasslands... | reverse complement strand
CCACACCGCGCTGCGCCGTCGCATCGTCCAGCGCAAAGATTGCATTGGTGGCGCCACGAGCCTTGAATGCGCCGACCTTCTGAAAATTTTCGCATTTGAAAAACAACCGCACGCTGCTCGCGTCGTTCAATCGTTCGCTTGTCAACACCGGCGTGCGATGAATGTATGGGCGAATCCGCTCATGCCCCGCGCGGATCGCCGCTAGATCGAGGGGTTTGCCTATTTCGACCATCCGAAAAAGGCGTCGATAACTCCAAATGTGTCAATGAATCCGTGAGCTAATATGCAGGCCCAAAGGTTTCGACCCGCCAGCATGTAAGCTGTTCCTAAAATTAGTCCTGCGACTCCGGAATCGATAACGCCTGACGCACCTTTGTAATAATGCCCGTAGCCAAACAAGACCGAAACCAACACGATCCCAATCCAATAGGCCGTCGCTGATCGTTTTCCGATATCGGCTGCGCGCGTGAGAAGATATCCCCGGTACGCGATCTCTTCGCCGAATGCGGCAAATGTCCAGACAAGTAGCAAAGCAAGCAGGGCAATCTTCACATTTCCGGTAATCTCATTTGCCAATGCCGGCGCCACCGGCTTGGGCCAGAAGAAGCCCGTAACAGGTTCGATCACGAATTGTGCCAGAAGGATCCGCGAGGCGGCAGCTGCCAGAGCAATCAAAATGATGCGCTGCTATGATGCCGGTCGCTTGAATCCCATCGCCGACCAGCTGCCATCGCGTAACCTGATTGACACCAATCCAATTACACAAAGGACAATGACTTCGTTCGGCACGATGTGAAAGACGTTGTGCCCAATCACTAGGAAGACGCCGAACAAGAGTTCCGCTGCGCTGAGCACACGCGAAGCAAAAGGATTAGCGGAAGGAAATGGAATCTCAGTCGACAGGAGGATGGAAGGCAATTCAGTTTTCATTTTTCCTGTCGGATGCGCCACGCGTCTCGATCGGATTCATACGCTGCCAGAGCTTTTCCCTCATTCGGCAGTTGGACTGCGGAAATGTTCGGGGCGGGGGCCAAGGCCGATAAAACGTGCGGGCAATTGTCGGAGAATCGGGAACCATTTCAGTAGGCGTACCACGAACGGTAAGGAATTCTTGCGATCCGAAGTTTGGCCAGTGACGACGCGCCGATGAATAAAGACCTGCATTCCCTGAATGAGCCGGGTCGGCCATTCGCGGCGCGCCTGCACTTTGCTCAAATCGTCCACAGAAACCGGACCGGTTCGCAATTTTCCGGCCAGCAAATTGGCAGTCGCGACGGCATCCTGAATCGCGAGATTGATTCCTACACCGCCAGCGGGTGACATCGCGTGCGCAGAATCCCCGATACAAAGCAGTCCTTCCCGGCACCAATCGCGCAGACGATTAATTTGCACGGTAAGCAATTTGATCTTTGTCCACTCATCCAACTCTGCTACTCGGTCTCGTAGAAATCCGGCAAAGCTGACGATGTCCTTGTGAAATTGCGCCAGTCCGCGCGCTTGGATCTCGCCGAAGCCGCCTTTCGGGATGACGAAGCCGCCTTGCCAGTAATCGCCGCGATCAAGCAAGACGAGGAGCTTGCCGTGTTGAAAAAAACCGAACGATTGTTCCGGATCGTCTTGTTTCTTGGAGATGCGCATCCAGAGCACGTCGATCGGTACGCCAAACTCGCGACGTTCAAAACCAGCCCGCGCTTGAACGATCGAATGCCGTCCATCCGCACCAATGACGAGGTCTGCATGCACATCCAACTCGCCACGTGGCGTTTTCGCGCGCACACCTGTCACCCGGCCGTTGTCGATGAGCAGATCGACGACTTCGGTTTCCATGTGCAGTTGGAAGTTTGGAAAACGTCTGGCATGACTGGAGAGGAAATTGAGAAAATCCCACTGCGGCATGAAAGCGATGAATTTGCAGCGCGTGGGTAGCTTCGTGAAATCGGCGATTGGCACCACCTGCCCATTCACTACGGCACGTAACTCCCGCACTACTTGGTGCGGCTGTTTCAGGAATTCATCGAGCAAGCCGAGCTCGTGCATTAATTCCAGTGTCGACGGATGGATCGTGTCGCCGCGGAAATCGCGAAAAAAATCGGCGTGCTTCTCTAACACCGCGACGGGCACGCCGGCCCGCGCGAGCAGATAGCCGGCCATGATGCCTGCTGGTCCACCGCCTACGATCACACAGCGCGTTTGCAGTTTTTCAGCCATGCGTTTTCAATCGAATACCACCCAAATTAGAATGAAAGCAAACATCCGGGAGAATGCACAAGATCGCGCTGCATTTACCTACAACGCGGCGGCAGATTTCTACGATGCATCGCCACTCAGCTTCTGGGACTATTTCGGACGTCGGACGATCGAACTGGCTTCACTCCAGATTGGTTCGCGAGTGCTCGATGTTTGTTGCGGGACCGGAGCGTCCGCGCTTCCAGCCGCAGAGGCAGTGGGACGGACGGAAGCCGTCATAGGAGTTGATCTCTCCAAGGCGCTTTTGGAATCGGCGCGGACAAAAGCAGTTCAACGGCATCTTGGCAACATCGACTTCGAAGTCGGCGATATGCTCTCGATGAGGTTTCCAGTCGCAAGTTTTGATGCCGTCGTGTGCGTGTTCGGAATTTTCTTTGTGCCTGATATGGCAATGGCTGTGAGCGAACTCTGGAGTTACATCCGATCAGGCGGCAAACTGGCTGTGACCACGTGGGGACGGAATCTGTTCGAGCCGGCGAATGACGCATTCTGGTGCTCGATCAAGGATGTACGGCCTGAACTGTACAAGGGCTTCAACCCATGGGATCGAATCGACAATCAAGCAAGCCTGAGAAAGATTCTCGACGAAGCTGGCGTTGCATCCCCAAAAATCATCGCTGAAAATCGCCTCCACCCTATTAAGTCGACTGAGGATTGGTGGACAATTGTTTTAGGCTCCGGCTACCGCGGAACAATCGAACAGCTGAACCTGGCCGAGCGACAAAAGGTCAAAGAAGCTAACCTGGCTTTTATTCGCGATGAAAAGATTTCAGCCGTTGAGACAAATGTCCTCTACGCACTCGCGACCAAACCTCAAACTGCGAACTTCAAATGAAAACTGATCAGCCGCTTTTCCTCAACGAAGCACAAGTTCGAGAGCATCTGCGGATGACCGAGTTGATTCCGGCGATGGAGAAAGCGCTGATCGATTTCTCTGCCGGCAGAGTGACTCAGCCGGTGCGCTCGATCATATCGGTTGATGTCGCCGCGGCGACCGGATTCCTGGGTTTGATGCCGGCGCTCACGCCGGATGGGCTCGGATTGAAAGCAGTAACGTTCTACCCGTCAAACGCGGAGCGGGGAATCCCGACACACATGGCCACGATTTTCCTTGTCGATCCGCAGACTGGAACGCCGCTGGCAATAATGGATGGACGGCTGATCACCGAGATGAGGACGGCAGCTGTCTCGGCAGCCGCGACGAAATTCCTCGCTCAACCAGATGCGAAGATCCTCGCAATTCTTGGCAGTGGCGTGCAGGCGCGCAGTCACGTCGAGGCACTGCAACTTGTTAGGTCATTGCAGGAGATTCGCGTCTGGAGTCCTACGCGCCAGCACGCAGAACAATTCGCGAAAGAAAAAGGCGCGAAAGCAACTTCTGCGGAAGAAGCAGTGCGTGAGGCAGACGTAATTGTAGTTGCGACGAGTTCGAAGACACCCGTTTTGAAAGGTGCCTGGCTAAAACCGGGTAGCCACGTGAACGCAATTGGCGCGTGTCGCCCGGACTGGCGCGAACTCGACGATGAAGCAATGAGTAACGTCGTGTTCGTCGACTCGCGCGACGGCGCGCTGAAAGAATCCGGCGACGTGATTCTTTCCGGCGCAAAAATTCATGCAGAACTGGGCGAAGCGCTCGGGGGTAAAGTTCCATCGCGGACAAACGAAACCACGATTTTCAAATCGCTTGGCATGGCCGCGGAAGATATTGCCGCGGCAAAGCTTGTGTATCGAAAGCTTATTTCGGAGCTAGGCTCGTCAATTGGTTAGAAACTAATTGCCAGCCCGCGGGGCCTTTTACCCAAACGTGTGTGCTTCGGTGCTGGCCACTCGCGGGTTGACCGCCGTACTGTCCCTTGATCGTCACGCGACTCGTCGCCACGGCGCTGTTTTGATAAACGCGGACCGTAATATCTTCTTCTTCCTTGATTGAATCCAGCGTGGTCGCGCCAGACTTGACGTTTTCGAGGCGTTGCGCCTTCGTCAGTATCTCTCCCGCTGCGTTCACAAAGACGTAATCGTCAGCCCAGATTCGCTCCAATACAGTAATATCCCGCTGTAGCAAAGCTGTTCGATACTTTTCGATCGCCTGCCTGACCTCTTGCTCGCTCTTGTTATCTTGTGACTCTTGCTGGGTTGGTGACTGTCCGAATGCAAATGACAGCAGGGCCATGGTGGTCGCGAAATGCGGAATGCAACGCTTCATGGATGAACCCCTTGGCAGTTTCATAACGACATGAAACATGCGACGCAAGTCTGATTCCGCCCGATTTCATAGAGTGCTTGCAAAGCAAATCCATATCGGAACAGTTGGCACCAATGTCAGCTGATGTTGAAGAACTAAACTCGAGGATCGAGCGTGCTGTTGTTCGCGGGCAATTGCTGAAGTCGACGGCAAAAAACATCCGAACCCTTTTGGCCGAAGCAACCCCGGATCTGTATCTCAGATCCGTCAATCAGTTGGCCGATGGCTGTGAATGGTCAGAGTTAAACGATCGCTTCTACAAGACGCTTGCGTTTGGGACGGGCGGTCTTCGTGGCCGCACGATTGGGAAGATCGTTACGGTTGCGGAGCGCGGGAATGCGGGCGAGCACGAGCGCCCCGAATTTCCCTGCGTCGGCACGAACGCGATGAATTTCTTTAACATCAATCGCGCAACACGCGGACTTGTCGCTTATCTGAAAGATTCGAACCGGCGGCAGCAAATATCGGCGAAGCCGAAGCTCGTAATCGCGCATGATCCGCGCTTTTTCTCGAAAGAGTTCGCCGAAGTTGCAGCGAAAGTCGCGGCTGAAAATGGCTGCGACGCATGCGTGTTCGAGGGACCGCGGTCCGTGCCAGAACTTTCCTTTGCTGTTCGTTATCTCAAGGCAAATGCCGGCATCGTGATCACAGCAAGTCACAATCCACCGTACGACAATGGCTACAAAGTTTACTTCAGCGACGGGGCCCAAGTGATCGAGCCGCATGCCAGCGGGATCATTGCCAAAGTGAACGCAATCACGACCGAATCGTTCACACCGCTTCCAAAAGATCGACAGGGAAAAGTGACCACGATCGGGAAAGACATCGATCAAGCTTACATGCGGCGGCTCGAAACGTTGATTCTCGATCCGCAGATGATTCGCGAAGCGAAATCGCTGCGGATCATTTACACACCGCTCCACGGAACCGGCAGCGTAATCATCAAACCGATGCTCACACGGTTGGGTTTCGATTTCCAAGTAGTGCCGGAGCAGGACCGTTTCGATGGCCGATTTCCGACCGTGAAGTCGCCGAACCCGGAAAACGCGGAGGCGTTAACCATGGCAATCAATCTTGCTCAAAAGCAAGATGCCGATCTGGTCGTTGCGACCGATCCGGACTGCGATCGCATGGGAGCCGCGGTTCGCAGCAAGGACGGCAAAATGAAATTGCTGACCGGAAATCAGATCGGTTCGCTTCTTGCCTGGTATCGAATCAAGACGCTATTCGACACGGGCGTTCTCAATGAGCAAAACGCCGTTATCATCAAAACCTTTGTCACAACCGACCTGCAAAAGGCGATCGCCGATTATTACGGCTTGCGCTGTGTCGAGACGCTAACCGGCTTCAAATACATCGGAGCGAAGCTGGGCAAGTACGAGCACACAATCCCGGAACAGTTGCGACAGAATTATGTCGATCTCGCCGAACAACAAACGCGACGGCTTCGGCTCGCGCATTCTTCATTTTACGTCTTCGGTGGTGAAGAGAGTTATGGTTACAGTGGCGCAGATTTCGTTCGCGACAAGGATGGCAACGGCGCCGTAATCATGTTTTGCGAAGTAGCCGCCTATGCGAAATCACGCAGGCAAACAGTCGATGAATTGCTCGACCAGGTCTTTGCGACATTCGGCTATTTTGCGGAGAAAAACGCTTCGCTTGTCTTCGAAGGCGCGGAAGGCGCAAACAAAATAGCGCGCCTCGCCGAGTCGTACAGCACCCACCCATTCTTTGAAGTGCTTGGGTCGGTAGTAACTAGCATCAAGAATTTTGAGACCCAAACGATCCGGGATATCGAGGGCGACGAGATTCCCAAAGAGAAGATGTCGATTTTTGAATTGGAAGACCGGACGCGCATCGCGGTGCGGCCGTCCGGAACAGAGCCCAAGATCAAGTATTACCTTTTCGCGCAGCGCCGACCGGAGAATGGAAAATTCGATTCTGGGGAACTCGCTCGAGTTAAGGCGCAAGTCGGCGAAGAACTCGATCGTCTCTGGGATTGCTTGCAAAAAGACGCCGAGTCACGGCTAGGCCAAAGGAACGAGCGGTGATTGTGGTAGTCTTCCACAGCGCATCCTAAATAATCTGAAGCTCCAGATTCCAAGGCCCAATATTCAAAGACGCTATTGTCATCCTGAGCGAAGCGAAGGACCTCTGGTATCTCTTTCCAACTCCCAGGCAATAATCAGAGATGTTTCGCTCCGCTCAACATGACAGTATGGGGACTGTCACGTGGTTTTGGGCGCTTGAAGTTTCTCTGGAGCTTGAATGCTGGAGCTTGAAGTTTGCGACCTAAGTTGCACGACGTCTGATGAGAAAATTAGCGGTAGCATGGCCGTGGCTGGCAGCAATCTGTAGCGGGCTGCTCTACACGAGCTGTTTTGCGCCGTTTAATCTTACCTGGCTCTGTTGGATCGCGCTTGCGCCGCTCATCACCGCGATTTGGTTTTCCGGGAGAGAGTCGCGGCATCCCTGGCTTCGGAATCTTGCACTTGGCTACGTCACTGGCCTGACGTTTTTTTGGACGGCGCTCTCCTGGCTCACAACTGTCTCCGTCCTCGGCTGGTTTGTTCTCCAATTTTACATGGCGATTTACGTCGCGCTTTGGGCATGGTTTTGCGGTTTGCTCCGACCACGAGAAGCCAGAAGGCAATTAAGCGCGAGCAAATGGGATCAGATGCTCGCCGAGGCTCGGAGCACAGCAGCGCTGCCGCGATCGCCATGGACAAAATCAACCAATAACCTGCTGCTCGCGTTTCTCCTCGCTGCTGCGTGGGCGACGCAGGAGTGGCTGCGGGGCTGGGTTTTCTCAGGCTGGGGCTGGAACGGGCTTGGCGTAGCGCTGCATGACACCTGGCCGCTTATTCAAATCGCAGAGTTCACCGGCGTCGCCGGGTTATCGTTCATGGTCGCGTTTGCGAATGTGATCTTAGTTACCACAGCGTACCGATTGGTTCTTGAGGCGCGCACACATACGACGCGACCGCATTTTGACCTGACACTCACAATGGCGGCCATTGTGGGAGTCCTGACGTTCGGGCTTCGCGCGAGTCAGGTTTCCGCGCCTACAAAACCGCTCCGCGTCGCCGCTGTGCAGTCGAATGTTCCTCAAAATCAAAAGTTCGACCCGCAGTTTACGACGAAAATTTTCGATAAATTCCGGAGTCTGAGCGAAATTGCGCTGCGATCGAATCCTCCTCCTGATTTGTTGATCTGGCCAGAAAGCTCGATGCCTGGGCCGGTGCTTATAGAGCCTGAAAGCAACAAATTCGTGATGGACCTCACCGCATCGGCGGAGAGCGACCTTCTGCTGGGCACGATTGACGAAGAGAACCGTGATTTCTACAACGCTGCGTTGCTTATTTCCGACGGCGGCGAAAGAGTCCAGGCGTATAGAAAAGTTCACCTGGTTCCTTTTGGCGAATACGTTCCGGGGCGGCATCGGGTGCCGCTGCTTGCGCGAATCGTTGGCGACCAGGTGCCCGGCGATTTCAGTGCGGGACGAGAATACACAGTGTTCAGCCTGACGAACAGCGATGTGCAGGTGGCCCCTTTGATTTGTTTCGAAGATACGATTGGCGAGCTCGTCAGACAATTTGTGCTCCCCACAGAGACGAATCCCGGCGCAAATTTGCTTGTCGATATTACAAACGACGGATGGTTTTTGCATTCGGCCGGATCGCATCAGCATTTGGCGAACGCGATTTTTCGATGCGTGGAAACGCGTCGCCCGATGGTGCGGGCGGCCAACACGGGGGTCACCTGCTTTGTAAATCAATCGGGCCGCATCACTCAGGCGTTACGGGATGAAACAGGCAGCACATTTACTGAAGGCGTACTGACAGGTGAAATTAATGTGCCAACGGAACACGAGTTAACGTTCTACACACGACATGGCGAGCTGTTCGCGAAGTTATGCGCGGTGATAACAGTGGTCGCAATCCTTATCGCAACCGTGATACAGCGGCGAAAACCTTAAGCGTTGGCCACGGCGAACGCCTATTGCATCGCGCGATCTCGCCGTGTGTGATAAAAAATCACTCGTGGCGGTCCTGCTCCCACTCGATTATCTGGACGAAGTTTGGCCGACGAAACGTCGCGGGGCGCGTGTCGGCGCGCTGCTCCATCCCGCATCGGTTTCCTCAAACCTCGAACATGCGTCGCGCGTTCTGGAGAGATACAACAACGATCTTTTCCGTCTTGCCGCCTTCTTTGGTCCGCAACACGGATTTCTCGGCCAAACACAGGAGGACATGGTGGAGTGGAAAAGCTACGAGCATCCGCGCCTTCGCATTCCGGTTTACAGCCTTTACGGCGAACATCGGGAGCCGACGGCGGAAATGCTGCAGGGCATCGACGTTTTGCTCATCGATCTGCAGGATATTGGCGCACGCTACTACACCTTTATCTGGACGATGTATCTTTGCATGCGCGCTTGTGAACGAGGCGGAGTCGCAGTCGTTGTGCTCGATCGACCAAATCCGGTCAACGGGGTGACAACAGAGGGGCCAATGCTCGACGCCAATTACAAATCGTTTGTCGGGATGCATCCTCTTCCCGTCCGGCATGGGCGCACGATTGGCGAGCTGGCACAGCAATTTCGAGACGAAGCTTTTCCAAAATGTCGACTAACTATTTTGCCGATGAAGAATTGGAAACGTGCGATGTGGTTCGATCAAACCGGTCTGCCGTGGGTGATGCCATCACCGAACATACCCACACTCGACACGGCGACAGTTTACCCGGGCATGTGTTTGCTCGAAGGCACGAACATTTCCGAAGGACGCGGCACGACACGACCTTTTGAAATCTTCGGCGCGCCGTTTATCGATGCCGAGCGGCTTTGCAGCGAGCTGAATTATTTAAAATTGGCAGGAATATTCTTTCGCGAAAATTACTTTCAACCAACCTTTCAGAAGTTCGTGGGCGAGCTCTGCGGCAGCGCGCAGATTCACGTGATTGATCGCAACGCCTTTCGCCCATTTCAAACAGGCATCGAAATAATTCGACTCATCCGAAAGTTGTATCCGAAATCATTTGCGTGGAAGCAGCCGCCTTACGAATACGAAACAGAGAAATTGCCGATCGAAATCCTGCTGGGCGGGGCGGTCGAATCATTTTTCGACGATCAATAAAACCTGACGTTGCTGTCATTTCGAGCGAAGCGGAGCGAAGTCGAGAAATCTCGGCTTAAAAATCAGAGATGTCTCGACTCCGCTCGACATGACAAAAGGTGGGATCGGCTATTGTCACAGCGAAAACCTGCTTAGATTTCGCCAAGTGAAAGTGATTGCGCGTGGAAGTTTTGTTTCTCGCTGTCCCGACAATCTCCGTCCCATTTTAACGTCGCTCCTCATGTCCGTGTGTGCACTGATAATGCCGCCGCAACTGCGGGCGGACATTCCATGGCCCGAAGTGGTGCAGCGGCTTGCTTATGAGAATGAGAAGCTGGCGCGCCGTCCGCAAGGACATAACGGCGAATACTTCGTAGTGTGCACTTTGTATTACACACCAAAAGAATCCGGTTTCACTTTTGCGCGCGGCTTTGACGCAACGCCGGTCACAAAACCGGGATTACATGGCCGAACGTATCCACGCGATTTTCTTCGCTCGGTAAAAAAGGAGGGCTTCGGCCGAATTGTGATGCCCGTTAACGGACGTCATTACATTCGGTACGACGGCGGCGGTTCGTTTAGTTTCGCCTCGCATCCTACAGGAGGCGGCGGCGTTTTGGTGGACCGATATTCTGCCGCTGCAAAACTGGGCCAGAGCGGATTGCGTCGCGGGGCTGTTATTGAGACGCAGTCTCCAGAGGTGCAAAAGGTCTTTAGCAGCACTCGGTGGAAAATCATGGATACTGGTGGCGGCCTGCGCCGCTGGCAAATGGACTGCTATTTCGGCGAAGATGAACCGCTTGGCCCAGGCAAGTTCCAAGGTCGACCGCGAGCGACTACTTTTGAATACGCTTACGCTAATGCACGAATCCTCAATTGATGTGAGGCCGTTTTCCGTTCGGCTCAGTCTCCATGGCAATCTTGATTTTTTTCTCCCACCCAGAACGCGGCGCAAAGATATTACGCGTAGCCTAAGCGAAAAGACTTCAGTAAAAGATGTGATCGAATCGTGCGGCGTCCCGCATCCGGAGGTCGATTTGATCGTGGTCAATGGGGAGGAGGTGGATTTTGACTACGGCGTGATCAACGATGCGGAAATCGAGGTTTATCCCCCCGAAATACAATCTCCGCAGTCCATAAAAAAACGGCTACAAGTCAATACAATGGAACGGTTTGTCACGGACGGACACCTCGGCAAACTCACACGCAACTTGCGAATGCTTGGCTTCGATGTCGCTTACGATCCAGAGGCAGAGGACCGGCAGTTACTCGATGTAATGGATCGCGAAAACCGGGCGCTTCTGACACGCGACCGGCGCTTGCTAATGCATGCAGTCGTTAGAACCGGTTACTGCCCGCGATCCCAAGATCCTGATGAACAAACCGTAGAAGTAATTCGCCGGTTCAATCTTCTTGGCCTCATCGCCCCATTTACCCGGTGCCTTCGCTGTAATGCGCCGCTCCAGGAAATTGCGAAGGCTGACATAATTGAGGAGCTTGAGCCGCTTACTAAGATCTACTATGAACAATTCCGGCGCTGCACGGGCTGCGGCCAAATTTACTGGCCTGGATCGCATTTCCCGAAACTTCAGAAACATCTCGAAAAAATTCGTGCGAATGTTGACGGCTGAGCGCGAAAATTGCTCCGGAGCTCTTTCAGGCTAGACGGAATTCAATCGTATTACCCCGAGATCCAAAAATGAAATCCGCGACTTGCCGTAGCTGGTTCCTAGCGATTTCTGCCGTGATCTGGTTTGCGATTGCGGCGCAAGCGTACGGTCCCCTCGGACATGAAATCGTCGGTGCGATTGCAGACGAGCGACTGGCGAATACGCGCACGGCCGCAAAAGTCTCCGCGTTGCTTGACGGGCTTACATTGGAAAAAGCAGCGGTAATTCCGGACGAGATCAAAGGCTGGGACAAAAACGGTGTGGACGATCCAGAGTCATTTCATTACTCGGCGCACCGGAACATTGACAGACAGTTGCGCGATTTCTGGCGGGCAAATCAGCCAACGCATGATCTGAATTCAACTGCGCCTTCGCACCATTGGTTTCACTACACTGACGTTCCGGTAGTGCCGTCGCAGAGATATCGTGACGGGACTGCGGGCCGCAGCAGATGGGATATAGTGCATATGATTCCGTTTTGCGTTCAAGTTTTGCAAGGACAAGTGCCCGAAGAGAATGACCGCAAAATCACCAAACCTGTGGCGTTGATTTTGCTTGCTCATTACGTGGCTGATATCCATCAGCCGTTGCACGTCGGCGCGGAATACTTCGATACGCAGGGCCGAATCGCCGATCCCGACAAAGACAAGTCCGCGCTTGGAGATCAGGGTGGAAATACCTTTACGCTTGAGCTGAGCGACGAACCGCCACGCAGACGCGGCATGCACAAGAAGAAATTCCACGGCTTTTGGGACTATGACGCGGTGAACGCGCTTTTTCCTCAAGTGCCGGGCGCGCTACGAAAAAATGAAATGCAGACCCTGATCGAGTCGCTCAAGAAAGAGATGGTTCATGAAATGACAACACATGAACCCCGGAACTGGCGAATGCCGCCAAGTATTCCTGTCAGTAGCTACGCTGAGATGTGGGTGGACGAAATCCTGCCGATCGCACGCGAGGCGCATGAACGCGTGCAATTCACGAATGTCCACCCGCAACAAGAAGAAGATCGCGTCGTCGCTTCCGGCGAGGCAGACGAAAAACCTCGACCAGACAAAATGAATTATCGTCTGTGGGCGACGAATACTGTCCGAGAGGAACTACACAAAGCCGGCTGGCGCTTGGCTGACTTGATTGAGAAAATCTTATAGCTGAAAAATGCGAGCCGTTGTCCAGCGTGTAAGCCGCGCACGTGTAACCGTGGAGAGCAGTGTCGCGGGAGAAATCGCAGCAGGTCTTATGATCTTACTTGGGGTCGGGCGCGACGATACATCCGCTGTCGCTGTCAGCATGGCCGAGAAGATCGCAAACCTGAGGATCTTTGAGGACGATCAGGGCAAAATGAATCGCTCTCTCCTGGACGTAAGAGGCAGCGCGCTGGTTGTCTCACAGTTTACGCTTTACGGCGACGCGCGCGGTCAACGCAGGCCCAGCTTCATCGCTGCGGCGCCGCCGGAACAAGTAAACAAGCTGTACGAAGAGTTCTGCGAAGCGCTGCGCAGCTTGAGAGTTACCGTGGCCACAGGAGCTTTCCAAGCGATGATGTCAGTGGAATTGGTCAATGAAGGCCCGGTCACAATCCTGCTCGATTCTGACAAAACGTTCTAGACAGCAGCATCACCTACAGGCTCGGCCGCAATCTCACTGCTGTGTGGTTGATAGGGACCCATTAAGAAAAATCGCGACCGGGATTTTTTCCACGGCGCGATTTCAAATGTCATTCTGAGCGAAGGCGAAGAATCTCTCACGTCATCCAACGCTCGCTAACTTGTGAGATCCCTCGCTTTCGCTCGGGATGACAATCAGACCAAAATCACGCTTCCGTGTTGTCTGTCGCCTTCGCGGACCTCTTACATTGCGCTTTCAGCTGAGTGAACTGGTCTGCGGAAAGAATTTCTTTCGCGCGGTTGAGGAACGTTGTCCGGCTTTCCTTCGTGCAACCTGCTTTCATGCATTCGGCCTGCCACGCTTCAATCTTTGCCTTCTGGTCGGGCGTGAGGTTGAGTGTCGCCAGGTTGACGCAGGCGACGCCCGCATTCGCCACGCCTTTTGCGCAACAAGCCTTGTGTCCTGCGAACGCGCTCGACGCCATAAGCATCCCAACTGCAAGTAGAGCTGTAGTGGTAATTTTAATCATGGTGAGTGCTGAGACCGACTTGGCGTTGCGGCGTTCAATTTTCATCATTGGGAAATAGAAGTGGCACGAATTGATTCACGCGTTATGACAAGGCAACATGTCCACGACACTCGAACCTGTCAGACCGATTGAGCTGGCTGAAATACGCGCGGCAGGGGAGCGAATTGCAAGCACGATTGTGCGCACGCCGCTGATTCGCATCGAGCTCGGACGAGATTGTCCTGACATTCGACTCAAGCTGGAGAACCTCCAGCCCATCAACGCGTATAAATTGCGTGGCGCCGCTAATGCCGTTGCTCTTTTATCTAAATCGGAGCGGGATTGCGGAGTTTGGACGATTAGCGCAGGAAACGCCGGGCAGGGCGTTGCCTACGCGGCAAGGGCCGCAGATGTGCCGTGCACAGTTGTGGTTGTCGAAACGGCGCCGAAATCAAAGCTGGAGCGAATGAAAGCGCTCGGCGCCAAACTCATTCCTGTCCCTTACGACGTCGCGTGGAATGCGCTTGAGGAACGATCGTATCCCGAAGCGGACGGAACTTTCATTCATCCTTTCGATGATCACAATTTCATCACTGGGCACGCCACGATGGGAGTCGAAATTCTCGAGGATGCGCCGGACACAGCTGCCGTCATTGCCAGCATTGGCGGTGGCGGTTTGATCACCGGCGTGGGCAGCGCAATCAAGGCGCTCAAGCCGGAAACGAAGGTTTTCGGAGTTGAGCCCGAGACAGCTGCGTCGGCAGCGCTTTCATTTAAGAAAGGTTCGCCCCAAGTGTTCACGAACTGGAAAGCTTCGTTCGTCGATGGCGCAGGCGGCCAAAGCATGTTCCCTCGCATGTGGGAACGAATGAAACCGGTGGTGGACGGTTACCTAGTCGTCACTCTCGAGCAAACGAAAAAGGCGATGCGACAAATGGCAGAAAAGGCGCGGGTCATCTCCGAGGGCGCTGGCGCGTTACCACTCGCTGCGGCTCTCACTGGAAGAGCCGGCAAGGGCCCGATTGTCGCCATTGTTTCAGGTGGCAACATCGATCTCAACAAGTTCTGCGAGCTGATCTCGCAAGCCGAGTATTGACTTTCGCTTCCGCATTCGAATAACCTCCTCCCAAAAAACGGAGGAAAAACAAATGAAGATTGGCGATACAGCACCAGATTTTGAAGCAGAAACTACCCAGGGCCGGATCCGGTTTCACGATTGGATTGGCGACTCCTGGGCTATCCTGTTTTCACATCCGAAAGACTTCACACCGGTCTGCACAACCGAGCTTGGTTACATGGCAAAAATCAAACCGGAATTTGAGCGCAGAAACGTGAAGATCATGGGGTTATCGGTCGATTCGACCGGCGATCACGCGGGATGGGCCAAAGACATAGAGGAAACGCAGGGGCATGCGCCTAACTACCCAATCGTTGGCGACGCTGATTTCAAGATATCAAAGCTGTACGGAATGCTTCCAGCCGACGTCGAGGGCGATCCGAAGAAGCGCACGCCAGCCGATAACGCCACTGTGCGCAACGTTTACGTCGTTGGACCGGACAAGAAGATTAAGCTGATCCTCGTCTATCCAATGACAACAGGCCGCAACTTCGATGAAGTATTGCGTGTGATTGACTCTCTGCAATTGACCGCGAAGCACCAAGTGGCTACGCCGGTGAACTGGAAGCCAGGCGAAGATGTCATCATTGCGGGGTCAGTATCTGACGAGCAGGCGAAACAGCGGTATCCGCAAGGCTGGAAGGCGCCGAAACCGTATCTCAGGGTCGTACCGCAGCCACAGTAACTGTAGGGCGTTTGATTCGCTCGCGCCAGCGAGCTGACCCTCCGGGCTTCCCGGCTATGTCGCTCGGCGCCCGCCGGCTCTGTTCTGTGAAACGCCTCTAGCGTTCGCCGGAATATTCTGCCGGGTCCTGATTAAAATAGCTTTGCAGTTCTGCGTATAACTTTGGGTGGCGAGCGCGTAGAGCGTGCGGTTGCTCAAAGAAAGCTTCGACTGATACCGCAAAAAACTCGACAGGATCAGTGGCTCCGTACGTGTTGAGCAGGGTCGGTATCCCGTTCTCATCAGCGCTTCGCAATGACGTAAACTCGGTCCTCATAACTTCACTCCAGGAGAGTTGCTGTTCACGCGTTGCCAATCCGGGCACGCCATCGGCTGCATGATTTTCGAAGTCAAGTTGGTGAGCAAACTCATGAAGGACAACGTTCTTACCGTCTGAGGGATCAGCAGCGCCATGTTTGACGGCGCCCCAGGAAAGGACCAGCGAACCCATTCTGCGACCGGTCTCACCAAGGCGACCTACAGTCCCCTCCTCCCAAACGTGCTCACCGAGCTGCCGTTTTTCTTCCACCATGTATGTCAATGGATAAACAAGAATCGTGAGCAGACCTGGAAAATAATCCGTACTGCGATGCAACAATAGAAGACAAGCCTGCGCCGCGATGGTCACCCGGACCTCGTCCGTGATCGCGAATCCGCCACATCCCTCGAAACGTTTTTCGGCAAGAAACACTTGAACGTGACCAAGTAGCTCCGCGTGATCGCTCGCGGACAGTCTGTGAAAAAATACAACATGGCGCTGAATCAACGTCAGCCACTGTTTCGGAAACGGCCGCGCCCGCAGGCGACGTCGTCTTCGCTGCTTCAGCAACTCAAAGATCATATGAAAATCTTAGCAGAAAGTTTTACGGTATTCGCCTCAGTGGGTGCGCTTCGGTATTAAAGATAACTTTATCGAACTCCAAAGTTCCGGCCGGAGCGAAGAGCAAATAAAAGTACTTGAAAGTCTCAGCCAGAACGAAGCTCTCCATTTCGTCGAGCTGTTGTTTACTCGTCACATCAGTAAGCGCAGCGTAGCCGGAATCCGTGCGGCAATATCTGACAAAGTCATCGAACATTTTCTCGCCTCTATGCCGATACTCCGGGTCGCCTGTGTAATGATAAAGATAATAAGTCGACTCAACGATCTCGGGGCGGAGATGATAACTTCCGGCGACCACGTGTATCGTCTTGTAATCAAGAATTTCCGGCTCAATGCCGTACAGGTTCCACATTTTAAATGATGAAGCTTGCAGGCGACGCGCTCGAGCGAGATCGCCTGACAAGGCGAGCAACGCAGGGAAGAATGCATCAAGCGCGCCGTAGGTCGTTTCAGTGCGCTTACCTGTCTGCATGTCAGCGTGGCCGTACCACAATTCGCCGCCGATTTCATCGGTAAGATATTTGTTAACGGCGGGAATGCTGGCTTCCCACATATCTCGTAGTACGAATCAATGCCGCCGCTGATGTGACTGTCAGTGTTCGTCCACGCGCCTGTCTCGACGTTAATGCCTTGCCCCACGAGGCCGAGCTGCGAACGCCGCTTGAACGTTTCGATTAAGGCGCGTTTTGCTTTGTCATAGAAAACGGCCTTGCCGGTCAGTTTACTCAGCGTGCCAAATTCCAACAACAGCGTGCCGGTTTCTGCCGGGTTCGTCACCGCGCCGCGGGTCTGGCCAGTGCGGAGACTCACATAAACATATGGGAGCCCCGTGGGTGAATTGAAAACTGGAAGCAGTCGGTTGCCCAAATCTTCAGCCAAGTTTAAGAGGCGTTTGTCACCCGTTAGCTGGTAGCCGGAGAGAAGACCGCCGAGCAGACGTATCGTTATCTCGAAATTTTTGACGTAAATATCGCGATCGAACGAGAGATCACGGACGATAAGCGAGCGCGCCTTTGCCGCCTCGGCGTCGAGATGCATCACAACGAGTGTGTCGAGTGCATCAACTGGAGTCATCAGGAGCGACTGTCCATACCAGTCGTGCGGGGTTTTACTTAAAGGTCGCAATGCGTCATGGCCCCACGCATAGCGCTCGTAATTATTCCACGCATGCAGAAATTCAGTTCGCACACGTGCAGCGAGCTGGTGCGCGCGCTCGTCCTGAGGCGCTTTGGCGCATCCGTGCGTAACGAGCGCCGCGAAGACAGCCAGCAAAAACGCAGTTGGCGCAATTCGGTCTGGCATTCGGCTCGGATCAGCCTAACAATCGAGGTTAATTAGGATCCAACAATGAATACCATCTCCATTTCTCGACGTAAATTCGCGCACCTATTGGGCGCCAGCGCCGCTGCGGCTTTCGTCAGGCCAGCGTTTTCCTCTGCCAAACTGTCGGAGCACATCGGTGCAACTGGCGGCATTGTGCGTTTGAGCGCGAATGAAAATCCTTACGGACCCTCGCCAAAAGCGTTAAAAGCCATGACAGATTCATTTGGCCTCGCCTGCCGTTATCCCGATGAACACAACAACGTGCTAATTGACAAGCTGGCCAGGCTGAACGGAGTAAATCACGATCAAATCCTGCTCGGCGATGGTTCCAGCGAGATTCTAAAACTATGTGCGGAAACATTCACCGGCAAGGAGCGCGGAAATCTTGTCGCGGCTGACCCAACCTTTGAGGCGATTCTGGAACAGGCCAAGACAAACGGCGCTGAAATCGTAAAGGTGCCGCTAACAACCACGTTTGCGCACGACCTTCCAAAAATGCTTGCCGTGGCCAAAGGGGGTTTGATTTACGTCTGTAACCCGAACAATCCCACTGCCAGCATCACACCGAAGGATGAGTTGCGCGATTTCATCGCAAAAACTCCGCGCGAGACGGTGATTCTCGTGGACGAAGCCTACTTTCATTACTCCGACAGCCCCGATTATGAGAGCGTCGTCCCGCTGGTGAAGGACAATCCAAACCTGATCGTCGCGCGCACATTTTCAAAAGTTTATGGCATGGCTGGATTACGCTGCGGTTATTGCGTGGCGCAAAAAGAAACCTTGGAGCGCATGCGCCCGTACCAGATGTGGGACAGCGTCAACATCATGGCCCTGGCCGCGGCGAATGCCAGCCTGGATGATCCAGACCAGGTCTCAACCGGACAGCATTTAAACAGCGAAGCGAAAATGTTCGTAATTTCCGAACTTGCCACAGCGGGCTACAAAACGATTCCGTCCCAGGCCAACTTTATCATGGTCGATTGCAGACGCCCCGTCGTGCCGTTGATCAAAGCAATGAAAGAACAAAACGTCCACGTCGGACGCTTATTCCCTGCCCTGCCAAATCACATGCGCGTCACCATTGGAAAAAAGCCCGAAATGGAAACTTTTGTGTCGGCATTCAAGCAAGTGGCAGCGTAGCGCCTTGAAAGATTGTAGCGGCGGTTGTGTCAACCGCCGAATCGAAGCGAATACGCGCTTGCTGCGGCGAGCCCCTCTACAAGCTCAGTGTTTTAGCCGAACAAGCCGTGCAGCCAGAGATAAACAGCTCCGGCGAGCAAGCTGACGAGCAAGACGACCAGCAACATTTTCCTGTGCGCGACTTTCCGCGCCTCGGTAACGGATTGCCCGTCAGTAGCCGGCACTGCGATACATGGCGGGAACACCGCCTCGAGCGCTTCGTGATACAAGTGTCGATCGTCTACCGACATTTCTCCGGCATGATTGAATTCGGTATCGTTCACGATGATCTTCGCCTTCAGTTTTGCCGCCAGTCGCGCTCCAGAATGAAGCGCGGGCGTCTCGTGGATCGCGCGCTCGTACGCAACCCTTACCCTGACCGGCATTTCATCGGCACTGGCGTATTCGTGGCCGTTGAACTGGATCTTGGTTTTAAAAGTCTCGCTCACTAAAAGGACGAGAATCAAACCTAGTCGTCAGTTTTGACAACTATTTTTCCAGAAATTCTAGCGCGCCGTCTTTTGCATTGAACTGAACGGTTCGGCTTTTGTGGACTAAATTATCGTGAAATCATTCCCCGAACGTGTGGCCAAAAAAGGATCGCACCGATTATCGTCGCCGCGATTGCTGTGATGAGCACTGCCCCTGCCGCAACGTCTTTTGCGTCGCGCACGATTGGATGAAAATTCGGCGACGCGGCGTCAGCCAGGAATTCAAAAGCGGTATTTAGCGCTTCTGCTGTCCACACGGTCGAGATAGCCAGGATGAGCCAACACCATTCTGAAACCGATAGATGAAAAAAACATCCCGCGGCGATAACAGCGACAGTCGCGATCGCATGAATCCAGGCGTTATGCTGACAACAGAGCATCCGAACGATTCCAGCGATGGCGTGCCGAAAGCTTCGGACCCGGCCACTAAATTGAAACGGTCGAATTTCTGAGCGGTTGATGCCATTGACCGCACCTTCGTTAACCGACGCATGTTTAGTCTTCATGTGCTCTTCGGCGTGATGTCGCCATTGCACCGGTAAGCAAGTATTTAACTCCCGCGCGATTCAGGCGGCGGACCGCGTCCATGGTCAACTCCTGCTCTGTCACAAACGATGGGCGAGCAAGATGCGCTCGCGCAAGAGTCGCTCCACTTCCTCCCTGCTTGCATTCGGATGCTGGTGCCGAATGCCTTCACGCGTGATCGCACATGCAAGCTCGTGTAGATCGAACGCGAGTTTGAGTCTCTCTTCCCCGGTCATCGCACGATATTTCTCGATCTGCTTTTGAAGAGCTGCCTCGGGTGTCATAAAAAGATTTCAACGCGCGTCGAAGGCAAGGGCACCGTCTTTTGCGCTAACGTTGACGGTTTGACCTTCGCGGACTTTGCCTTCCAGGATGTCCATGCTCAATGGATCGAGAATTTCTCTTTGAATGGTGCGCCGCAGTGGGCGTGCGCCGTAGACCGGGTCGTAGCCTTCGCGCGCCAGCAGTTCCTTTGCAGAATCGGAGAGCTTGAGCGTGATCTTCTGTTGCTCGAGACGCTTCGACAGCCGCTTAAGCTGAATTTCCACAATCTTCTTGAGATCGTCTTCGGTGAGCCGATCGAAAATGATGATCTCATCAACGCGATTCAGAAATTCTGGACGGAAATGCGCACGCAAAGCATCCATCACCAATCGGCGGCGCGCTTCGCGTGATTCCTCCTCGGTGATGTATTGGGACCCGATATTTGAGGTCATGATGATGACCGTGTTCTTGAAATCTACAGTTCTCCCCTTCCCGTCTGTGATTCGGCCGTCATCGAGCACTTGCAGCAGCACATTGAATACGTCCGGATGCGCTTTTTCGATTTCGTCAAAGAGCACCACCGAGTACGGCCTGCGCCGGACCGCTTCGGAAAGTTGACCGCCCTCCTCATAACCAACGTATCCCGGCGGCGCACCGATCAATCTCGCGACCGTGTGTTTCTCCATATATTCGCTCATGTCGATCCGGATCATGGCGTTTTCGTCGTCGAACAGAAATTCGGCGAGCGCGCGCGATAATTCCGTTTTGCCAACACCAGTTGGTCCGAGAAAAATGAAAGAACCAAGTGGACGATTTGGGTCCTGTAACCCAGCACGCGCCCGACGCACCGCATTCGCAACGGCTTTGATCGCTTCCTCTTGATCGACAACGCGCTCGTGCAAATGCGCTTCCAGTTTGACCAGCTTTTCTTTTTCGCCCTCCTGCAATCGCGACACTGGAATCCCAGTCCAGCTCGAGACAACCCTGGCAATATCTTCCTCGGTCACTTCTTCGCGTAGCAGAGTTAATTTCCTGGTCTTTTCGGTTAACTCGGCCAGCTTTCGCTCCAGTTCGGGGATCTTTCCGTATTGAATTTCGCTCGCTTTACTTAGCTCCCCACGCCGTTGCGCGCGCTCTAGTTCAGTCCGAAGGGCATCAAGCTGTTCTTTTATTCCGCGCTGTTGGTTGATGATTGCTTTTTCCTTCTGCCACTCGGCTTTGAGTGCGTTCGCTTTCTCTTTCAATTCGGCCAATTCCTTCTCGAGTCTCTTGAGGCGCTCCTTGCTCGCCGCATCTTTTTCTTTTTTGAGCGCCTGCCGCTCCATTTCGTGTTGCATGATCTCGCGCTCGATTACGTCGATCTCCGTCGGCATCGAGTCGAGCTCAAGCTTCAGACGCGACGCCGCTTCATCGACAAGATCGATTGCTTTGTCCGGCAGGAATCGGTCGGTGATATAGCGATGCGAAAGTACGGCGGCGGCAACGAGCGCTCCGTCGGTGATTCGCACCCCATGGTGCACCTCGTAGCGTTCCTTCAATCCGCGCAGAATCGCGATCGTGTCTTCCACGCTTGGCTCATTTACCATCACCGGTTGGAAGCGACGCTCGAGCGCGGCGTCCTTCTCGATGTATTTGCGGTATTCATCCAGCGTGGTCGCGCCGACCGTCCGCAGTTCTCCGCGCGCAAGCATCGGCTTCAGCATGTTCGACGCGTCGACAGATCCTTCGGCCGCGCCAGCCCCGACGATCGTGTGCAGTTCGTCGATGAAAAGAATGATCTGGCCCTGCGCATCGGCCACTTCTTTCAAGAACGCTTTCAGGCGGTCTTCGAATTCGCCACGGAACTTCGCGCCGGCGATCATCGCGCCAATGTCCATCGCGATTATGCGTTTATTCTTTAAAGATTCCGGCACGTCGCCGCCGATAATTCGCCGGGCAAGACCTTCGGCGATCGCAGTTTTGCCAACACCTGGATCGCCGATGAGCACCGGATTATTTTTTGTACGGCGCAACAACACCTGCATGACCCGGCGAATTTCATTGTCGCGTCCGATCACCGGGTCGATCTTGCCGCGCCGCGCCAACTCAGTCAGGTCGCGGCCATATTTTTCCAGCGCCTGATACTTGCCTTCGGGATTTTGATCGGTCACTCGCTGGGAACCTCGCACCTGCTGAAGGCCCTGCATGAGCTTGTCGCGCGCGACGCCAGAGTCTTTGAGCAATTTTGCTGCGGGAACATTCGCACCAGCCAACGCCAGCAAATAATGCTCAGCGCTGGTGAATTCGTCCTTCAGCTTCGACATCTCCTTTTCTGAATTGTCCAGCACGCCGCGAAGTTCGTTCGAAAGCCGCAGATCAGCGGCCGCGCCATGTATTTTGGGTCGGCGGTCCAACTCAGCGCGCAGCTGCTCACGCAACTGATCGACATTTGCACCAATCTTCTCGAGGAGCGGGCGCGTTATGCCTTCGCTTTGG
>Ga0209161_10001080_pt1 | contig 22402 bp, 22 predicted proteins | sample GraSoiAngelo_155_FD_186169 | JGI IMG/M metagenome (GOLD analysis project Ga0209161, IMG submission 186169) | Grasslands soil microbial communities from the Angelo Coastal Reserve, California, USA - 14_1009_13_30cm (SPAdes) (version 2) | ecosystem: Environmental > Terrestrial > Soil > Grasslands... | reverse complement strand
CCACTTCGAGCCGAACGACGTCGAGCAGAAGATGAGCGGGCTCGCTGGCGGGAACGCTTCGCGCGGGCAAACGCCGCCGCCGAACAGCAGCGGGATCTTCTCGCTCTCCGACTCGGTCATGAACGGCTTGTAGGTGGCGGAGGTCGACGCGTTGACCATGAGGATCGTGCCCTCGCCGAGCTTCTTGGCGTTGGCCGCCGCGCGCTGGGGCTCGCCGCGGTCGTCCTCGTAGGCGATCTCGACCTTCTGGCCGTTGATGCCGCCGGCGTCGTTCACGCGCTGGAAGTAGACCTTGTACGCCTCGTACGTCGGCGCGTAGGTGGACGACGCGGGGCCCGTGATGGCCGCGCTCATGCCGATGCGGTACTGCGCCGCCGCCGGCGGCGCCAGCGCGACGACGGTGAGGAGCGCCACGAGCCGCGTGAGCCAGGCCATCTCAATCCTCCGTCTGGAGATCCGCCACCTCGGCGGCGATCCGCTGTTCCTCGTCTTCGGCGTACATCGACTCGACCAGCTCGCCGTAGCGCTCGGCCATGAGCCGCCGCTTCACTTTGCGCGTCGGGGTCACCGGCTCGCCCTCGAGCTCGGGATCGAGCTCGCGCGGCAGGAGCCGGAACGCCTTCACCTGCTCGACGCGCGTGAGATCGTCGTTCGCGCGCCCCACCTCGGCGTCGATCAGCGCCTGCACGTCCGCGTGCGCCACCAGCGACCCGTAGCCCGTGTGCACGACGCCGTGCTCACGCGCCCACTCGCCGACCGTCTCGCCGTCCACCTCGAGCAGCGCCACCAGGTAGCGCCGGCCCTCGCCGAACACCGCGGCCTCGCTGATGTACGGGCTCGCCCGCAAGAGATTCTCGACGCGCGAGGGGCTGACGTTCGTACCGCCCGCGGTGATCACGATGTCCTTCTTGCGGTCGACCAGCTTGAGCGCGTGCGCGGCGGTCCATTCGCCGACGTCGCCGGTCAGCAGCTTGCCGTCGCGGTACAGCGCCCGCGTCGCGTCCGGGTCGCGCCAGTAGCCGCCGAAGAACTCCCGCGCGCTCACCAGCACCTCGCCGTCTGCGTCCAGCTCGATCTCGATGTTCGGCGCGCCGGTGCCGACGTCTCCCGGGCGCGGATAGGGGCCACGCTGGCCGGTGACGAGCGCGCCACCCGTCTCGGTCTGGCCGTAGGCCTCGCAGAGGTTCACGCCCCACGTCTGCCAGAGCATGGCGACCGGCGGCGGCAGTGGCGCACCGCTCGAGATCACCAGCTCGGCCCTGGCGAATCCCACTTTCTCCAGCAGCCAGCGGAAGACGGTCGCCCGCGCCAGCCTGGACGAGAGCCGCCACGGGGCGCTGATGCCCTCGCCGTTCCAGCGAAGCTCGAGCGCCCGCCGGCCGGCCGCCATCGCCGCGCGGTAGGCCGCGCGCTTGATCCAGGAGCTCTGGTCCAGCCCGACCAGCAGGTGGGCCGCAAACTTCTGCAGGTAGCGGGGCACCGTGAAGACGAACGTCGGCTGGATCTCGTAGAGCGCGTCGGCGAACGTGTCGATGGACTCCGGGTAGTGCGGCACGATCTCGGACATGAGCGGCATCGTGATCGCGAGGTTTCGGCCCATCGCGTGACAGAGCGGCAGCATCGCGACGGCGCGATGCTCGCGCGCGGCCAGGAGCGGATAGTGGGCGATGATGTTGGCGCACGCCGCCAGGTGCGGGCCGTGGCGGTACACCGCGCCCTTCGGATGTCCGGTCGTCCCCGACGTGTAGATGATCGTCGCGGCGTCCTCGGACGACAGCGCCCGCACGAGCTGGGCGAGCGCGTCGGGGTCGCCGGCCAGCGCGTCGCGGCCGAGGCGCTCGACCTCGGCCAGCGGGCGCACGCGCGCGTTCCGGTACATGAACAACGCTCGGGTGTCGATCACCAGCACGACGCGAACGCCCGGGCACTCGTCCAGCACCGCGAGGGTCTTGTCGAGGTGCTCCTGGTCCTCGGCCACCACGAGCGACGCGCCGCCGTGCTGGAGGAGATGGCGCACTTCGCCGGGCGCGCTGGTCGGATAGATCCCGTAGGTGATCGCGCCGAGCGCCTGCGCCGCCAGATCGGCGATCGCCCACTCCGGGCACGGGTTGCCGATGATCGCCACCGTCTCGCCGCGCGCCACGCGGTACTCGCGCGCGAAGCCCACCGCGACTGCGGCCACGCGCTCCGCGTATTGGCGCCACGTCGTCTCGCGCCACACGCCGAGCTCCTTCGAGCGATACGCGACGCGGTCGGGGCGCGTCTGCGTCTGGTCGACGAGCAGCCCGGGCAGCGTGCTGGCGCGCAACGCGCTGAAATTCATGCCGGGCGGATTATACCGGAGGGGATTATCCTGAGGCCGTCATGACGCGTGAAGAGCAGGTGAAGGCGGTAGGTCTCAAGGCCGGCGCGCGCGTGGTCGGCATCGCGTCCGTCGAGGCGTTCCGGGAGAAGGTGCCCGAGGGCTACCGCCCGGAGGACATCCTGCCCGGCGCGCGCAGCGTGGTGGTCGCCGGCGGCGACGGGCCGACCGCCGGGGCGTGGCGCTCCCCCGACAACCGCGTGATGGAGATCACCGGCTACGACCTCCGCGAGAACGTCGCGGTCCACGCGATGTGCGACTTCATCGAGGGCACGCTGGCGCACCACGCGATCCAGGCGCCGTCGCTGCCGGTTCACGGCCACGAGCCGCCGATGTCGATGATGCACGCCGCCGAGCTGGCCGGCCTCGGCACCCGCTCGCTGGCCGCGCACATCATCCTGAACCCGGAGTACGGCTTGCTCTACTACGCGGCGCTCATCACGACGCTGCCGCTCGAGCCCGACGCGCCGCTGGCCGAGCCCGCCTGTCCGCATCCCGGCTGCGTCGCGATGTACAAGCGCATCGGGACCACGCCGTGCCTGCGCGTGTGCCCGGCGTGCCTCAGCGGGACCGTGCAGGACGGGCGCATCCAGCAGTCGACCTACGATCGCGAGAAATGCCACTCGCGAGCGCAGACCTACGGGATCGGCTCGTTCCAGAAGGGCCTGCTCCAGATCGTGAACGAGGACGACCCGGCGCGCCGCCGCACGATGCTCTACAGCGACTTCTTCACCAGGAGCATCCAGTCCCTGGGCTTCTTCCGCGACTCGATCGCCCAGTGCTTCGAGTGCATGCGCGTCTGCCCGGTCGGCCGCAAATATCGGAAGCGGCAATGACGGCTCGAACCCATTCGCCACGAGCCGGGCTCGCACTCCTCCATCCGACGAAGCAGGCCCTGCGGAGCCGGCTCGCATCTTTCTCAGGCCACCCTCGGTCCGAGCCGGCCTCACGGACCCCGCTACAGTGAACAGCAGCGTGCTCAAGTCCGTCGCGCTCAAGTCCGGCGCGACCGTGTGCGGCATCGCCGACGCGAACGCCTTCGACGTTCACGCGCCCGAGAAGCACCGCCCCGGCGATCTCTTGCCGGGCGCCCGGTCGGTCGTGGTCGTCGGCGGGGCGCAGCCGCGTGAGGGCGACTGGGCGGCGACCTCGCCGTGGGTCATGCAATCGATGGGCACGACCGAGCGCATCCAGTCGGTCGGGCGCAGGCTCGCCCAGTACATCGAGAGCGAGCTCGGTTACTACGCGCTCTACGTGCCGCCCGGCACCGCGAGCGGCGACACCCCGTTCCTCTCGTTCATGCTCGCCGCCCAGCTCGCCGGCCTGGGCTCGAAGTCGCTGGCCGGCCCCGTGCTGAACCGCGAGCACGGCTTCATGTACTGGAGCGCCGTGATCACCACCGCGCCGCTGGATGCCGACGGCCCCGAGAGCGCTGCCGCCTGCCCGGCCCCACCCTGCCGCGAGATGTGGGAGCGCGAGGGGACGACGCCGTGCCTGAAGATCTGTCCCGCCTCGGCCGGCGGCTGTCTCTCCGGCAAGCTCGAGAACGGCCGCGCCGTGCAGACCTACTACGACGCCGCCCGCTGCAACACGCGCGTGCACACGCACTGGGTCGGCGGCTTCCAGAAGGTCCTCGAGGAAACGCTGAACGAGCCCGATCGCGACAAGCGCAAGATGCTCCTCTACGGAGATTTCTTCACGCGGAGCCTCTGGGCCATCACGTACTCGTCGACCAACATCGCCCAGTGCTTCGAGTGCATGCGCGTCTGCCCCGCCGCCCACGGCCGCAAGGAGATGAGGTAGCGATGAGCGTCTTCAAGCTCGATCCGGACGTCTACAAGCGCTACAAGGACGAGGTGCTCAAGCTCTGCAACTCGTTCCAGAAGATCGACCAGCCTGGCCTCTCCGACCAGCAGATCGCCGAGCGCCTCGGCCTCGACGAGCGCACGGTGACGGAGATCCGCTGCGTCGCCGAGCGCGACTGCTATTCGCTGGACGAGTGGGAGAAGGCGATCGAGTTCAAGAAGAAGGCGACGCTCGAGTGGTCCGCGCTCGCGCTGAAGCGTCCCGACCTCAAGCCCAAGTGACCCTCTACTTCTTCGAGCGAATCGCCGATGACGACTTCATCGGCCCCGTCATCGTAGCCGCGCCGGACGAGACGACCGCGTGGGGCCTCCTTGCCGGCCGCGAGCGAGCCGACGTCGATGCGCTGAAGGCGCTCGGCTGGCAGATCGCTCAGGACCTCACCGCGGTGCCCTCGCGGCCGACAATCGTCTACCCGAGCCACTATCGCCGCGCCATCCTGAGCTGAACCAAACGACGCCGATGAGAGACCGTCGCTGCCTTCTCGGTCTCGCGGCTTCCGCGCTGCTCGGCCTCTCGGCCGGCGAGTCCCAGGCCTCGCAGCCCTGAAAGCACTTCACGTCGGTCTCGCGCTGCTCGTCGTCCTGACCTGGGGGTTGGCCTTCGTCGCGACCAGGCTCGCACTCGACAGCTTCTCGCCCGCCCAGCTGACCGCGCTGCGGTTCCTCGTCGCCGCCGTCCCGGCCTTGGTTCTGGCGCGGCCGCCGCTCGCGTGGTCGACCCTCGTCGCGATCGGGCTGACGCTCTATACAGGCCAGTTCCTGCTGCAGTTTTTCGCCATCGCCAACGGCGTGCCGCCGGGCCTGGCGTCGCTGCTCGTGCAGACACAGGCGCTTTTCACGATCCTGTTCGCGGCGATGGTGCTGCGCGAGACGCCGACGCCGCGTCAGCTCTCGGGTGTCGCGCTCGCGTTCGCCGGGCTCGTGCTCATCGTCCTCACGGTCGGCCACGACCTGACCGGCGTCGGGTTCTGCCTGGCGATGGGCTCGGCGACCAGCTGGGGCGTGGGCAACGTGCTGCTGAAACGGATCCGGGACGTCGAGATGCTCGACCTGGTGGTGTGGATGAGCCTGGTGCCTCCCCTGCCGGCGCTGGCGCTCTCGCTGACCATCGACGGGCCGACCGCGCTCGTCCGATCAGTCGCGAGCGCGTCCTGGACCGGCGTGGCGTCGGTCCTCTACCTCGGTCTGGTCGCGACGATCCTCGCCTACGCGATCTGGGGCCAGCTGCTGCGCCGGTATCCGGCGGCCACGGTGACGCCGTTCGCGCTCCTCGTGCCGTTCGTGGGCGCGTCCTCGTCGGCGCTCGTGTTCGGCGAGCGATTCGGCACGCTCCGGCTCGCGGGCATGGCGCTCGTGCTGCTTGGGATCGGCGTGATCGTGCTCTCGGCGCGTGCGTCGCGTGGCGCCGGGTCCCGCCACTCGCTCAGCGTCGTGCCGGCGACGCGAACTGACGCGGCCGGCGTGGTCGACCTCATCGGTCGCGTCTACGCGGAGTACCGCTTTGTCTACGAGCCCGGTGTCGAGGTGCCCGATCTCTTTCGGTTCGACGAGCACTACACGCCACCGCGCGGAGCCTTCTTCGTCATCCGTGACGGAAACCGCGTGGTGGGATCGGTCGGCGTCGAGCGGCTCGACGGCGGCGCCGCCGAGCTCCATCGCCTCTATCTCGACGCCAACCTGCGAGGTCGAGGCACCGGCCGCGCCCTGGTCCAAGCCGTGCTCGACTGGTGCCGCGCGGAAAAGATCTCTCGCTTGATCCTCTGGTCGGATACGCGATTCGACCAGGCTCACCGCCTCTACGAGCGCATGGGCTTCGAGCGGCGGGGCGAGCGCACCCTGCCCGACGACCTCAACCAGACGCGCGAGTACGGCTTCGAGCGTCCGGTCTGACGGCAGCTGGCGTCACGATGCCGGACTCCGTTTCCGGTCCACGATCCCCGAGAATCGTTCGATGAACGCTTCTTCGTCGAGCGCGGCAGCTTTGGCCAGGGCGCGGACCCTGTCGGGCGCCTCGAGGTCGGCCCGGTTCAGCCGGATCATATACGCGGCGAGCATCCCGTACGCCTCGGAGGTGACATCGACGTACCGTACCCTGAAACGCCCGGTCTTCCGGTCGATCAGGTCGCCGAACGGTACGGGCACGCACCGCTCGCCCTGGATGGTCACCATCGCTTGGGTGCCCCCGTCGATCAGGAATCGCGTCGCCCAGTAGCCGAGGCCACGGCAGTAGTGGATGTCGAAGCCGCCCGGAGGCGCGCATCGGAGCTCGTAACCGATGTCGTCGGCCACGATGCTGCATCCGATTCCCCGTGCCTGCAGGCTCGCCGCGACCCGATCCTTGAGCAAGCGCGAGAGCGCCAACTCGGCCAGGCGCACGTTGCCGTACGGGTCGCGCTCGACCGGTCCGAGCGTCTCGGGGTCGACGCGCTCGATGAGTCCTTCCGCCAGCAGCGCGACCCCGTGCTCCCGCCCCTGAACACGCCGCTTGACGATCGCCCCCTCGAGGATGCGGGCGATCCCGTCGAGATCCACCGGCCCATCGGGAAACTCCTCGCCAATGACGGTCAGCGTCGCGCCGGCGGCGCTGCCGATCCCGAGCGCCAGGTGCCCGGCGTGACGGCCCATGACCGTGACGAAGAACCACTTGTCGGTCGTCGCGGCGTCCTTCATCAAGTTACGCACGAGATCCTTGCCGACGTCGACGGCCGTCGTGAAGCCGAAGGTCGGGATGCCGGGCGGCAGCGGCAGATCGTTGTCGATCGTCTTGGGGACGTGGGCCACCGCGAGCTTGCCGTCGAACGCCTGCGCGACGGCGGCCGCGCCGGACGCGGTGTCGTCCCCGCCGATGGTCAGCAGGTACGAGACGTCGAGACGCCGCAACGACTCGGCGACGCTCCGAAGGGTCTCGGCCGATCGCGCCGGGTTCGCTCGCGAGGTCCGTAAGATAGAGCCTCCGTCGAAGTGAATCCGGGAGAGCGCCGCAACCTCGAGCTCTTCGACGTGGGAGAGATCGTTCTGCATGAGCCACTTGTAGCCGTCGTGGCACCCGAGCACACGAAGATCGCGGTTGCGGGCCTCGATGGTCGCCGCCGCGATGACGGCGTTGATTCCGGGCGCCGGCCCTCCGCCGACCAGGATGGCGAGCGTCTTCATGCTCACGTCGCGCTCCGCTCGAGCTCCGGCGTGTACGCGCCCGAGCGCGCGGCGCTGTTGCAGCGGGCCCGGTGATAGAACGCTCGCTGGGCGTCGGCGACGCGCGCGGGATCGCCGCCCCACGCCTTCAGCGGCGAGGCCTGGAGGGCGCGCGCGTAGGAGAAGCTGAGCGGCCACGGCCGCGGCCCGGGAAGACGGTTCATCGCGTCGAGGTGGGCCGTCGCGAGCTCATCGGCCTGCCCGCCCGACAGGAAGACGATGCCGGGCACGGCCGCTGGCACCGTGCGGAGCAGACATCGCACGGTCGCCTGGGCGACGTCGGCCACGGCTGCCCGGCGCGGCGCGGTCGTGCCAGGCAGGACCATGCTCGGCTTGAGAAGGACGCCCTCGAGCGACACGCCCTGCTCCCGCAGCACCTGAAACACCGTGTACAGCGTGGCCTCGGTGACGTCGCAGCAGCGCTCGATCGAGTGGCTGCCGTCCATCAGAACTTCCGGCTCCACGATCGGCACGATCCCCGCTTCTTGACAGAGCGCGGCATAGCGCGCGAGCGCGTGTGCGTTGGCCTCGAGACCACGCCTCGTGGGAGTGCGGCCGTCTTCGCCGAGGGTGATCACCGCGCGCCATTTGGCGAATCGGGCTCCGAGCGTCTTGTATTCGGCCAAGCGCTCACGAAGCTCGTCGAGTCCCTCGGTGACCTGCTCGCCCGGGGCGCCGGCCAGCGGCTTCGACCCACGGTCCACCTTGATCCCCGCGATGACGCCGGCGCTGGCCAGCACCTCGGTGAACGAACGACCGTCGTCCGCCGTCTGGCGGATGGTCTCGTCGAAGAGGATCACGCCGCTGATGAAGTCGCCGATGCCCTTGGTCGTGAAGAGCAGCTGCCGGTAGCGGCGCCGGGTTTCCTCGCTGTTGGCGATCCCGAGCGCGTCGAAGCGCCGACCGATCGTCGCGTGACTTTCGTCGGCCGCGAGAATTCCCCTCCCGGGCGCGACCAGCGCAACCGCCGTCCCCTCGAGGCTCGCTGACGCCATCTCGAGCACCTCCAGACCTCAGCGTACCGCCGACTTCACGGTACTGCTAATGGGCAGGACGCTCGAAGATCTCGCGAACCGTGCGCCGGGCGGTCGCTAGTACCCCTTGCGCTTGTCGATCAGCGCGATCAGCGGCTGGCCGCCGCGCAGGCGACGCAGGTTCTCGCAGAACGTCTCGATGACGCGGCCGGCCCGCCGCGGCGAGCCACCGGCGGTATGCGGCGTCACGATCGCGCGCGGATGGTTCCAGAGCCGGTGGCCGTCCGGCAGCGGCTCCGGATCGGTGACGTCGAGCCCGGCGCCGCCGATCGTTTCCTCGTCGAGGGCCTTCACCAGATCTTCGCCGTAGACGATCGCGCCGCGGGTCACGTTGATCAGGTAGCCGGTCTTCTTCATCTTGCGGAAGAGGTCGCGGCTGAAGAGGTGATGGGTCGCCTTCGTGAGCGGCAGGCAGATCACCACCGCGTCGGACGCGCCCAGCAGGTCGCCCATCCGATCCGGCTTCCAGATCGCCTCGACCCCGGGCTCGGGCGCGACGTCCTCGATGTCGACCGCCAGCACGCGCATGCCGAAGCCGAGCGCGCGCCGGGCGACCTCGCGGCCGGTGCCCCCGAAGCCGACGATGCCCATCGTCAGGTCGTAGAGCTCGAGCTGCCGAATCCGGATCGGCTCGCGCAGGCTGTAGTCCGGCTTGCGGATCGCGGTGTGCAGGCCGCGCGTCAGCGCCAGCAGCAGCGCGAACGCGTGCTCGGCCAGGTGGATGCCGACGCCGCCCTTCTCGCTGGCCAGCGGCACGTCGCTCTCCACCAGCTCCTGGGTGAGGATCGAGTCCACGCCGGCGCCGATCGACTGGTAGTAGCGCAGGCGCTTGGCGAGGCCGAAGATCTCGGGCGACACACGGCCGAAGAGCGCGTCGGTGTCGACGATCTCGCGTCGCTGGGTCGCGGCGTCCTTCGCTTCGACGAAGGTCGAGCCCGGGCCGGCGGCCTCGAGGATCGCCGCGCGCTGCTCGGGGGAGACGGACGGCACGATCATCAGCGGGGTGTAGAGGATCTTCATCGTGGGCTCCGTTTCTTCGATCGGATGTTGTCCATCGCGCGCCGGTGCTCGTCGGACTCGAAGCACCCGGCCAGGGCAGCGTTCATCTCCCGGCGGAACGTCTCGAAGTCGAGATCGAAGGCGCGGCTGCTCAAGCGCTTGCTCGCGGACACGCTCACCGGCGGCAGCGCCAGGAACCGCTCGACCGTCTGGTCGAGCGCCTTCGCGAAGTCTGCCACGGCGACCACGCGGTTCACGAGGCCGATGCGCTCGCCCTCGCGCGCCGAGATCGGCTCGCCCAGCAGGATCAGCTCCTTCGCCCGTGCCAGGCCGATGAGCCGCGGCAGCCGGTAGAGCGCCATCGACGGGATGAGGCACTCCTTGACGGCGGGCAGGCTCAGCAGCGCGTCCTCCACGGCCAGCCGGTAGTCGCACACCAGCGCGAGCTGCAGCCCGCCCCCGACGCAGTGTCCGTTGATGACCGCGATGAACAACTTGTCCATGCGCTCGATCGCGGTCATCGCGTCTTCCCATCGGACAAGATCGTCGATCCCGAGCTCGCCGGCGGCGAGCGCCGTGAGGTCGACGCCGGTCTGGAACGCGCGCCCGGCGCCGGTCATCACCACCACGCGCACGTCGCGATGCGCGGCGAGGGCGTCGACCACCTCGCCGAGCTCGGCGGCGAACCGCGCGTTGCCCGCGTTGAGCACCTCGGGCCGGTTGAAGGTCATGCGGGCGAGCGCGCCGTCGACGTCGAGGCGGACCGTTTGTGCCTGGGTCATGGGCAATCGTTGTACCATGAAAGCCCTCGTGACGTCCCTGACCGGCCTGCTGTGCCTGCTGACCTTCTCGAGCACGTTCGCGAGCGGCGCGTTCCCCGCGGTTCTTCCCGAGATCGCACGCGCCGGAGCGCTGGCCGACTGGCAGCTCGGCATCGTGGCCGGCGCCTTCGGCTTCGCGCGGATGGTCGCCGACGTCCCCCTCGGTCTCTTCCTCACGCACCACTTGCGACGGGCGCTGTGGCTCGGGCCACTCGTCATGGCGTCCGGCGTCCTCTTCCTCACGAGCGGCGGCGGCTTCTGGATCCTGGTCCTCGGTCGGTTGCTCATGGGCATCGGACAGGCGCTCGGCATCATGGCGTCGATCACCGCGATCCTGCGCTTCCAGACATCGCGCAGCCTTGCTTCGTCCCTGAACGCCAACGAGTTCGCGGCGATGATCGGCATGCTCGGCGGCACCGTCGTGATCGCGTCGCTGCCGTCGCAGTTCGAGTGGAACATCGCCTACCTGCTCACGTGTTCTCCGCAGCTCATCGCCCTTGCGGTTGTGCCGGCGCTGCTGGCGGAGCTGCCGGCGTCCTCCGGCGCCGGCACGCCGTCGCGCCTCCCGGCAACGAGCGGCATGGCGACCGACGCGTACGCGGCGGCCGGCGCGAACGGACGCCGCTCGATGGTGCCGCTGGCGTTCGCGGCCGGCGCGTCGGTCGCCATCGCCTACTCGACGATGGAGCAGTTCCTGATCCCGCTCCGCGCCAGCCGCGAGTTTGGGCTCGAGCGAGCCGGCGTCGCGCGGCTCCTGATGATCGCGCAGCTCTTCGACCTCTTCGCGCTGATCCCGGCCGGCGTGCTCGCCGACCGACAGGGCGCCGCCCGCGTGCTCGTCGTGAACCTCCTGTTGATGGCGGCGGCGAACGCGCTGGTCGGCTTCGGCGGGTTGCCGGTGGTCGTCGTCGGCTGCGCGCTGTTCGGTCTCGCGATGACGGGCTGGATGCTGCCGCTCAGCGTCCTGCGGCAAGAGACCGCGCCCGAGCGCATCGCCTGGCGCACCGGACTCTATCGCGTCTGCGTCGACGCCGGAATGTTCCTGGGCCCGTTCCTCGCGGGCTTGCTGGGCACGCGCTTCGCGGGGCTGCTGCCCATCGCCTGGACGGCGGCACTCGCCCTCACCGCGCTGCTCCTGCTCGCGCGCGCCCGAAGCTCGGGTACCATGGCGATGCATGGCTGACGCGGGACTGATCTTCACGTGCTTCGGCTGCTGCTGCGGCCACACCAACAACGGCGCGGCCCGCTTCTCGCGGCCGGCGACGCGGCGCGCGTTCGACGCCGCCGGGCTCCAGGGCCGCGTACGCCTCGCCTTCTCCGAGTGCCTCGGGCCGTGCAGCGAGGCGAACGTGGTCTTCGTCTATCTGCACGGCCGCGCGCTGTGGTTCAAGCGGATCAACACGCCCGACCTGTTCCAGGCCGTGTTCGCCCACGTGCGCGCCGCCCTCCCGGCGCCCGACACGTCGCTGCCCGATACGCTGATGCCGTACTCGTTCTCGTGGACCGGCGGCGGCGTCGGCCCTGAGCTCGCCTGAGGAGAACCGCATGGACTACGCCGACTACAAGCACCTCACGTTCGAGCCGAAGCCGAACGGCGTGCTCCTGGTCACGATCAACCGTCCCGAGGTCCTGAACGCGGCGAACGCGCGCCTGCACTGGGAGTTCACCCAGGTCTGGCTCACCGTCGACGCCGATCCGAAGACCCGCGTGGTCCTCGTCACCGGCGCCGGCAAGGCGTTCTCGGCGGGCGGCGACTTGGGGCTGGTCGAAGAGATGGCGGGAAATCCCGACGCGCTCATGCGCACGATGCGCGAGGCCTCCGACCTCGTCTACAACATGATCAACCTCGACAAGCCGGTCGTCTCGGCCATCAACGGCGTCGCGGTCGGCGCGGGGCTCGTCGTCGCGCTTCTGGCCGACGTCAGCATCATCGCGGAGACCGCGCGGTTCACCGACGGTCACACGCGTCTCGGCGTCGCCGCCGGCGACCACGCAGCGATCCTCTGGCCGCTGCTCTGCGGGATGGCGAAGGCGAAGTACTACCTGCTCACCGCCGACTTCATCGACGGCAAGGAGGCCGAGCGCATCGGCCTCGTGAGCCTGTGCGTGCCGCCGGATCAGCTGATGGCGAAGGCCTGGGACGTCGCCGACCGGCTCGCGCAGGGCAGTCAGCCGTCGATCCGCTGGACCAAGCGCGCGCTCAACAACTGGCTGCGGCAGGCCGGGCCTATCTTCGACCAGTCGCTGGCGCTTGAGATGCTCTCATTCACCCACCCCGACGTGCGCGAGGGCGTTCGCGCGCTCCGCGAGAAGCGCGCGCCCGCGTTTCCGTCGGCGAGATAGCCGTGCGCGGGGAGCCGCCGGCGCGCGCCGGCCATCCGTATTACATGCACGACGCGATCTACGCCCAGCCCGGGGCGCTGCGGCTCGTCGCCCGCGGCCAGGGCGAGGCCATCGAGGCGGCAGCGGCGCGTCTGCGCGAGATGGACCGCGTGCTCCTGACCGGCGTCGGCACGTCCTGGCACGCCGCACTTGTCGCTGAGCTGCTCTTCGCGCGCGTCGGCCGTCTCGGCTTGCGCGCCCGCGCGTTCCACGCGTTCGAGCTCGCGAGCTACTGGACGGAGCCCGAGACGCGCACCGCCACCATCGCGGTGACACACCGGGGAACCCTTCCCTACGCGGTCGCGGCGCTCACCCGCGCGAAGGCCGGCGGCGGCGTCGGCGTCGCGATCACGGGCAAGGGCGCCGGGGCACTCGCGGCGGCGGACTGGACTCTCCGCACCGTCGACCAGGAGCAGTCGGGCGCCCACACCGTGAGCTACACGTCGGCGCTGGCGCTCCTCGCGACGCTGGCGGCGGCCGTCGGCGGGGGTGGCGATGCGGCGCGCGAGGTGGACGCGATCCCGGACATGCTCGCGCTGCTCCTCGGCCAGGAGACGTGGGACGATCTCGCCGGGCGCTTCGCCGACCGCCATCGCTACTGGTTCGTGGGCGGCGGGCCGAACACGGCGACGGCGTACGAGGCGGCGCTGAAGATGGGCGAGGCCGCCCACGCGACGTCAGCCGGCTTCAACTGCGAGCAGTTCCTGCACGGCGCCTGGGCGGCGCTGGAGGCCGAGGACGCGGTGTTCCTGGTGGCCCCGCCCGGCCCTTCGCACGAGCGCTGTCTGGCCGTCGCGCGGGTCGTGAAGGAGATCGGCGCGCCGCTGATCGCGCTGGTGCGCGAGGACGATCGCGAGATCGCGCCGCTCGCGGCCGAAACGATCGCGATTCCCGAGATCGACGAGATGCTCTCGCCGATCCTCACCGTGGTCCCGCTGCAACTCTTCGTCTACCACACGGCGCTGCGGCGGGGCGTGAACCCCGACGCGATGCGCTCCGATCAGCCGGCATACGGCCGCGTGCGGGCGACGCTAGCGCTCTAGCCGGGTCGCTTCTACGGTTCGGACGGCGGGCTAGGCCGGCGGAGGCTCCGGGCGCGGACCGCCGCCCCCGCTGCGGCGACGCCCACCGCGCCGGCGACGTCGGCCGGCGCTCGGCCCGCCCTCGCGCGGCGGCGGCGGGGATTGTGGTGGCGGCGGCGCGGCGCTCGGGTGATCGTGACGAGGTCGCTCCCCGCCGCCGCGTCCATGCTCGGGCCCGCCACGGCCATGGTCGCGGCCGCCGCCGCGCCGGCCGCCGCGGTCGCCGAAGCGATCGCGGGCCGCGAGGCGGGCGCGCCGCTCCTCCGAATAGCGCCGGCGCTCTTCCGCCGTCGGCTTGATCTCGGCCTGGAAAAGATCGTCGTCCGCCCACTCGACCGCGATCTTCTGGCCGATGAACTTCTCGATCGCCTCGAGGTTGAGCGCGCTCGCCTCGTCCACCAGGCCGATGGCCTTCCCGCCCGCGCCGGCGCGCGCGGTGCGGCCGATCCGGTGCACGTAGTCCTCGGCGTCCTGGGGCAGATCCCAGTTGATGACGTGGCTCACCGCTTCGATGTGCAGGCCGCGGGAGGCGACGTCGGTCGCCACCAGGACCGGGAGGCGCCCTTCCTTGAAGTCGTTCAGGATCTTGAGCCGGCGCTTCTGATCGACGTCGCCGGTGAGCGCGCGGGTCTCGTAGCCGTTGCGCGTCAGCCGGTCCTCGAGCCGCCGCGCCTCCTCGCGCGTGTTCGAGAAGATCAGGATCCGGTCGCCGCCCTCGCGGCGCATGAGCCCCAGCAGCAGCGGAAACTTCTCGTCGCGGCCCACGTGGAAGAGCGATTGCTCGACGCGCTCGGCTGTTTTCTGCTGCGGCATGATCGTGATCTGCGACGGGTTGTTCATGAACTCCCAGGTGAGCTCGAGCACCCGGAACGAGAGTGTGGCCGAGAACAGGTACGATTGGCGCTTCTCCGGCGGCGGTAGCCGGCGCAGGATGAACCGGAGGTCGGCGATGAACCCCATGTCGAACATCCGGTCGGCCTCGTCGATCACCAGGACCTCGATGCGACGCGTCGTCCACACGCGCTGCTTGAGGTAGTCGATGAGGCGCCCGGGCGTCCCGACAAGCAGATCGCACCCGGCGGCCAGCGCCTCACGCTGCTTGCCGTAGTCGATGCCGCCGTAGACAGCCAGCGTCCGGAACGGCGTGAACCGCCCGAGCAGCCGCGCATCGGACTCGATCTGCACCGTCAGCTCCCGCGTCGGCGCGATCACGAGCATGCGGGGCGCGCCCGTGCCCGGCGCCACCGGCGGCGCCGACGTGCGCAGCATACGAGTGAACGCCGCGATCAGGAACGCCGCGGTCTTGCCGGTGCCGGTCTGCGACTGGCCGGCCACGTCCTTGCCGCGCAGCGCCAACGGCAGCGCGGCCTCCTGGATCGGCGTGGCGGTGACGAACCCCGCCTCGCGGATTCCCTGCATGACGGGCTCGGGCAAGTCGAGGGAGGCGAAGTCCATCTAGGCCGTCTCGGCGGGCGTCGGCTCCGGCGCCGGCGTGCGCTTCTTCCCGAAGATGCGCGCGCACACGATGCCGACCTCGTAGAGGAGGATCAGCGGCCCGGCCATCAGCGTCTGGTTGAACGCGTCGGGCGTCGGCGTGAGGATGGCGCCGGCGATGAACGCGCCGAGGATCGCGTACTTGCGGTTGCGCGCGAGCATCTTCGCATTCACGACCCCGACGCGCGCCAGAATCGTGAGGGCCAGCGGCAGCTCGAACACGGCGCCGAAGGCCAGCGTGAACTTCAGCAGGAAGTCGACGTGGTTCTGGATCGTGATCATCGGGGTGAGCCCGGGCCGAGCGTAGCTCAGCAGGAACGCGATCGCGTAGGGCGTGACGACGTACAGCGAGAAGGCACCGCCGATGATGAAGAGCGCCGAGCCGATGATCACGAACGGCAGCGCGTACTTCCGTTCGTGGGTGTGCAACCCGGGCGCGATGAATGCCCAGACCTGCCAGAGGATCGCCGGCGACGCGATGAACACCCCGGCGATGAGCCCGACCTTCATCTGCACCCAGAACGCCTCGGCCGGCGCCGTGAACACCAGCGTGTAGTTGAGCTTGGTCACCGGCTTCGCCAGCCAGTCGACGATGTACTGGCTGAACGGCAGCGCGATCACCGTGCCGATGAGGAGCGCCGTGAGGGCGCGGACGATCCGGACGCGGAGCTCGCCGAGGTGCTCCAGGAACGACATCTTGCTGTCGTCGACGATCCCCGCCATGCCCCTCCTTACCAGCCCGTCACGAAGTGCCGGAGCGCGCCCACGCCTCGCCCGGCCTGGAACCCTTCGCGGATCGCGGCGGTCACGTACGCCTTGCCCTCGCTGATCGCGTCCCGCAGCGCGTGGCCGCGCGCCAGGCACGCCGCGATCGCCGACGAGAGCGTGCAGCCGGTGCCGTGGGTGCTGGTCGACGCCAGCCTCGGCGCGGTGAAGCGCGTGAAGTCACGCCCGTTCCACAGGATGTCGGTCGCCGAGTCCCGCAGGTGACCGCCCTTCACCAGCACGTTCCGGGGACCGAGGGCCAGGATCCGCCGCGCCGCCTCCTCCATGTCGGCCTCGGTCGTGACCTCCATCTCGGCGAGCGCCGCCGCTTCGGCCAGGTTCGGCGTGACGACGAGCGCCAGCGGCAGGAGCTCCTTGGCCAGCGCGGCGCGCGCGTCCGGCTGGAGCAGCGCGTCGCCCGATTTGGCGATCATCACTGGATCGAGGACGACTCGGGCCTTGCCGTGCGCGCGCAGGCGATCGGACACCACGCCGATGATCGGTGCCGTCGAGAGCATCCCGATCTTCACGGCGTCGGCGTCGAAGTCCGAGAGCACCGAATCGATCTGGCGCCCGACGAACTCGGGCGGCAGGTTGAAGACGCCCTGGACGCCGACGGAGTTCTGGGCGGTGACCGCGGTGATCACGCTCATCCCGAACACGCGGAACGCCGAGAAGGTCTTGAGATCCGCCTGGATGCCCGCGCCGCCACCGGAATCGGAGCCGGCGATGGTGAGGGCTTTGGGAACGCTCATAACCGCTCGAAGTATACCGCCGCTGGCGGCTCCCTCCAGCCGTATCCCGGTCGACGACCTGCTGCCCAGAGCCGGCGCGCCGACCTCAGATCGCCGGGATGACCAGGGTGAACTCGCCGCGCGGCTCGGCGGCGGTGAGGCGGGCGACGTGCGCGGAGGCGGTCGCCCGCACGACCTCCTCGAACTGCTTGGTGAGCTCGCGCGCCACCACCAGCTCGACGTCGCCGTAGACCTCGCCGATCGCGCCCAGGGTCGCCAGGACGCGATGGGGCGACTCGTAGACCACCACCGTCGTCTCGAGCTCACGGAGCGCCTTGAGGCGATTGATCCGCCGGCCGGGCTTCACCGGCAGGAAGCCGTCGAACACGAAGCCGTCGGCGGCCACACCCGAAGCCGAAAGCGCGGCGACGACGGCCGACGGCCCCGGAACCGGCACGACCGTGAACCCGGCGGCGCGCGCCTCGCGCACCAGCAAGACGCCCGGGTCGGAGATGCCCGGCGTACCGGCATCGGTCACCAGCGCGATCGAGCGCCCGGCCGCCAGCTCACGCATTAGCTCGCGGCCGCGCGCCAGCTTGTTGTGCTCGTAGTAGCTGACCGTCGGCTTGTGGATGTCGAAGTGCGTGAGCAGGGCGCGCGTCCGCCGGGTGTCCTCGCAGGCGATGAGGTCGGCCTCCCGGAGGACGCGCAGCGCGCGCAAGGTGACGTCCTCGAGGTTGCCGATCGGAGTCGCGACTACAAAGAGGGTGCCGCTCAGGCCGTCTGTTCTTTCGCTTCGGTGACTAAGATCGGCCGCTCGCGGTTGAGGATGACCTCACGGGTGATCACGCACTCTTTGAGCCCCTGGATCGAGGGCAGGTCGTACATGATCTCGAGCATGACCTCTTCGAGGATGGCGCGGAGCCCGCGGGCGCCGGTGCCGCGCTTGAGCGCCTCGCGCGCGATCGCCGCCACCGCGTCGTCCGTGAACTTGAGCCGGACCTTCTCGAGGTCGAAGTATTTCTGGTACTGCTTGATGATCGCGTTCTTCGGCTCGCGCAGGATGCGCGTCAGGGCCTGATCGTCGAGGTCGTGGAGCGTGGCGATCACCGGCAGCCGGCCCACGAACTCGGGGATGAGCCCGTACTTCAATAGATCTTCCGGCTGGATCATCGCCAGCAGCTCGCCGATGCGCCGCTCCTCGCGGCTCTTGATCTCGGCGCCGAACCCCATGCCGGAGCGCCCGACCCGGCTCTCGATGATCTTGTCGAGCCCCACGAAGGCGCCGCCGCACAGGAACAGCACGTTGGAGGTGTCGACCTGGATGAACTCCTGGTGCGGGTGCTTGCGGCCGCCCTGCGGCGGCACGTTGGCCACGGTGCCCTCGAGGATCTTCAGCAGCGCCTGCTGCACGCCCTCGCCCGACACGTCGCGTGTGATCGACGGGTTCTCGGATTTGCGCGCGATCTTATCGATCTCGTCGATGTAGACGATGCCCCGCTCCGCCCGCTCCACGTCGTAGTCCGCGGCTTGCAGCAGTCGCAGGATGATGTTCTCGACGTCTTCGCCGACGTAGCCCGCCTCGGTCAGCGTGGTGGCGTCGGCGATCGTGAACGGGACGCGCAGCATCTTCGCGAGCGTCTGGGCCAGCAGGGTCTTGCCGGAGCCGGTCGGGCCGATCATGAGGATGTTCGACTTCTGCAGCTCGACGTCGCCGGCCTCGGTGCCCGACTCGATGCGCTTATAGTGGTTGTGCACCGCGACGGCCAGGACCTTCTTGGCCCGCTCCTGGCCGACGACGTACTGGTCGAGGATGGTCTTGATCTCGGCGGGCTTGGGGAGGCCGCGGATCTCGCGCGACTTCTCCTCCTCCCACTCCTCCGCGATGATGTCGTTGCACAGCTCGATGCACTCGTCGCAGATATAGACGGTGGGGCCGGCGATCAGCTTGCGGACGTCGTTCTGGCTCTTGCCGCAGAACGAGCACCGGAGGGTGCCGTTGCGTTCGCTTGTACGGGCCATCGGCTCCCTACTTATGGGTCGCGAGTGCGGCCGGTTCGCTCACCGCGCGCGTCGTCGGCTTGGACGAGATGACTTCGTCGACGATTCTATATTCCCGGGCCTGCTCCGAGGTCATGAAAAAGTCGCGGTCGGTGTCGCGCTCGATCTTTTCCATGGCCTGACCGGTGTGGTGAACGAGGATGCGGTTCAGCTCTTCGCGCATCCGGAGGATCTCCCGCGCCTGGATGTCGATGTCGGTCGCCTGGCCCTGCACGCCGCCGAGCGGCTGGTGGATCATGATCCGCGCGTGCGGCAGCGCGAAACGCTTGCCCCGGGCGCCGGCGCAGAGCAGCAGCGCGCCCATCGAGGCCGCCTGGCCCATGCAGATCGTCGAGATCGCCGGCTTCACGTACTGCATCGTATCGTAGATCGCCATGCCCGCGGTCACCGAGCCGCCGGGGGAGTTGATGTAGAGGTAGATGTCCTTGTCGGGGTCGTCCGCCTCGAGGTAGAGCATCTGGGCGATCACGAGATTCGCCAGCTCGTCCTCGATGAAGGTCGGCAGGAAGATGATCCGCTCCTTCAAGAGCCGCGAGTAAATGTCGAACGCCCGCTCACCGCGCGGCGTCTGCTCGACGACCATCGGCACCAGCGCCATCGGCGATCTCCTCCTGCTCACGAGCTCACCTCGATTCTTCATTCGGCTTTCACCTTCGCGTTCGTGACGAGCAGCTCGAGCGTCATCCGGTCGCGCAACCCCTGGCGAAGCCCGTCGAGGTCGCCGCTTTTCTCCATCATACGCCTGACCGCCGGCGTCGGACGCTGACTGGCCTGCGCCAGCCGCTCGACCTCGGCGTCCACCTCGGTCTCCGAGGGCGCGATCGCCTCGCGGTCGGCGATCGCCTCGATCAGCAGGGCGCGGCGCACGACCGTCTCGGCGCCGGGCCGCAGCTCGGCGATCAGCTTCTGGTAGTCCCACGGCAGCTGCTCCGGATCGATCCCCTGCCGCCGCATGGACTCGCGCGCGTGCTCGATCCGGTGGGCGACCTGGCGCATGACCAGCGCATCGGGCACGGTGAACTCGTGCTGGGCGACCAGCACGTCGACGATCTTCTCCTGGAGCGCCCGGCGCTCGTCGTGCTCGCGCCGCGCCTCGAGCTGCTTCAGCACCTCGGCGCGCAGGGCCGCCAGCGTCTCGAACTCGCCCAGTGACTTCGCGAAGTCGTCGTCGAGCGGTGGCAGCGTCTTTTCCTTCACCTCGATCAGCTTCACGGTGGCCTGGCCGCTGCGCCCGCGCAAGTCCTCGCGGCGGTGGTCGTCGACGAAGCGGACCGCCACCTGTCGCTCTTCGCCCGCGCGCAGGCCGACCACCCCGTCGTCGATCTCCGGCAGCACCGTCTTGGCCCCCACCAGGAACTCGTAGCCGGTCTGGCTCGTCGGCTCGTGCCCGTCGATGGTCAGCGTGTAGTCGACGACGACCAGGTCATCGGTGGCGGCGGGCCGCTCGACGGCGTGGAACTGCGCCTGCTGCTCCCGCATGTTCCCGAGCGCCGCGTCGACGTCCTCGGCAGTCACCGGCTTCGGCGCGTGCTCGACCTCGATGCCTTTGTACTCGCCCAGCGTAATCGAGGGCTTGACCTCGACGACGGCGATGAAGCTCAGCGGCGCGCCCTCTTCCAGCTTGACCTCCTGGAGGTCGGGCTCGTTGACCGGATCGAGCTTCGCCTCGGAGAGCGCCTGGCGATAGACGTCGGGGATCAGGTGCTCGGCCACTTCGCGGCGCACGTCGTCAGAGAAGTGCACCTTGACGAGCGAGCGCGGCACGTGGCCCTTCCGGAATCCGGGCAGGCGCGCCAGCTTCTGCACGCGGCCGTACGCCCGCTCCCACTCTTTCTGGACGACGTCCACCGGCGCCTCGATGGCGAGACGCCGCTTGCAGCCCTCGATCGGCTCGACCGCGACCTTCATCGACACTCCGGTGTGGCGCGAGAGGGGAGAGTATTCAAGACTTTCGGAGTCTATCACGCCCCGGTCAGGACGCCATGGCCGCCCCCTGGCCAGCGGCGATCCGGGGATTCCCCGAATTGCATCGGGGAGGCTCTTCTGGCTATGGAGAAGTATGGACGAGAGCGAGCATCCGGCGGATCACCCGTGCGCCCACCTCGCCGTGGTCGCCCGCGAGGAGCTGCCTACCTACACATCGCTCAGGCGCAATTTCGTCGACGCGTCCATGGAAGTGGTCCTCGACCGGCGAGACGGCGAGCGGCGCCGAGCACACGCCCGGGTGACAACCGAGCGCCGACGCCAGGATCGACGCCGGCGCGATATCACCACCGACCTTATGACGTCCGGCTGGGTGCTGGTACGCCGCGACACCGGCGCCACGTCCGATTCGACCCGATGGTCGCTCATCCCCGGGATGGAGCCGGCGCGCGTGCGCAGCGAGGCACTGCTGCCGGTCAGCAACGAGGCGGAGGCCCTCGAGGCTCGTGATCGGAGCCGCGCGCTTGCGGCCAGTGTCGGCATGTCTCTCACCGAGGCGGCGAGCGTCGCGGCGGCGGTATCCGAGCTCGTGCGGAACCTCATCGCCTACGCGACGCACGGGGAGGTCATTCTCCGAGCAATCGAGACCCGACGCGCGCACGGGATCGAAGTAATGGTGATCGACGAAGGGCCGGGCATCGCCGACGTCGGGCAGGCGCTGCAGGAACGCTTCTCAACGTCCGGCGGCCTCGGCCTCGGGCTGCCCGGCGTCCGACGGCTCATGGATGAGCTCTGGATCGCGTCACGGATCGGCAAGGGAACCACGGTCGCGATCCGGAAGTGGCGGAGCGAACGCTAGGGGTGCTCCCTCCCGCCTGTCCGCAGTGAGGAGTACGTCGCCTGTTTGATTGAGTGGTCGTTGGTTGAACGACCCGGGAGGAGACCAACCCGCCTCTCCGTCCTTTATTTATTAGTTTATTAGGAACGTTTATTAGGAACGCCCGTATTAATGCTTCACCTCCCGCGTATTAAGGTTTTCATCTCACGCGCTCTCAGGGATTCTCCCCATTGCGGGTACGTCATGGCACCCCGATAGTCACAAAGACCAAAGGGCTGCGGGACATCGCGCGGCGCGAGGCCGAGCGGCGAGCCCTCTTGGAGGTGTGCGCCGCGACCTCGCGGCTATTCAAGATCAGCTACAAGACGCTGCTCACCAAGATCGCGGAGTGCGAGTTGTCACTGTTCGCTGACAGAAGCGCTGAAGCGCGCATCGTCGAGGGCGATGGCCCGGCACCGACACGTTTCGCCGCCATAGTGATCACCGCCGACGACTTGACTAGAATCTCGGTTCACACTGTCCTCACAAATCTTTTCACACTCACGGCAGATCTCTACGCACCCACCGTGGCTAAGATTCCAATTTCTCGTCGTTCTCAAAATCGGCACGAGATGTGCCGCCAATTTACTTGGTGGTTGCTGTGTGTCGCTTGTTTGGCCGGGGAGGGTCTCCAATGAGCGAGCGGATCGCGTGACCCCAGACTCTTTCGGCTCTACGACTCCCAACCGATCGCACACCGCGTCTATCCAGGATCGCATCGACACAGACCGCGCCCTCGATGACCTCTTCGGGATAAATCGCGCTCCGAGGTGTCGGAGCACGGAGACTGGAGAAAAACGGTGATGTGGCA
>Ga0209161_10001078_pt1 | contig 22408 bp, 25 predicted proteins | sample GraSoiAngelo_155_FD_186169 | JGI IMG/M metagenome (GOLD analysis project Ga0209161, IMG submission 186169) | Grasslands soil microbial communities from the Angelo Coastal Reserve, California, USA - 14_1009_13_30cm (SPAdes) (version 2) | ecosystem: Environmental > Terrestrial > Soil > Grasslands... | reverse complement strand
TGCAGGGTGCCTCTTGCACGGAATTCAATTGCAACGTTGAATTGCGGCAATAACTTCGAGACACCATGGCGCGCGCCTGCGGCAAGAAGGGCATGCCGTATTTGTTTTCAGGCCTGATCGCCTCCGGCGTGGCGGCGGCCGTGTTGTTCGCTGGACAAATAGCTGCGATTCATCTCGAACACGCCACTATTCCCTCGACCGCTCCGGAGTTGTTTTCGCTCAAAAACCAGGGGCTCGCCTTTCAACGTGCCGCTGCGCAGGCGCCGAACGTATTGCTGCTTTATGGCAGTTCAGAGTTATTAGTCCCCGCGGTTCCAGAGAAGGGCGACAATTTTTTTCGCACTGCGCCGACAGGTTTCCAAGTTTCGCCCGTTGGCGGTGGAGGCGCCAACCTATTGGTCATGTTGCAAAGGGTCGGTGCACTCGGCTCGGACTTGCGCGGCAAAGGACTTGTTATCTCGCTTTCACCCGTGTGGCTTTTGAAATCCGGGTCCGGGTTGAAGGGCTACGAGGCAAATTTTTCGGCGATGGCAGTGAGCGAAATGATATTCGGGACCGCGCTCGATTTCGAGCTGAAGCGGGACATCGCTTCGCGCATGCTAATATATCGGAGTACCCTTGAAAACAGGCCACTCCTTGAATTCGCCTTGAGGCGGCTGGCTTCTGGCCGTTGGCTCGATCGCGTCATTTTCTGCGCGCTCTGGCCAGCCGGAAAAGTGCAGACCAGCCTGCTGGAGTTGCAGGATCATGCGGCGGCGCTCAATTACATTCGCCATAAGATCAAACCAGCTCCGCAGCCGCATGCAGAAGTACTCGACTGGTCGAAGCTCATTGGAAAAGTAAGCGGAACCAAGCCCAGCGACGCAGGCCCCGTTAAAAACGCTCCGAGCTTCGACGCACAAATCATTCCTGGGTCTCGCGACGTGGCGTTCCGGAGCGACATGAACGCGTCACCGGGATGGATAGATCTGGAGTTGCTTTTACGCACGCTGGCAAGGGTTCGTGCGCGGGCACTAATTCTCAGTATGCCGATAGGCGGAGACTTTTACGACCATGCAGGCATCTCGCGGTCGGCTCGCGAAGATTATTACACGAAGCTTCGCGCACTCGTGCAACGATACCATTTTGCGTTAGTTGAATTTGAAGAGCATGATGAAGACCCGGCCTTTCTCATCCGTCACCAAAGTCACCTCAGTACGAAAGGCTGGATGTATTACAATCGCGCTCTTGATGATTTCTTTCACGGGCGTGTCCCCCGAAGCTGACAACATGACGATGTTTCACGCATCGTTCTTGTGAACGTTGACCGTTCCGAATTCAGGCGGGTCATCAACGTTAATGCGTCTTCTCGCATCGACCAGGCCGCGCGCGGGCGTGACGAGAGCACACCGAGGTTGTCCGCACGCGCCGGCCGCGCAAACGCACTCGCGAACACGACTTTACGAAGAGGATCGTTCTCCGCATGAAGTGCGGCTCGACAACCATGGCGAGAAAGGGTGAGATTCATGTCTGGATCAAACCCGGCAGGCCTGCAAATTGACCGCAGAGGTACCTTGAGAGAGAAACCAGTAATTTCTTACATCATTGCTTCCGTTCAACGCAGCGGCACGCATTTGCTTTGCAGCATCCTCCGCAGCACTGGCGTCGCCGGATCGCCAGCTGAGCATTTTCTGTCAAAGCCCGGGGAAACTTGGGAAGGACGCTGCGGCGCGCCATCGCGTGTCGCATATGTGGAACGCGTCTTGCAGCAAAATACCACGGCCAATGGAGTGTTCGGCGCTGTCGTGATGTGGAGTTACTTCGAACGAATGCTCCAGCTGTTGCAGGAGATTCCTGGATATAAGAATCTCAACGGAGCACAGCTTCTAACCGCTGCTCTCCACCAGCCGAGATACGTTTGGATGCGCCGCCGGAACCAGGTGGAGCAAGCGATTTCGTGGGCGATAGCATGTGAGACGGGCATTTGGGCTCGACAAAAGGGCGACAGACCTCAGCCGCGGGCCAGACTGCGGTTTGATTTCAAGGTAATTGACGAATGGTGTAACCGCATTGCGGCTCATGAAGCAGGCTGGGCAAATTATTTTCGTGAAAATCAAATTGAGCCGCTGGTTCTCTTTTACGAAGATGTTGTGGCGTCCCACCACGCCGTCGCGAAACGCGTCTTGGAGTTTCTGGGCGTGCCATTTGCGCGTAATTTGAGAATCGCCCGCCCACCAATCGAAAAGCAGGCTACCCAGCTATCAGAGGAGTGGGCAATAACGTATCTCAAACTCAAACGGCAGAAGAACGGCAAGCTTGCGCGAATCCTTCGACGAATCCGGATATGAATGCGGCAAATGGTGGCGATCGTCCGATTCACCAGCGAACACTGGAAGCAGTGGTCCTGTCTTGTTTTTTGCGTGTGGAAAAGGCGGACCATAACCACCATGCGGGGAAGGACAAACTTCTACTCACCGATAAAGTGCGGTCCCGTGTAGCTCAGTTTTTTGAACAGGAACTTAAAGCGTGTGCCGCAGAACTCGGCGGACCGGCCAAACAATGGCCGGCAAGATACGATTTTTCATTACTCGTCTTCGTGATGCAGCTGGCGGACGACTTCGATATACTTTTCTGGTGTGATTTCGTTGCCTGAGGTAGGAACGGCGCGCTGCGCCGTCCGGACATCGCAGCGCGACGTCCCTACCATAAATTCCCACAAGGAGATAACGAGACATGAGACGGGCTCGGATATTCAATCGTCGCGCCACCGACAACGAGCATAAGCAAAGCAACCGGTCTGTTACTGGCAATGCAGGGCCGGATTTCATTTGTGTCGGCCCCCAGAAAACTGGAACGGGATGGCTTTACCAACAATTAGAGTCACATCCCGATTTCTGGATGCCTCCAATAAAGGAACTGCATTATTTTGATCAACTTAGTAGGCCTCCGCTTGCAAATCCTCCGCGTCCCAGAGACGAGCGCGATCTTTGCTTTCTCCAGAGCTTGAAAACTCTGAGCGCCCGACCCTATATCGACCTGGAGAATTATGCCCGGTTGTTCGAGCCCAAAGGGTCGCTCCTTTCTGGTGACATTTCGCCAGGCTATTCAACGCTGAGCGATAAGATGATTCAGCGGGTCGTCGAATATTTCCCAAAGTTAAAAGTGATCTTTCTGGCACGTGATCCGGTCGAGAGAGCTTGGTCACACTTGTCCATGGAAGTGCGGGCCCGCCAGATTGAACCGTTTGACGTGACTGATAGCGACGAAGTAATTCGGAACTTGCGTCGCCGAGGGATGCTCTTGCGCTCGTACCCGAGCGCGATCGCCGCGCGCTGGAAACGCTATGTTCTTCCGGACCTTTTTCGTATCTACTTTTTTGACGACTTGCAAAAAGATCCCGCTGAGTTGCGTCGTTCCATCCTCGATTTCCTGGGTGCCGACCCGAACAAGCCAAGCGGCCGACTGAGGCCGGATTACAACAGCAAGGCGGGGATGGAGAAGCTTCGGTTTACAGACCAAGTGCAGTCCTGTGTGGCGCAGTTTTTCAAAAAAGAGCTGAAGGCCTGCGCAGCGCGTCTGGGTGGCCCAGCCAGAGAATGGCCGGCACGCTACGGTTTTTGATGGCTCTCGGCAGCGCACACGCCTCGTCCGGCAGCCGCCAGAGCCCCCTCACCGAAAAGTTTCTTCTCGAAAGGATCGCCTCTCCCCGTTGGTTGCAATGCCAATTCAGCCGCGACTGGGGTGAGTTGGGCGCAACATTAAGGCCCGGTCAAACGCGCCTCGGCCAGATCGAGATCGCGCTGGATGCGCCGCAGCGCGTCATCATTGATCACGCGTTCATTTCGTAAGCGGATAATGGTTTGCCGTTCAACTCGCAGCGCTTCGTGTTGCAAGCGCTGATATTGGGGCGTGGCAATCTCGCCGCGACAGTCGTCCGGATTCTCAGCGCAGAGTTGCAACTGCTCCACGCGCTCATCGTATTCGGCGCGCAGGCGGTCCACCACTTCCGGTGAAAAATCACCGTTCTCGCGCAGCTTCTTGATCAACTCAATTGCAGCCTTGTTCGCTTCCAGTCGCGCCGTTCGCTCTTCTTCATCAGCTGAGCTATCGCCTTTGATCCGAAGTTTCCGGATGACAAGCGGCAGCGTGAGACCTTGAAAGACCAGGGTCACGAGAATCACACCAAAGGTGAGAAATAGAATGTAGTTCCTTCCGGGGAACGGCCTCCCGTCGGGTAACACAAATGGTAGAGCAAAGGCCGCGGCCAGCGAGATGACGCCGCGCATTCCCGACCACGCGATGATCGTCACGTTTTGCCAAGCGGGAAAAGGATCGCGGACGCGCAGTTTTTTACTGACCAAGCGCGGCAGATACGCCGTGGGCACGACCCAGGCAATGCGCACCAGAATAACTACGCCACTGATGAGGAGCCCGTTAATGAACGGTTCCATCAATGATTCGCCATCCAGCGCGTGCAAGATGCCTGGAAGTTGCAGCCCGATGACGATAAAAACGACACCACTTCCGGCAGATGCGGAATGAAACTCAAGCCCAACCCCACAAGCACCAGCACCACCGGATACGGCAGCTCATCTTGCGAGCGACGAAGACCGACGCCGCTACGACCGCAAACAGAAGGACGATAATTTCGGCTTGATGCATTGTAAGTTGCTGTGCCCGGGATCGTTTGCCCACAGCCCGTGCTACCGCGGTCAGCCCCGAAAGCTTTCAGGGGCGGCTACAGCTTTCGCTCGCGCCCGATTTGCCTGCAATTCGTGCAAATGTTTTTCGGACCATCGACAGAGCGCGTGCAGCGGTTCGATTAAAGTTCGCCCCAATTTGGTGAGGGAATATTCTACTTTCGGCGGCACGACCGGATGCACTTTGCGTTGCACCAAGCCATCGCGCTCCAGGCTGCGCAAAGTTTGGGTGAGCATTTTTTGCGAGATGCCGCCAATCGCGCGTTGCAGTTCGGCGTAACGCATCGTTCCCCGCGCCAGGATCTGAATGACGAGTGCCGTCCATTTGTCGGCAATCCGGTCGAGCACAAGTCGTGACGGACATTGCGGTTCCAGCACCGACGGAGGAGAAGACGTTTTAGCCATGATTCCTTTTAACCCAAACGCTAGCGCAGAGCAACATTCCAAATAGTGGGTATAGATTAAATCGACAGGTAGTTGACGAATGGATTGGCCAACTCGATTTTAGTGATATGACAACGACGAATTTCCAACAGATTCCGGGAATCGAATTTCTGTTAAGCGAAGCAAACTCGGACGTCGCCTTGGGAAACGAACCGGCTACGGCGGCGGTTGACGCAGCGCTTCTAGATGAATACTCGCGCGCTGTGGTAAGCGCAGTCGAGCGGGTTGCGCCTTCCGTGGTGAACATTGAAGTCCAACAGCGGAGCAAAAAGCAGTCGCGCGATATCGCCGGAAACGGCTCGGGGTTTGTGATCACGCCAGACGGCTTCATTCTGACCAACAGCCATGTGGTCCACGGCGCAACCCGCATTGGCGTGAATCTTTCAGACGGCCGCGATTATCGCGGGCAACTCATCGGCGATGATCCAGAGACCGACCTGGCAGTGATCCGAATCGATGCGCCTCAATTAGTTCACGTACGCCTGGCAGATTCCGAAAGTCTGCGGGTGGGGCAGGTGGCGATTGCGATCGGCAATCCGCTGGGTTTCCAAGCCAGTGTAACAGCGGGCGTGATCAGCGCGCTCGGTCGCTCGATGTATTCGCAATCGGGTCGTTTGATCGACAACATCATTCAGACCGACGCGGCATTGAATCCCGGCAATTCCGGCGGACCTCTCGTGGACTCCGCTGGGGAAGTGATCGGTGTGAACACGGCGATGATCCGACCAGCGCAAGGCATTTGCTTTGCCATTGCCAGCAACACAGCCAGGCTGGTCGCCGGCTGGCTGATTCGCGACGGAAGGATCCGGCGCAGCTACATCGGCGTCGCGGGCCAAAATGTGCCGCTGCATCGCCGCGTGGTCCGATTTTATAATTTGCCGCTTGAAACCGGCGTGCTTGTTGTGTCGGTAGAAAAAGCGAGCCCGGCAGAGCGCGCTGGTGTACGCGAGGGCGACTTGATCGTAGCGTTCAATGAGCGACCGATCGGTACGATTCACGACCTGCACAAGATGCTGGTCGGCGACCAAATCGGCGTTCCTGCAAAGCTGGTCGTCATTCGCCACGCAGAAAAATTGGAATTACCGATCTTGCCAGCTGAGTCCACGCCGCCGGCGTAGCGCGCGAGCCTTGGTCCGCCATCCGGACGGACTCGTCCAGTGGGGAGCTCGCGAATTCGTGGCATGCCCCGTACGGATATCTGCGCTCCATTACTTAGTGTTTTTATCCCATCTTGAGTGTTCTTCATGCGGACTGCGCCACGACTGGCTGCATCTGCAAAATCTGTGTACTGCTTGCCGGAAACCGCTGTTCACCGTAGTCGATCTTGCTAAAGCAGGTGGAGTCCTCACGCGCGAGGCGTTGCGCACGCGCGAGAAATCATTGTGGCGCTACCGCGAGCTATTGCCGCTGCCCGCTGGCGAAGAACCGGTCTCGTTAGGCGAAGGCGGGACGCCCCTCCTGCGGGCGAAGCGATTCGCTGGCGAGGTCGATCTTTGGATCAAGGACGAATCGCTAAATCCGACCCAAACGTTCAAAGCCCGCGGCATGAGCGTCGCCGTCTCGATGGCAAAATATCTCGGCGCGAAGAAACTCGCTGTCCCAAGCGCGGGCAACGCCGGTGGAGCGCTCGCCGCTTACGCTGCGCGTGCTGGTCTCGAAGCGCACATCTTCATGCCGCGCGACACACCGCGCGCGAATATCATCGAATGTCGGGAGCTGGGCGCACATGTCGATCTTATCGACGGTCTCATCACGGACTGCGGCGCAGAGATCGACCGGCGCAAAGAGAAAGAAGGCTGGTTCGACATGTCCACGCTGAAGGAGCCGTATCGCGTGGAGGGAAAGAAGACGCTCGGCTATGAATTAGCGGAGCACAGCGATTGGCAATTGCCCGACCTAATTTTGTATCCAACCGGCGGCGGCACCGGCCTCATCGGAATGTGGAAAGCGTTCGATGAAATGGAGACCCTCGGTTGGATTGGGCAAAAACGCCCGCGCATGTTTGCGGTGCAAGCAAGTGGTTGTGCTCCAATCGTCCACGCCTTTGAAGCCGGAGAAGAATTTGCCGTGAAAGTTCCGAATCCACACACATGTGCTTCCGGTCTGCGTGTTCCCAAAGCGATCGCTGATTTCCTTATTTTAAAGATTCTTCGCCAATCCGATGGCGGTGCTGTTGCTGTTAGTGACGAAGAAATGATCTGCGTTGCTCGCGAAGTGGGCGCTCGTGAAGGTCTCTTCGTCGCTCCCGAAGCTGCCGCCTGCTTCGCAGCTTTGAAGGCGCTCCTCGCCGCCGGCAAAATTGCTTCCGGCGAACGTGTCGTGATTTTCAGCACGGGCTCCGGCATCAAATATCTCGAATGCTACGGGCTCTAGGACAGATTCCCGACCTGGACTCAACTAACGACCCGGCTCGACCGCGCACATTTCGTCGCACCACATCTCGATGCGGGCGCGGATCTGGTCGCGGATTTTACGCGTGCCCGCGAGACGTTCTTCGCGTGTGCCGGTGAGCGCGGCGGGATCGGGAAAACTCCAGTGCAATTGCATCGTTGCGCCGGGAAAGATTGGACAGCGTTCCGCGCCGCTTTCATCGCAGACGGTGATCACATAGGCGAATCCGGCAGCTGCCGGACCGGATTTGAAGACGTCGAATACGGATTGAGTCTGCTTATGTGAAATATCAATCCCGATCTCGCGCATCGCTTCCACTGCCAGTAGGTTTAGCTTTCCAGGTTCGAGGCCGGCGCTGCGCGCTTCAAAATGATTGCCGCAAATTTCGTTGAGAAACGCTTCGGCCATCTGGCTGCGGGCGCTGTTGTGAACGCAGACGAAAAGAATTTTTTGTTTCACGGCATCGCGCTATTCATGAAGGTTTTCGGTTGTTAAGCGAGGAATAGCTTGTGTTGTTTACTCGGTGGCCAAGCGAACGTTGCTGTAATGTTTTTCGCCGGTCACCTCTCGCCCGAACCACGGGGGTGGCTCGAATTCACGGCACGTTACGCGGTTGGGAAATTCCACTTCAGCCACCACTAACCCGCTGAGTTTTCCTCGATAAATATCGATCTCAATCAGCAAGTCCTTCCAGGGAATCTCGTAACGCATTTTGCGTAAACGTCTCCCTGCCGTTGCCGGCCAGAGAGCGGCGAACTGTTTTGCGGTGAGCTTGATCTCGCGCTCCTCTCGTGCGCCGCCGCGATCTATTTTGAATGTCAGCGAGGCGGTGTTGCCTTGTTTGCGGAGCCGAACCTGCCGTCCAGCGGGTTCGATCGCCAGATAACCCTGCGCGATGGGATAATGCCGCCAACGATGAAGTTTGTCCGGCAGTCGTTTAATCAAAAACTTGCGTTCGATTTCCCGATGGCTCGGCACTCTGCCGTTCTTTTGCGCGCCCACTGAGCTCATTGCGCTTTTGCAGTTTCCTTCAGCAGCGTCACCAATTCATTTTTCCACAGCGCTGCGATGGTATGACTGCCATGGCCGCGCGTTTTGTCGCTGAACGGAATTACGATTGCACGGCCTTTTGGCACGCGCTTGATTTCGCGCTCAAGAATCCCAAGCTCCGGCGGATTGATCAGATCGTCGGCGGAATTAATCGCGAGCAGCGGCGCGCTAATTTTTTCGAGGTTTGGCCCGGGATCGTAATCGTGTGAAGCTTCGAGCGCGTAGAGCACGTCATTGGCGTCGGCGGTTTTCACGTAGCCGCTGACGAACTTGTCGAGCGCCTCATCTGCTTTCGCGAGGGTGGGCGCCTCGTTCTGTCGCAACGCCGGATTGCTGCTCATGAACCAGAGAATTTCCGCAGCCGTGCGGAGACTTGGTGGCTGGGTTTTGTATTCGCCACCCTCCCACGCCGGGTCGTTACGAATCGCGTCGATGATCATTCGCCGCCAGACGCGATTGCGTCCAGAAATTTGAGTTGGCAAGCTTGCCAGCGGCATGAGCACGTCCATGAAATCGGGATGCAACTCGCCCCAGAGCCAGGTGTGCATTCCGCCCATCGACGTTCCCATCACCAGTCGCGCGTGGTTGACGCCGAGCCCTTCGGTGAGCAGGCGATACTGCGCTTCCACCATGTCGATATAACCGTAATGGGGAAACTTCGCGTGGAGCCCGTCGCTCGGCTTGCTAGATTTGCCGTGGCCAATTCCGTCGGGCAGGACGATGAAAAACTTCGTCGCATCCAGCGGCTGACCTTCCCCGAATAGCTCATCTGCAAACTCCGGGCGCGGCACAAACTGCGCGCCGCTGCCGGTGGTCCCATGCATGATGAGAACTGCATTCGTCGTTTTGCCCTGTGCATCTTTCTCCGGATTCCCGATGGTCCGATAATGGAGACGCAACTCCGGCAACGTCTCACCCGACGTAAATTTGAAATCGCGGATCGTGTAATCGCCTTGGATAGGCGCTGGATACTCGGCGGCGAACGCGAAGCTCGCGGCGAAGATCAACAAGAGAGATGGAAAAATGGGGCTGGTTGGAATCATGTTAGTGGTATTGCCGTTCAGCTTGGATTCGTTTAAGCAATTCGGTGTGCGTTCGTTCAAGCTCGTTAGCAAATTTCACAGTTGCTTGTAGAGCTTCGGGATATATCTCGAACCGTTTTCGCAATTTCTTGGTGACCGGATCGTAAAAGAAGGAAATGTTCTGGTCGAGGTTCGGCACTATCAGTTCGTCGCTTAATTTTTGATAACGCGCCATGCGGCTCAGTCCCCAGCGGATAACCGATTCGTCGTTGCGCAGCGCGGTGAGGGTCTCCAACTCGAGCAGCTGGATGCCGCCGGATTGAAGCAGCGTGGCGAAGTCGCCCGGGCTGTAGTCGGTCGTGAAAACGAACGGATGCAGCGGCGGCATGTCGCCGGCATCCAGCGCGCGCCGAAACTCCGCGGCTTCTCGTTCCTCTTTCGCGCGGTTAATTTTTCCGCTCTCGATTCCTTCGCGCAGCATTTGCTCGATCGACGCCAGGATTCGGTCGCGCCGTTCTGCATCCTGCCGGTGCTGCTGATAATTACTGAGCCAGAATGCCGCGTAAACGCCAACGAACACCAAAACTAATTCGGCAACCCAGCCGCCGAAGTGCGAGAAACGCGAGTGTTTTTGAGTTGTTTGACTCATGGTTAACGGGAACAATTCATTCAATGAGACAATCGTGGTCAGTCAACAATTTGGTCGATTTCGTCGTGGAATCTGTCCGGAGGTCCCATGCGGACGATTCGCCGTTCTACCACTTGAGATTCGACGGCGTGTTTCCCGACGATTTCTACGCCGAGATGCTGGAAGCGATGCCGGTGGTGGACGACTACCGGGCGCTGTCCGGCAAAGCTAAACTAAGAAACCGCAGACCCGACGGAAAGCCGACTCGTATCAAGATCGACCTGTTTCCCGAATACATCCGCCACTTGCCGCCGAAAAAACGCGCAGTCTGGAACCTCGCGGGTCGCGTGTTTCGTTCCAAGGCGCTGGAAAAAGTCTTCATAGAGCGACTGAAACCCGGCTTGAAACGGCGGTTCGGAGCGGATTTTGCGAAGGTGCCAATGTATTCGGTAGCAATCCTGACTCGCGACGTTCCGGGATACTACATTACCGCACACTCGGACACCCTCTGGAAGGGCATCACGGTCCAGTTTTACCCGCCGGCGGACAATTCGACGCCGGTGTAAGCCGGACAAGCTGGTTCATCTCGTGTCGTTAAAAAATTGAAGCACAGCAGTGACGAATTGGTCGGGGCACTCCACCTGCGGCATGTGGCCACAATTGTCGATGATCTGCAGGCGGGAGTTCGTAATCTCTTGATGAAACCGCTCGCCGAAGGTAAGTGGGATGAGCTTGTCGTCACGGCCCCACAGGATTAGAGTCGGTCGATTGATCACGTTAAGTCTGTTATCAAGCGTATCATCTCCTCGTATCATCGAGTCAAGAAGCCGACCGACAGTGTAGCCGTCGCCGGCGGTCACTCGCTGTTTAAATGCAAGATCGACGTCTTGATAGAAGCGCTTGTCATGAAACGTTAGCGGGCCGAGATATCGAATATCTTCGCGGCTGGCTAAGCGGAGCGCACTCACGGCGCGCGGATCCATAGTTTTTGCCAGCGCCGCATAGCCCGCTGCGTCGGAAAGGACAAGGCGTTCGATTCTCCCTGGATGCACCAATGCGAAAGCTGCTGCGACCCAGCCGCCGAATGAATTGCCAACTAGCGACGCGCGCTCGATTTTTAGTTCCGTTAAAAATCCATCGAGAAAATCGACAAAGGTGCTGACACGATAATTGAGCAACGGTTTATCGGAACGGCCGAAGCCGATCTGATCAAGCGCGATGACACGAAACCTTGCGGACAGGGCCGGAATTACCGAGTCCCAAACGGTGGCATCGTCTGCCAACCCGTGGATTAAAATCACCGGATTACCGTTGCCTGCTTCGGCATAATGAATTTTTGCGCCGTAAACCGTGACGAACGTGTCGGTGTTTGGTGTTGCTTCCTTTCCTTGTTGCGCCGTGCAATGCGGCGGGCATAACGCGGTCGCAACCAACAAGCCGATCGAGAAAGCAAAGCGCGACGTCAACATTCCGCTCAACGAGGCAGTGGTTGTTCCATGTTCGCGAGCGCATACGCAGCGACTGCGACGACTGCGGAATTTTCTACCAATTCTTTCGGCACGATTTTGTCCAGCGTATCAGCGGCAGTGTGGTGATAATTGAAGTAGAAGCGGCTGTCTTGAATCGGACTAAAAGCAGGCACGCCGGCTTTCTCCAGCAGCTCGATGTCAGCGCCACAGTGTTCGACGAGATTAAGCATGCCCGCGCCTGATTCCTGCAAAATCGCGGCGACGGGCGCCAGCATCTTTTTCACTTCTGGGTTTCCCTTGATGTTGATGCCAAGCGGGTGGCCGGCGCCGCCATCTGTTTCCATGACTGCGAAATGGTTCGACATTTCCTTTTCATTATCCTTGGCATACTGTTTTGATCCGCGCAGGCCATTCTCTTCATTCATCCACGCGATAACGCGAATCGTGCGCTTCGGTTTAAGATGAAGTTTTTCGATCAGATTCGCCGCGTCCATTGAAACGGCGACGCCTGCGGCATCATCGATCGCGCCCGTGCCCAGGTCCCATGAGTCCAGGTGACCGGAAACGATGACTAATTGTTCGGGATGTTCGCTGCCTTTGATGTCACCGATGACGTTGAAGCTCTCGACATCGGGCATTTGCTGCGGCGTCAGAATCAATTTCATTTTAACCGGTCCTTGCCGGATGAGATCGGCCATTAAATCTGCATCCTCCGCGGTGACTGCACCGGCAGGAATTTTCAGTGCATGATCTGCGTAATTTGTTTGTCCAGTGTGTGGAAGCCGGTAATCCGCGCCGCCAACTGAACGAATCAAGCACGCCACAGCGCCCTGTCGCGCGGCTGCGCTCGGACCGTCGCCGCGATAAACAACTGCTTCACCATATGCTTCGCCGCCACGCCCTTCCGCGGCCATTTGTTTGTCGAAGGGATAATTAAAGAGCACGATCTTGCCCGCGACCTTGTCGCGAGGCAGCGCTTTGAGTTCGTCGAAGTTTTTCGCAACCACGACTTCGGCTGTTATCCCATCCGGAGGTGTCGCCACACTTGCCCCAAGTGCGCACAAAACAATTTTCTGTGTTGTGTTTTCAGCCTGTCCCGGAAACTGAACGAGCGCCGCCGTTTCTTCGCCGCGCACCCAATGCGACACCATCACTTTTTCTAACTGCACTTCGCAGCCCATGGCCCTCAATTCACTCGCGACGTACGCAAGCGCTTTTGCTGCTTGCGCCGATCCGCTTAACCGCGGCCCGATGTTATTGGCGAGATGCGCGACCTGCTTGTATGCATAATCGCTCTTCAGCGCTGCTTGCTGCAGCCGTTTCAAATCGGCCAGCGTTCGCGGCGAAAAAACAATCGGCGTGGCCGTTGGCGTAGGTGACGATGACGATTTAGGGGAGGCTTGTTCAGCATAGGCGCTCGTTACGTACAAGCAGAACAGAAAGAAAAATCGCATTCGTATAATCCGCGTAATCGGCGATCACCTTTTCCGGCCTTCGTCGAAATCGATTAGGTCAGGGATTGTGACGATGTCAGCGCGATCCGCGATGCCATGCTTGCGCTTTGCCCCCTCTAAGGTCGGCGTGGCGAAATCACGCCAGCCTAACTTCGACGCGAAGCCATTCCAGACCATGATGTCGCCTTCGTTAAGGCGGCGCCCTTTTTCGAAACACCACTCCAGAATTTCCTCGTCGGTGCCGCCTTGTTTCACGCGCTCGCACAAATCGCGATGGTGTACCCGCAGAAAGTTGCAGCACGCACTGTCTGCGGTGCGCGGTGCGCCGAAATTTTTGTGATAATCCTCATGCAGCTCGCCGCGCTGATGCAGCCGGATCTTGTCCAGCATCCGCGGGAAATACATCATGTCTTTGGTCATCTCTTTCGGGCTTTTCGGATAAGTCGCCATAACCAAATGAATCGCATCAGTGGTCGGGGCGCAATATTGCGCGTGTGATTTTCCGAGAAAGAACTACCTCTGACAGGATGCGTCCGGCTTAGTTCGTTCCACCAGCCGTCAATGCTAGAATCCGCTCCCTCTTGGCGCCGTAGTCGAGGGAATGAAACCGGCGGATTTCATCCAGGCGCCGCACGCCGTTGAGGGTGTCGAGGTAACGCGTGTAGCTCGCGGCGAGCTGGCTTGTTTCCAAATAGCGGCCGCGCAGGTTTGTGTCGCGAAATGCCTCAGGACATTGGCGGGCGAAGAGGTGAAACCGTAGCCACCGCCGATCGGTGCGCGAGACTCTCTGAGTCTTTCGAAAAAAGGCGACAAACAAAAGAAGAACGAGATACGTATCTACCTGCGCCTGCAGCTCAAGATTGCGAGCGAAATCTTCCGATCCAATCTCGCGCGCGCCGCTTTTGAACTGAAGCGCAGCGTGCAACGCATGATTGAGTTCCTCGACGAACACAATCAGTGATCGGATATTGCGATCACCCAAGCCCGCGCGCGGATCGTGCTGTTCGAGCTGTTCGATCAGCCAGCGCGAATAATAAATGCCGACGTAAAGCTGGTCGCCGGCCTGCCGCAGAAATGTGCGCGCCAGCTCGCTCAATTCGCGGGCGGACTTGCCGGCCAACATCGACAATTGCACGCAACGCGTCCGATCAATCAGGCAATCCTCCAGATCGATCCCAACCTGCGCGTACGTTCGCTCGAATAACTTCTGGATTTGGCTAAAGAGCGTCTCGTTCACAAGCAGAGCGATCCGCGTCCGGCAACTGCCGGATCATCAAGATTGAGCAACTGATCGGAAAGCTGATTCAGCGCGAGCCGGACATCGCGAAATCGATCGGCTAATCCTTCGAAAACATCGTCTAATTCGCAACGACGCGCGGCGGCGTGCGAGGCAACAAGTTGATAGTTCGTTCGCCCAACGTGCTCGTAGAATCCGATGTCCGGTCCGCCGCGCAAGCTGCCGCGTTGTCCCGCCACCGCCGGATGAAAAATTCCGCTGATGAACAGCGAGTAATTACCGATGTGTGCTCGGAGCAAGAACGCCTGCTCCGGAGTCGCCCGGGTCAGCGCGATGAGCATGTCCGAAATGTATTGCTCGGCCAGATGATGGGTCTCATCGCAGATCTGTAAGCGGCTCGCGCGCGAAAACGCTTCCAGCAACGATGCGACATAATCGCAAAGCTTGCGGTCACCAATCCCGGCCTGCTGCAAAACGTGGCGGGCCAGAACGTAAAAGTAAAACTGCGACGAGATCCGGAGATGCCCGCAATGATTTAAAATTGCGTCGACCAATCGCGGATGATCGAGAATGGAATCGCGCGTTTCGACATCGCTTAAAAGATCGACCAGCGAAACCTGATCGGTTTGCGACCGCGCGAGCGTGCGCACGATGAAGTCGAAATCGGCAGCGGTAAACCGCGCCCGACAATTCGCCCTGATCATCGGGAACTCATAATGCGTGATTGAGACGAGTATGGCAAGCCAATTGCTGCCTGCCGCCATGCGTTATGGAAACAGGTATCTTTGCCTGGAGGCAGCACGGGGCTCCCAGCCTGCGTGGCTAAGACTGCGATCTGGTGAAGGCGCCAAGCGTTTGTCTTTAGCCGGGCCTCCTCTTCAACGTGCACAAGATTCGGTTTGACTCTGACAATAAGCGGTGAGCGCGATGCACCAAGATGTCTTTAACTCAATCCAAATCATGATCTCCAAAATTATCAACCGCCCAGCATGTCTGAGAGAACTCGCTTCTAATCCCAAATCCTTCTCCAACTGTCCAGACTTGCACGGTGGTGTTCCGGACTTGCCAGGAGGTAGTCGTCCAAGAGGAACGGCTTGCATCGCTTGGTCAGGCTTCGGTCGAATTCGTGCACGCCAACAACCCGATTCCAAAAGTTTCGGGGAACCGAATTTCGCGCTTTGAGGGGCGTCAGTTGATGATGGTCCAAATGTCGAATTAAGCCTGACTCCGTCGCTCTGTGAGAACGTTTTCTGGCGCTTACCTCACCTCATTTATCCGTCGCTTTCGGCCGCGGGCTAGGCTGCGAGTTTCTCGAAGCGCGGATCATTTCGACTATGGTGACTAGACCTTAATTTTTATCTTGATGCTCCCAAGGCTCTCCTGAAGGTTTCAAAGCATTTCATGAGTGCGATTTGTAGCCTCATCAATTCTACGTCGAAACTCGGTCGTGTCGATGAGCGTGTTGCAAAAGGGACGTTTCCGACTCTCCGCCTTGAGCCATTTCACGGTCTCGTTGATCTGGCTTGCCACATTTAGAGCATGTCATTTCCAGCGGTAAATTGTCGAAAAACATGGTCTTGTTCAGACGATAAACAAAACTTCTTGAGTTGGCAAAGCTCAGCCTGATCATCGTGCTGATTCGGGTGCTCGAAAAAAAATGATCGGGCGAGCGATTCGAGAATGACGTGATTTTGGATCGCTAGAGAAACGAATTGTCCCGACCTCGAAAATTTAACGTCTAGTGCTCTCATCTCATAAGGCATGGATCCGCGGCCGGCGCGCGGGGTTGTGCTCTGCCTGACGAAGCACCTCGCGGGTTATTGGCGCGACATCCCCGTAACCACTGAGAACGTAGCGGATCATATACAATACAGGATTGCCTTCGGTCCAACTGAAGTAAGCATGTGGCACTTGCCCGGTTCGATCGCGCAGATATAACAGCAACGCGGCTATCCCGTTTGCCACAGCCGCGCTTTCCGCGCGCAGCACTTGATGTGATCCTACTTCCACACCGCGCACGTGCAGTTCTGCCGAAAACTCGCTCGCATCAGGAACGTAGATCTCCAAAAATAGCACACGATCTTCTGGTGGAATCCCGTTGTCTTCCCGTTGTTCTCGTTCCCGCTTAGAGTATTCTGTGTCGTGGCAGTGTCGCGGCTGATTGGCGATGATACGCAAAGCTTTTCCGTGTGCGGCCTCATCTATGAAGCGTTCCGCCGCGGCATCGAGAGTAATCTCGCCGGTTCGGAGCTCAGTTGTCCGCCAGACGCGAGACACAAGGGAAACGATCACGATCGCGCTGATAAAAAACGCAGCGATCTTTACGCCGTCGGGTCGCTCGACGATGTTCACTACCGTGGTGTAAGCGAACACGACCGCAATCAGGCAAAAAGCTGCCGCCGCGGCGGCGGATCGCGTGCGCCAGACTGCTAAAGTTACTGCCACGGCCGCTGAGGTTATAACCACTAAGACGCCGGTCGCGTAAGCGCCGCCTTGCGCGTCCACTCCGGCTTTGAAGAGGAGCGTCACGGCGAAGGCTATCGCTGTGTAGATCAGTACGAGAGGGCGTGCGGCCCGAGTCCACTCAGGCGCCATCCCGTATCGGGGTAGGTACCGGGGAACAATATTCAGCAACCCCGCCATGGCTGAGGCCCCTGCAAACCAGAGAATCGCTATGGTTGAAATGTCGTAGAGGGTTCCAAAGCCGTTTCCCAGAAAGCGGTGCGCCAGGTAGGCTAGCGCACGGCCGTTAGCCGGACCCGCCAACTCGCCATTCCGACCAAGCGAACGAAAGTCGGCCACCGGAATTAGTAACGTTGTGACAAAGGCACTGGTAATGAGGAAAACACTCATTATAACGGCCGCGGTAAAGAGTAGGTGGCGAGTGTTACGAATCTTTCCTAATGGGCGATTCTCGTCGTCTCCGGGTTCGCCTTTCACCAAAGGCATCATTGCGACTCCGGTCTCGAATCCGGAGAGTCCCAGAGCCAGCTTGGGGAATAGCAACAACGAAATTCCAAGCATCGCTAAAGGACTGCCGTGGGCAGTGAAGAGCGCCCGCTTCCACTCAATGAAGAGGTGAGGATGAGTTGCTATTTGCCCGATCCCGGCCGCAATAACCACTGCGTTAAGCGTAAGATAGAGGGCAACTAGTCCCACCGCGATCCCGATCGCTTCTTTGAAGCCCTTCAAGAAAACCGCTCCCAGAAGCGCCAATAGGATTAGAGTAATCGGCACCCCCTGATTATGAAAAAAGGTCGGAACAAACGGGTTTTCGATTAGATGCGCCGTAGCGTCAGCGGCCGAAAGCGTAATCGTGATGATGAAATCGGTGGCCAGGAAGCCAAGAAGTGCCAGGACAAAGAGCTTGCCCTGCCACCAAGGAAGCAGGTGTTCAAGCATTGAAATAGACCCTTCACCATGGGGACTTTCTCGAGCAACACGTTGATAAATTGGCAGTGCCCCAAAAAGCGTTAACAAAACAAGAATGAGCGTTGCGCATGGTGACAACGCACCTGCGGCCAAAGCGGCAATGCCAGGCTGATAACCGAGAGTCGAGAAATAGTCCACTCCCGTTAGGCACATCACTTTGTACCAGGAGTGTTCTTCGGATGCGCGGCCTTTCTTCTGATAAAGTCCCGGCATCTCGAGTTGCCCCCGATCGGCAAGCAACCAGCTCTTTAACGATTCCACGTTCGCTCGCATTTTTTCGGTCGTTGCGTTGTCCAAAACGGGAGTCCAGTACGAGTTTAAGTTTTAGTCCATTGTTGTTGTGCGGTGAAGTTCAAAACAGTTCGCGATTTCATATATGGAATTCAGCGAACAAACCCGGTTCACAGCGATGCGTTGCACAAAGGCGGGATTTTCCCGATCAGCTCTGGGCCGCGAGTTCGGAGCTCGCCTTCTGTGGGCAGTTAACGACCAAACGATGCGTGATTCGGGCGACGTTTGCGGCGCGAGGAATATGCAGTTCGAGCAAGAATTTTTCGGTCTCTTCCTCGGTGAGACGGTGTCTGCGTACGACTGGAGAGATCGCATAGGCGATTTCTGCGTCGCGGACTATCTGGCGGAACTCGATACGGTGCATGTGATGAAATATTCTGCACGATTCAGTCTGCACTTGCGCCACACGATCTCCTGCCCTCCCAACCAGTCGCGCACCGCTGTTTACGCGCCGTGAAGTATATCCAGCCTGAGCTAAAACGAAAATCCGTCTGCTCCCTGGAAAGCCTACGTGGAAATCATCGAGCACGTTGGCCGGAGCATTCGTTGAACCGAACTGTGGCGGGATTTGGTCGTGCGAAAATCAACGCGTAAAGCGAAAATCAGGCGAGGAGAGGAGAACGCGACTTCGATCAAACGGCGTTTACGTTTTTCCAAAAAGCAACGGGAATCAAGCAGTCTAAGACGCGCCGCTCGGCTCAACGCCATTCTCGCTCAGGTCGCGGAAGATAAAGCATTCTGACGTTCGGAATGCTCCAAGCGAGAACGACGAATCGACTTGAACGTGCTGAAAAATCTTTGCAAGTGAAATACAACGTTGGATAAATGGGCCGACTAAAGTTTAACCTAACCGAAGGAAACATCTATATGCTCTGGACTATAATTGTAATACTAGTCGTGCTCTGGCTTCTGGGCTTTATCGGCCACATTGGCGGCGGTCTGATTCATCTTCTGCTCGTGATTGCCGTCGTTGTGCTCGTTATTCAGCTCATTCAAGGCAGACGGCTCTGACCGACTCCGTTTTCGCCCGGTAGTGTCAACAAGCCGTGCGTCCTCGCAATCGGTTTGCACACGCTCAATGCAATCATGCACAGCTTAAGAAGCGATCTTACGATGAAAAATCGTCACGGCATTTGCGGCTATGAGTTGGTTACGTGCTTCCCAGCAGAGTTTCCAAAAAAACCTGAAATTGACCCACTACCGAGCTGCCGTTATCCGGTTTGAATCGAATTTCTAACCAGTACGCAGCAATGGCCCTTAATCTTTTCAGGACGAAAAGCCCGGAGCACTTGATGGCCGAGGCGGCGGCGCCCGAGCGCCAGTTAAAGCGTGCTCTCTCGGCGTTCGATCTTACCTGCATCGGCATTGGCGCGATTATTGGGACCGGAATCTTCGCGCTGGCGGGAACGGCAGCGGCAGGGGAACAAGCACACGCAGTCGGGTCAATTTGGAAAACGCCGGTGTTGAATTTCGTTCAGTCGTGGACAACGCATGCGTCTTTGGTTTTTGGGCGGCCGGGCGCAGGACCGGCTGTTATGCTTTCATTTGTGGTGGCCGGGATCGCGTGCGGATTCGCGGCGCTTTGTTACGCCGAACTCGCCGCGATGATTCCGGTCTCGGGCTCAGCCTACACGTATTCGTATGCGACGCTGGGTGAGATCATCGCGTGGATTATCGGTTGGGACCTGATTCTCGAATACGCAGTTGGCAATATGGCAGTCGCTGTGGGGTGGTCCGGCTATTTCGTTAGACTGTGCGGCAGCCTCTTCAATCTGAAGTTTCCGCTTTGGCTGGTGAACGATCACACAACAGCGACCGGCATTATCGCGCAGGGCGGCGATGCGCTCGCAAACTATTCGTCGACTACGCTTCCAACCATTGCCGGCCACGCGATCGCACTGAATCTTCCGGCGCTTCTCATTGTCGCGGCAGTGACGGCGCTTCTGGTCTACGGAATTCGTGAGAGCGCGCGGACGAACACGACCATTGTCATCATCAAGATCGCCGTCGTCATGTTTGTGATTGCATTTGGCGCATTCCTGGTTCAGCCGACCAATTGGCGTCCTTTTGTTCCGACCGGGATCGGCGGTGTCATGAGCGGGGCGGCAATCGTATTTTTCGCCTTCATTGGATTCGATGCCGTCTCAACGACTGCGGAGGAAACAAAAAATCCTCAGCGCGACATGCCGATCGGAATCATGGCCAGCCTCATTATTTGCACAGTGCTCTACGTTTTGATGGCGGGGGTTATCACCGGGATGCGAAAGTATACCACTTATCTCGGCGATCCTGCGGCAGTCGCGACCGCATTCGCTGACCGGCCCTGGGCCACGGCGCTCATCAGTGCGGGCGCGCTCGCTGGTATTACTTCAGTGTTGCTCGTTTTCCAACTCGCCCAGCCACGCATTTTCATGGCCATGGCACGCGACGGGCTGCTGCCGCAATATTTCGCAAAAATTCACTCCCGGTTTCGCACGCCCCACATCACAACCATCTGGACTGGAGTCGCCGTCGGTGGCGTCGCGATGCTAACAGATATCGGGTCGCTTGCTGATCTTACGAACATCGGCACGCTTTTTGCCTTCGTGCTCGTTTGCCTCGGCGTGATCGTGCTGCGCCGAACGAATCGAGAACGTCCGCGTCCGTTTCGTGTTCCCTTCGTACCGGTCTTTCCACTTCTCGGCGTAGTCTTCTGCTTCGCGCTGATGCTAAGCTTGCCGCTCGAGACGTGGGGCCGCTTCTTTATCTGGCTTGCGATCGGGCTCTCGATTTATTTCGCTTATAGTGTGCGCCACAGCAAACTGAGGCGCGGCGTTGACACCGGTATAACGGAAGATATTCCGCCGCCGCTAATTAAGACATAGATCGACAACATGGAACGCGTCATCTTCAACGCGCCGGAGCGTATCATCCATTGGGATATATCGGTTGCCTTCTTTTCATGCTAGGGGTCGCGATTTTCCAAATCGTCTACTTTAAGAAGCGCGGCTGGTTGTAGATGGGCACAGGAAGACGATGTGTGGGCTTGCCAGTGTTAGGTATTTCCGGCATCACCGACTGTCTTCATCACTATGAAATATCTACGGCGCGCCGGTCCTTCTGCGGACGGGCTCTCGCACAGACAGTAAATCCTCCTCGACCACGGCCGCGCGCTTTCCGATGATAGGCAGATGGACACGATCGAAGAGTACAAAATTATTGAAAGCCAAGACCTCGGTTCGCTCGCCGAAAAAGTGAATGCCGCGCTGAAGGAAGGTTGGCAACCACATGGCGCACCTTTTATTCATGTCAGCGGCGCCGCCGTGGTATGTTGCCAAGCTATGGTGAATTTTCATCAACCAACGGGCGCTGAGACAATCGCCAAGCTTCGCCGCGCGGCTGTACGCGCTTTCCGCCGATAAAGCTCGAAGAAGGGCTCATTTGGGGACATTTCTGCGGCAATCCTTGCGCGGTCGAACTTCGTAAACGTGTCGTAAGCTTATCATTGGAATCGCGCGTCACTCGCCTTGGTTCTAGGCATCATTTGTGGAATGCAAGGCGCAACACGCACACGAACAACACATTCAAACTACCAAAATCCCGGGTAGTGGGTCAATTTGAAATCTAGCGTATAACCCACGCGATCACCAAGCCGACCAGACCTATGACAAATACGATACTGCCTAGTTGGGGAGAAACGCCAGACATCCAGAGGGCAATTCCTATAGCTATGAAGACGAATCCCCACCGGTGGATGTTCTTCATAGTCCCAAGATTATCATGGCAAGTCGATTACTTCATCCAAACTCCACACGTGATCGGTGATGCCAGCTTCCATTGCCGAAGTTACGCGCAACGTCCGATGAATCCGACAGAAGTTGTAGTGCATGAAATAGAGCGCCAGCGCGTGCTCGTGATTTTCCAGCTTTTTTGAAAATCCATTTGTTAGGCGAGTGAAGCGGCGCCCGCCATCTTTCGCTTCAGTTCTGCCAGGGCGTTATCTACTCCGACCTGAGCGAGAATGACGCTGCGCCGGGTGGCGCGCCCTAGGCTGCTTGATTCCCATTGCTTGCTGGAAAACAGCAAAGGTTGTTTCCGCGAAATCGCGCTTTTCCCTATTCTGCTGTTTTTTCGATTTGGGCATGTCGAATCCTGCCACAGATCAACGCTCCGCGAAATCCTCAAGTTCAAACTGACCCGCTACCAAATACCGTGAGAGAATCAGGATCGCGTCATTCGCGTCAAAATAATTCCGGTCACGATACCACCGACGCAACCGAGGCTCAGCCACAACGGCAGGTGATGCAATGCGACACCCAGTGCTGCTCCGAC
>Ga0209161_10001075_pt1 | contig 22449 bp, 17 predicted proteins | sample GraSoiAngelo_155_FD_186169 | JGI IMG/M metagenome (GOLD analysis project Ga0209161, IMG submission 186169) | Grasslands soil microbial communities from the Angelo Coastal Reserve, California, USA - 14_1009_13_30cm (SPAdes) (version 2) | ecosystem: Environmental > Terrestrial > Soil > Grasslands... | reverse complement strand
GATGTCGACCAGCATCACGATGTGCTGCCCGTGCAGCGGATAGCCCAGGTGGCGGGCGCGCCGCTGCGCGGCGGCTTCGTCGCCATAGGTGCCGAACAGCAGGTCGCCCAGGAACTCGCCGCGAACACGGCCCTCGACCTCGGCAAGCTCGCGCTCCTTGGCGATGGACAGGGCCAGGACGAGCGATGCCTGCTCCAGGGCGAGGAAGGCGAGCTCCTCGTTGTGGGGCTGGTTGTCCATTACGGAGATGTAGCCGAGCACCTGGTTGGCCGCCAGGATCGGAGCGATCAGCCGCTCCTTGGACATGCCGACGTGAGGGAACGCCGGGACCTTGATCGGCCCGCGCTTGGCTTCGATCTCCCGAAGCATGCGCTGGATCTGTGGGTCGAACAGCACTCGCTGGGGCGTGCCCTGCCGCTGGATCGTCTCCTTGCGGTGCGGGTCGCCGGTGCCGCCGGCGTGCGCGAGGAGGTGAAAGCTCGCGTCCTCGATCACGACAGCGCTCTCCAGCAGGTCCGAGAGCGTCTTGCAGATCTCATTGACGCCCTTGCCGTCCAGCACCAGCTCCGTGAACCGGCGGTGGATCTCGATCGAGCGCTTCAGCCGCGAATGCTCTGCGTTGATGATCCGCTCCAGCAGCTGCGCCATGACGTCGACGAGCTGGACGTTCGCCGGCACGGTGAAGAGCGGCACGCTGAGCCTGTCGGCCTCGGTGAGCATCTCGGGCGCGAGCTTGCGCAGGTACGGATGCGGCTTGACCACCAGCCCCGCGCCACTGGATTCGGCGATGCGGCCGATGAGCCTGATCTGGGCGGCGAGGTCGTCCTTGATCGGAAACCCGGTGGTGAGCAGAAGGTCGCCCGCGCGCGGCTGGATGTCCGGCGTCTCCACCAGCCGCACCCACTCGATCGAGCGGTCTAGACCGTTCTCGCCCGCCAGCAGTCGCGCGTCGGCGAGTTCGCTCATGCGCATCGCCTCGCGCACCGTCGGTTTGGGCTCCGCGAGCTCCTCAGCGGCCCGGCGTGCCATCTCCAGCAGAGATTAGCTGTGTGCGCAGTTCACAAGCAAATCCGGCAAGGGCTTGTGCCGGCGGCACTATGGGGCTGCACCAAGCAGCGCACAAAATTGAGTCATGGATCACGAGGGCGCTCCGAGCTGTGAGCGTCACGAGGACAAGGTGCCGATGCGTTTGCGCTCAATGCACTCCGACTCGTCGCGGCCGGACACGGTGGTCGGCCTGTACGAGTGTCCCGAGTGCGGCTCCGAGCGACGCCGGCCGATCGAGGTGACGACCGCAGCCTAGCGGCTAAGCGCTTCGGTCTTTCCGGGTAGCCCGCACCCGTCGGATTCCGCGCGCCCTGCAGTTATTCGTCCCCGCCATGCGGGGAGGCCAGGTAGGGGTAGTCACTTGTTCCTCCCCGCCATGCGGGGAGGTTAGGTGGGGACGGTGATCAACCCATGAGCTCCCGCAGCACGAGCGGCAGGATGCCGCCGTTGTGCATGTAGCCGATCTCCGTGTCGTTGTCGACCCGCGCGCGCGTCGTGAATGTCGTGCTCTTGCCGTCATCGGTCGCGGCGACGACATCGACCGGCTGTCCCGGCGCGAGGCCGTCGAGACCGCGAATAGTGAAGCTCTCATGACCGGTGAGCCCCAGCGTCTTGGGGTTCTCGCCGGGCCCGAACTCGAGGGGAAGCACGCCCATGCCGACCAGGTTCGAGCGATGGATGCGCTCGAAGCTCTCGGCGATCACCGCCCGAACGCCCAGCAGCAGCGGCCCCTTGGCGGCCCAGTCGCGTGACGAGCCCGACCCATACTCCTTGCCCGCGACCACAATGAGCGGCACGCGCTCGGAGCGATAGCGCTCCGCCGCATCGAAGATGGTCATCTCGGTGCCGTCCGGCATGTGCAGCGTCCAGTAGCCCTCGCGCTGGACGAGCGCGTTGCGGAGGCGGATGTTGCCGAACGTGCCGCGCAGCATGACCTCGTGATTGCCGCGCCGCGAGCCGAAGCTGTTGAAGTCGAAGCGATCGACGCCGTGATCGATCAGGTAGCGACCGGCGGGGGAGATGTGGTCGGTGGTCACCGAGTCGCCGAGGACGCACAGCACGCGGGCGCCATCGATGTCGGTGAGCGGGGCCGGCCTGGATTGGAAGCCTTCGAAGTACGGCGGCTCCTTCACATATGTCGAGGCTGGGTCCCACTGGAAGATCGGGCCAGTGGGCGCTGACATGGTCTTCCAGTGCTCGTCGCCTTCGAAGATGCGCGAGTACTCGCGCTTGAACATCTCCTGCTTCACGCATCTCTGGATGACGGCGTTGACCTCTTCCTGCGACGGCCAGAGCTCCGACATCATCACCTGCTTGCCGTCGCGGTCAGTGCCGATCGGATCCTTGCTCAGGTCGATCTGTACGGTGCCGGCCAGCGCGTACGCGACGACCAGCGGTGGCGAGGCCAGGTAGCTCGCCTTTACCAGCGGATGGATGCGGGCCTCGAAATTCCGGTTGCCCGACAGCACCGCGACGACGCTGAGGTTGTCGGCGGTCACAGCCGCCTCGACCTCGGGCGTTGCCAGCGGTCCGGAGTTGCCGATGCACGTCGTGCAGCCGTAGCCGACCAGGAAGAAGCCGAGCTTTTCCAGCGGCTCCATCAAGCCCGCGGTGTTCAAATAGTCGGTGACCACGCGCGAGCCGGGCGCAAGGCTGGTCTTGACGTAAGGGTTCACGGTCAGCCCGCGCTCCACCGCCTTCTGCGCGAGCAAGCCCGCGGCCACCATCACCGAAGGGTTCGAGGTGTTGGTGCAGCTGGTGATCGCGGCGATGACCACACACCCGTCCTCGACGTTGGCCGGGGGGCGGTGTGCGACCGCGACCGACGCCCGGCCGTCGATCGGGCCGCCCTCTTCGGTCAACCTCGAGATGGCCTCGGGCTCGGGCTTCGGGCTGTGCACAAACGCCGACGTGAAGCTCTCCCACACCTTGGGCAGCGAGACGCGATCCTGCGGCCGCTTGGGGCCGGCGACGCTGGGCTCGACCGTGGCGAGGTCGAGCTCGAGCAGCTCGCTGAAACGTGGGGTTGCTGCGCCGTCGACCCTGAAGAGATCCTGCTCCTTGCTGTAGCGCTCGACCAGCGCGATGTGGTCGGCGCTGCGGCCCGTGGTCTCGAGGTAGCGCAGCGTCTGCGCGTCGACAGGAAACAGCGCCGATGTGGCGCCGTACTCGGGGCACATGTTGCTGAGCGTCGCGCGGTCGGGCACTGACAGCGTCGACAGGCCGTCGCCGCAGAACTCGACGAACTTGTCGACGACGCCGTGCTTGCGCAGCATCTCGGTGAGCGTCAGCACGAGGTCGGTCGCGGTCGCGCCCGCGCGAAGAGCGCCGCTGAAGCGAACGCCCACGACGATCGGCGGGGCCAGATAGGCGGGCTGGCCGAGCATTGCCGCCTCGGCCTCGATGCCGCCGACTCCCCATCCGAGCACGCCGAGACCGTTGACCATCGTGGTGTGCGAGTCGGTGCCCATGAGCGTGTCGGGGATCGCGATCTTGTGTCCGTCCAGTTCGCGCACCTGCACGACCTTCGCCACGTGCTCGAGGTTGACCTGGTGGCAGATGCCCATGCCCGGCGGGACCAGTGAGAAGTTGTGGAACGCCTGCTGTGCCCAGCGCAGGAGCGCGTACCGCTCGCGGTTGCGCTCGATCTCCCTCTGGATGTTGCGCGTGTACGAGTCGCGCAGGCCGAACGAATCGACCTGGACCGAGTGGTCGATGATGAGGTCGACCGGGACAAGAGGGTCGACCTTGCCCGGATCCTTGGGGGCGCGCTGCATCGCCGATCGCATGGCGGCCAGGTCCACGACCGCCGGCACGCCGGTGAAGTCCTGCATGAGGACTCGTGCTGGAAGGAAGGGCAGCTCAGCATCCCTGGAGCGGGGCGCCGGCCAGGCCACAAGCGCCGGCACGTTCGCCTCCGCGGTCACGCCTGACTGGCTCAGTCGGATCAGGCCTTCCAGCAGCACTTTCACAGTGATCGGAAGACCGGACGGATCGCCGAGGCCGGACTTCGGAAGATCAGCCAGCGGATAGAAATCGACCTCGATTCCCGGCAGCCTCTTCAAAGCGATCACAGATCGAATGTTAGTGCGGCAAGTTCGGCGACCTGTTCGCCGCGGTCATCACCTCGGCGATGCGGCCCGGTCCATCCGCGCGCTCGATCTCCTGCAGCGGAACCGGCAGCGCGAGGCGCCAGTTCGGCCACTCGGTGGTCGTGCCCGGGACGTTCGGCCGCTCGTCCACCGCCAGCGCGTCCTCGAGCGAGACGAGCACGAGGCACGACTTCGACTCTGCCAGCCGCCGGTAGGCCGCGACGGCGACGTCGAGGGCGTCCGAGCCGTCGGGCAGCCCAGTCGCTTCCACCAGGCGGCTGCGCAGGTGATGCTGCCGATGGTCCGGCTCTGTGAGGCGCCAGATGCCCGCAACAGTGGGCAGGTCGTGTGTGCCGATCGCCGCCACTGATTGCTGCGGCCAGCTCTCGCTTGGCTCCGTCTCGAACCACAGCAGCCTGTAGCCGAGGGCGCCGACTCGCTGAAGGGTTGTCTTCACCGCAGGCTCGACGAGCCCGAGGTCCTCGCCGATCACGAACGACCCCGACCGGCGGCTCTCCCCGGCGAGCACCGCGAGCAGCGCCGCCGACGGGTAGTGGACGTACGCGCCCGCCGCCGCGCCGCCGGCCTCGGGAATCCAATACAGCCGGAACAGTGACATCACATGGTCGAGACGCAGGCCCTTCGCGTGAGCGGTGGTCGCCCGCACGGCGTCGATGAACGGCTCGAAATACGCGGCCTGCAGCTTCCAGGGGTCGAAAGGCGGCATGCCCCAGTCCTGACCGTCCGGAAAGAAGTAGTCAGGCGGCGCGCCGACCCGCATGCCAGGAGCGAGCAGGTCCTGCCAGCGCCACGCGTCAAAGCCGTCGGAGGCGAAACCGACGGGTACGTCGGCGATGAGCGTTATCTCGCGCGCGGCACGCGCGAGCTGCCGGTGCACGTGGAACTGCGCCCACTGATGAAAAGCCACGCGTTCTGCGAGCTCGGCGCGGGCTTGCTCGATGCCCCTTGCGCGCGGTGACTGAAGAGATGACGGCCAGCTGCGCCAGGCCGCACCGTGCACCTCGGCGAGCGCATCGAAGGTGGCGAAGTCGATGAGTGCCCGGCCCTGCTTCTTCTGCCATGAGGCCAGGCCGCGTGGCTGCGGAGCTGCGCGAAAGATCAGCTCGAGCGCGTGCGACTTGAGCGCGAAGACCGCATCGTGGTCGATGAGGCGCTGGCTGTTGAGCGCGCGGGCTTGAGCCTGGAGCGGGGCGAGCTCGGCGGACACGCGCTCCGCGCCTTCGACCTCCTCGACCCGGAGGTACGTGGTGTTGCGGAATCTTCGCGACGACGAGTAGTACGGGCAGGACTGGTACGGCGAGGTCGGCGGCTGAGCGCCGAGCGGGCTGATCTGCACGACCGACGCGCCGGCCGATCGCGCCCACCGGCCGAAGCGGCGAAGGTCGGCCAGGTCGCCGATGCCCCAGCTGTCGCTCGAACGCGCGGCGTACAGCTGGATCGCCCAGCCCCATGCTCGCTCGGGAGGAGGCGCGCACCCGACGTTGGCGATCTGCCCCTGTTCGACGCCGGACGGCTCGTTGCGACCGCCGGCCATCGAGCGCACGATCGCCTCGATGGTCGAGGCCGGCGACTCGACCACGTTGCCCTGGTACCCGTTGTATCGGGGGATGACTCCCCAGCGCTCGGCCGCCTCCGCCATCAGGCCAGTGCGCGGAAGGGTTCGGGCACGTAGACCGCGAGCGCGTCGTGCCAGGACGCTAGTGCGGTGGCGATCGCGGGGTCGTCACGGATGAGCCAGGCCAGGTGGCGGAGCGCGTGCTCGAGCACGGCGCCGACGCCGATCGCCAGCGGCGCCGCCATCGCCTCGCCGCGCGCGAGCTCGGCCCGGCCGACGGCAAGCGTCTCCAGCGAATCCGGCGGCAGCTGGTCAGGAGGTTCGACGGCGGCCACGTAGGTGAGGATCACCCGCCCCTCCTCGCTGCGCCACGAAGTCGAGTGGACGGCGCGGGGTGTGAGCGGGTACCACCTCATCGCGGCGATCACCTCATCACCAGGGCTCGACGCCGGCGCGAGGCCAATGCGCAGCGAGTCGCCATGGACAGGCTTCAGCCAGAACAACTCGCCGTCGCGCATGAAGACAGGCAGAACCTCGAGCGTCTGGGCGACGAACTCCGCCGCCCAGGCTGTGGTGGAGAGGGGCGGGCCCACCGTCTCCATCAGGGTCTCCAGCCTGCTGGCCGATCGACCGCGACCGCGCCGGCTGCCGGATGGCTGTTTAGTTCTTGGCACTCGGACCGGCCGCGCTGTCGGGTACGGCGCGCCAGATCGCGCGCACCTCGGCGGGCGTGAGCTCGGTCTGGTGCGCGGAACGGCCATGGGCTTGCACGTTCGCGACCACCTGCGCCTTGGTGCCGCGCGTGGTCCAGCCGCATCGGCACGTCACCTCCATCAACATCCCCAACAGGCTACCTTTCCGGGCATGGCGGTGCGCACCGCGCTGGGGGGAAGGGTCAAGCGGCGCGAGGACCCCCGCCTCGTGAAGGGCCAGGGCAGGTACACCGACGACATTCAGCCTGAGCACTGCCTACACGCGGTGTTCGTGCGCTCAACGATGGCGCATGCCCGGCTCGTCGCTGTGGACGTGAGCGCGGCGCGCGAAATTCCCGGTGTCGAGGCGGTTTATGTCGCCGCCGACCTGAGATTCGAGTCCGAGACCGCGCGGCCCCGCATGTGCAGCGATGAAGTGAGCTTTGTGGGCGACCTCATCGCCGTCGCTGTTGCCTCTACGGGCGAGGCCGCGGTTGATGCTGCGGCTGCGGTGCTCGTGGACTATGAGCCAATGCCGGTGATCGTCGATCCCGAGAAGAGCGACAGCGTCGCGTTCGAGTTCGACCTCGGCGACGAGGGCGCGCTGAACGGTGCTGACGTCATCGTGCGGGGCCGCTTCGTGAACCAGCGCCTCGCGGCCGCGCCCATCGAGGGGAACGCAATCGTGGCCGAGCCCGATGGGAACGGGAGTATCCGCGTCTGGGTTTCGACCCAGGTGCCGTTCGGGGTGCGCGATGTTGTGGCTGCGGCGCTCGGGCTGCCCGAAGAGACGGTGCGCGTGATCGCGGGAGACGTGGGCGGCGCGTTCGGCGCGAAGCTCATGACCTACCCCGAGCAGAGCGTCATCGCGGCGGTCGCCATGAAGCTCGGGCGGCCGGTGCGCTGGTTCGAGTACCGCACCGAGAACATGGTCGCGATGAGCCAGGGCCGCGCGTTGGTCTCCGACGTCGGGCTCGGCGCCACACGGGAGGGCAAGCTGGTTGGCCTAGAGGTGAATACCGTCGCCGACGCCGGCGCCTACGCAGGACTCGCACCGCCGCAGCTGGTGCTCACGTCGATGCTGCTGCCCAGCGTGTACGACATCCCCAACGTTCGTTTTGTCGGGCGCAGCATGTTCACCAACACCGCGGTGATGTCGGCCTATCGCGGCGCCGGCCGGCCGGAGGCGATCGCGATCATCGAGCGGGCGATGGACATGCTCGCAGCAGAGCTGAACGTCGACCCGGCCGACCTTCGACGCCGCAACCTGATCGCAGGCCCGTTTCCGCACGCGACCCCGACGGGCCTCAACTACGACTCCGGCGACTACTCACGCGCGCTGGACCTTGCCCTGCAGGCGGCCGGCTATGACGATCTGCGAAATGATCAGCGCGCGCGACGCGAGCGCGACGAAAGGCTGCAGCTCGGCATCGGCATCTCCTCCTACGTGGAGATGACGGCAGTGCTTTACACAGGCGAGTCGGCGACCGCGACCGCGCAGGCGGACGGTTCGATGGTGATCTCGACTGGCACAACAGCGAGCGGGCAGGGCCACGAGACCGCGTACTCGCAGCTCGCATCACAGCTGCTCGGCGTGTCGATGGATTCGATCCGTGTCGTCCAGTCCGACACCGCACTCGTCAAGAGTGGCTACGGATCGTCGGGCTCGCGATCGCTCCAGATCGGGGGGAGTGCTGTGTGCAGGGCGTGCATCGAGCTCGTGGAGAAGGCCAGGCAGGAGGCGGCGCGCAGGCTGGAGGCCGCCCCCGATGACATCGTGCGCTTCGACGATGGGAGATTCGGTGTGAAGGGAGTGCCGGCGACCGCCCTCACGTGGTCCGAGCTCGCTTCGGAGGCTGCCTTCGTGGCCGAATCAGAGTTCGAGCAGGCCGACCAGACGTTTCCCTTTGGCTGTCATGTCGCCGTCGTGGAGGTCGACATGGAGACGGGCGACGCGCGGCTCGTCCGCCACGTCGCCGTGGACGACTGCGGCAAGGTCCTCAACCCCTTGCTCGTCGAGGGCCAGATCCATGGCGGCGTCGCCCAGGGAATCGGCCAGGCCCTGTACGAAGAGTTCGTCTACGACGCCGACGGCAACCCGCTCACGGCGAGCTTCGTCGACTACGGCATTCCCTCGATCGGCGAGATCCCGCAGGTCGAGACGGTGACGATGGAGACGCCGACGCCTCTGAACCCGCTGGGTGCCAAGGGCATCGGAGAGTCGGGCACCATCGGGTCCACGCCCGCGGTGCAGAACGCGGTCATCGACGCGCTGTCGCATCTCGGCGTGCGCCATATCGATATGCCGCTGCACCCGATGCGCGTTTGGGAGGCGATCCAGAAAGCGCGGTCAACCGGCCGATGACCCTGTTGGCTGTATGGATGGCCGGCTTTCCGGTTCTCGGCGTCATCGCCGGGATCGTGGGAGCCTCATTCCGTCGCGTACGGCAGGTGCTCGTGTGGCCGGCCGCGGTTTACTCGGCCGGCGTCCTCGTTTACGGGCTCTTTGCCGGCGGTCCTAACCGCTCGGCCTACATCGCCAACCTGGACGTGATGGCAGTGGGAGTCGTTGTCGTGGTGACGGTGCTATCGCTCGCGCCGATCCTTTCCGCAAGGGTGAGTTCGCGAGCACCCTCGGTTGTCGCAACGATTGTGCTGGGACTGTTGATCCTCTCCTTCACGCTCGGGCTCGCGCCCTGGGTCCCCGCAGCCTCATGCGTGCTGGCCGCCGCCATCGCGGGCCCGCCGGGAAAAGCTCGAGGGGCTCCCACGCCGGAAGCCCCTCGAGAAAAACGCTAAGGCTTAATGACCGTGGGCCGCGAGGACCAGGTCAGGTAGCAGGATCGCGGCGTTCGGGGTACCCAGCCCGGTGACGGGGTCCCACCCGGTCGTCGCCGGGTAGCCCGGGATGCTCCCGACCAACTGGTTGTTGCCGGTCGTCACGTCATAGAAGTCGCTGGCGTAGCGGGTCGCGTCCGCGCCGATCACATACAGCGCGGGGTTGATGAGTCCGAGGCCACCGCCGTTGATCTGGTCGGCGATCGCGACCAGTGCCGCCCACTGCGGGCAGCTGAGCGAGGTGCCGCCGATGTCGTACCAACCCGTGCTGCACGGGGTGGGGCCGCAGGACAGGCCGCCGTTGCCAGAGGGCGGCAGAGTGATGTAGACCAGCGCGCCGGTGCGCGAGCTGGCTTGCAGGCCCACGTCAGGCACTCCGCGCATCGAACCGATGGCGGTGCTGCCCGCGGGCAGGGTGTTCTGGTAGCTGGGCTTGGCGAAGACGTGGCTGAAGCCACCACCCGAGTTGGTCCAGCCGACCTCGGCTACTCCCGGATGCGACTGGCAGTTGGTCGGAGGGCTGGCACTGTCGGTCGTGCGCGGGTCGTTGGTGCCGGCGTTGGGATCGGTGCACAGGTAGGTGCCGCCCACGCCGGTGACGAGCGGGTCGCTGGCCGGCCACTCAACTGTGGGGAACGGGATGAGCGGCTGAGTCTTGACGGGGCTCTTCATTGCGTTGGCCGTGCCACCGTCGCCGGACGAGCCAAGTACTGTGACGGCGTTACCCGCAGCCGCGACATAAGCGTGGCGCAAATTGAGCAGCGACTGGAAGCTGGCGAACGCGTCCTCCGCCGAGGCGAAGCTCTGCGAGATGACGTTCGCCATGTGGTGGTCGATGACGTACTGCTCGGCGTTCATCATGTCGGGGAAGCCCTGCACGCCGAGGGTCTCCGCGGTTGGCGTGGTAACCAGCAGGATGTTGGCGCCAGGCGCCATCGCGTGTGCCGTCTCGACGTCTAGCGAGACCTCGAGCGCCCACGCTGACTTGTCCTCCAGGCCGGTGGTGCCGTTGCCGGGAATCGACTTGGTGGCAGGAGCACCCTGGAAGTGGAACTGGCTGAAGGTCGGCATCCCGGCCGTGCACGCGACGCCTTCCTCGCCGCATATCGGCGCGATACCGAAGGCAGTGTCGAACACGTGCAGGTCGTGGGCGATGGTGTCGCTTCCGTACGAGTCGACGATGGCGATGGTCATGCCCGTGCCGTTCAACCCGGCGCTATACAGCGGTCCGAGGTTGTACGCGGCCTGGATGGCCTGCGGCGAGAAGCAGCGCCGCTTTACAGGGGTGGCGTTCGCGCACTGCGCCTGTGTAGGCGGCGTGGTCGACGTGCTTACCTGGGCGTAGTCGCTGACGGTTGGATGCATGACGACCGCAGCGGCCGCGACGCTCGACGGCCCTGGCAGCGCAATGGCCGCGCTTAATGCTCCGACGGCGAAACGTCCGAGCCTGCGCTTGAGACGTGAAACGTGCAATGCAGCACCCCCTTGGCAAAGCGCGCCCGCCACCCCCCTTCCAGCCTGGCTTGCCCGCGGGCCATGGCTACCAGTGCTTCGAGATTATCCCCACGAGCGCCTCAACGCAAGTTACCGGCAGACGCCTGCGGGGGCGATCTTCGTGATCGAGCCAGCCTGGCTCGGGGCGACCGCGTACACCTTCTGCAGAGTTCCGTCCGCCGGGTAGAGGTAAATGCCGCGATCGCTCCCGAACCACACACGGTCGCCGTCCGCCTGTGGGTCGCTCAGGGCCACGCCGCCGCCGTACACCAGCTGCCCGCTGTCCTCAGCGCCGCTCGACGGATGATCGAGCAGCCTGACCTCCCCGCCAAACAGCGGAAAGTCGGGACCGTCGCCAATGTTTATGACCGGCCGTCCCGAAGCCAGGCCGAGCAGGGTCTCGCTGCGGCCCGGCGAGTAGAACCACGCGGTCTGTGCCCCGCTGGACAGAGATTCCTGCACGATGCTGTCGAACAGCACTCGGCTAGCGGGCACCCTTGGAGGGGTGGGGTCGTGCGGGTCGACCGCGCCTCCCCACGCGTAACCTCCCCGCACCGCCATGACGTTGGCCACGCGCGCGAGCGCCGTGACCTTGCCAGTGCGCGCGTCCAGTCGCCACACGCCGACGGGGTACGCCTCGAGCTGCGTGACCACGAAGTACACCCCGCTGCCGTCGTACTCCATGACCTGGACTCCGTTTGACGCCCCGACGTTGGGGACCGCGACTGTGAATGTCTTCTGCGTCGCGGTAGAGGCATTCACGATGTGGAACGTCGCGCCCTCGCTCGAGGAAGCGCCGGTGGTCGCATAGGCGTAGGAGGAGCCGTCAGCCGATGACTGCGCCGCGCTGACCGGGACCCATCGATGGATGCCCGAGTCGTAGAACGTCGGGCCGTCCTGGGGCACGCCAGTGAGCACCGGCGTTGCCTTGGTCGCGACCTCCTGTGGCGATGACCCTGTAGTGATCAAGCCGTTCGGATCTTGCGCGTACGTCCCGGCCGGAAAGCTGATGAAGCCACCGGTGTAGCTTGCGAAGTCACCGCCTCCGGCCATGACGACGACCGGGAGATTGCACGTGAAACCGACCTGGGTCACGGGCAGATCAGTAGTGCCACCCGGCGTCGCCGTCGGCAGAACCGTCACGGTTGCGCTTGGCGTCGCCGAGGGTGAGGTTGTGGGCGTGGACCCGTGGCCGGTGGAGCTGCTGCATCCAGCCGTCACCACCAGCAGGGCAGCCGCGAGGAGCCGGCCTGTTACGACTCGTAACCCAGGTTCGGGCGCAGCCATCGCTCCGTCTCTGCGACCGTCATGCCTTTGCGGCGGGCGTAGTCGGTCACCTGGTCGCGCCCGATCTTGCCGACCATGAAGTAGCGCGACTGCGGATGCGCGAAGTACAGGCCGGCCACCGCGGCGGTCGGCGTCATCGCGCACGTCTCGGTCAGCTCCATTCCTATCGAGCGCGCACCCAGAAGATCGAAGAGGGTGCGCTTCTCGGTGTGGTCGGGGCACGCGGGGTAGCCGAACGCAGGCCTGATGCCGCGGTACCGTTCGCGGACGAGGTCCTCGTTCGACATCTTCGGTCCGGCCTCGTACCAGTCGCGCCTCACCTTCTCGTGCAGGTACTCGGCGAAGGCCTCGGCCAGGCGGTCCGCCAGTGCCTTGGTCATGATCGCGCGGTAGTCGTCGTGCTCGGCGGAGAACCTCGCGGCCAGCTCGTCGACACCGAGGCCGGCCGTCACCGCGAACGCGCCGATGTGGTCGTCCGCGGGAGCCACGAAGTCGGCCAGCGAGAGATACGGCTTGTCGTCGCCATGGTCGACCTGCTGGCGCAGCATCGGGAAGCGCACGCCGTTTTCGAGCACGATGTCGTCTCCGTCAGTGCGCGCCGGCCAGAAGCCGTAGACGCCACGCGCGTGCAGCAGGCCCTGCGACTCGATCTCGCCCAGCAGCTCCTGCGCGTGACCGAACAGCTCGCGCGCCGCGGCGCCTTGCGACGGGCTGTCGAGGATTGCCGGGTACTTGCCCTTGAGCTCCCACGCGTGGAAGAAGAACGTCCAGTCGATGTACTCGCTCAGCGTTTTGAGATCCGGCTCGATGGTGCGCGCGCCTGTGAACGGCGGCTTTGGCAGCGCGTCGAAATCAACCCGCCACCGGCCTTCCCTGGCAGCGTCGAGCGGCAGCATCTCGCGCTTGACCGATGTGTGCTGCGCGCGCAGCTTTTCCTGCAGTGCGCGGTTGTCGCTGTCGAACTTGGGGCGCCGGCCCGCGTCGAAGAGGTCGGACACGACGCCAATGACGCGAGATGCATCGAGCACGTGCACGGTCGAGCCGCTGTACGCGGGTGCGATGCGCACCGCGGTGTGCTGCTTGGAGGTTGTCGCACCACCGATCAGCAGTGGGATCTCAATCCCGCGTCGCGTCATCTCCTTGGCCACGTCGACCATCTCGTCGAGCGAGGGTGTGATGAGGCCCGACAGTCCCACCGCGTCGGCACCGAGCTCGACCGCGGTGTCCAGGATGCGGTCTGCAGGCACCATCACGCCGAGGTCGTGTACCTCGTAGTTGTTGCATCCGAGCACGACGCCGACTATGTTCTTGCCGATGTCGTGAACGTCGCCTTTGACGGTCGCGAGCACCAGCTTGCCCCGCGCGTGCCGCACCCCGGAGGCTTCCTTCTCGGCGAGCATGAACGGCTCGAGGTATGCGACCGCGCGCTTCATCGCCCGCGCGCTCTTGACCACCTGCGGCAGGAACATCTTTCCCGCGCCGAAGAGATCGCCCACCACGCGCATGCCGTCCATCAGCGGACCTTCGATCACCTGGAGCGGCTTGCCGTACTTCTGCCTCGCCTCCTCGGCGTCGGCCTCGATGTACGCCACCTCGCCGTGCAGCACGGCGAACGCAAGACGCTCCTCGATTGTCCCTTCGCGCCAGCTGAGGTCGACCTCGCGCTTCGCGCCGGCGCCTGAGACGCTCTTGGCGAACTCGACCAGGCGTTCCGTGGCGTCGGGTCGCCGGTCGAAGATGACGTCCTCGACCAGCACCAGCAGGTCCTTCGGGATGTCCTCGTACACCGCTAGCTGGCCGGCGTTGACGATTGCCATGTCCAGGCCGGCGCGGATCGCGTGATAGAGGAACGCCGAGTGCATCGCCTCGCGCACGCGGTTGTTGCCCCGGAATGAGAACGAAAGGTTCGACACGCCGCCGGAGATGCGCACGCCCGGGCAGCGCCGCTTGATCTCTCGCGTTGCCTCGATGAAGGCCTTTGCGTACCCGTTGTGCTCCTCGATGCCTGTCGCGATGGCGAGGATGTTGGGGTCGAAGATGATGTCCTCCGGCCGGTAGCCCGCCTTTTCGGTCAGCAGGTGATACGCGCGCCCGCAGATGCCGACCTTGCGCTCGAGGGAGTCGGCCTGGCCCTTCTCGTCGAAGGCCATCACGACGGCCGTGGCGCCGAGCTCGCGCACCCTGAGCGCCTTCTCGAGGAATGCCTCCTCGCCTTCCTTGAGGCTGATCGAGTTGCAGACGCCCTTGCCCTGCACGCACTTGAGACCGGCTTCGAGCACTGTCCACTTCGAGCTGTCGACCATGATCGGGATGCGAGCGATCTCGGGCTCGGTCGCGATGAGGTTGAGGAACTTGACCATCGCGGCCTCCGAGTCGAGGAGGTCGGCGTCCATGTTCACGTCCAGCAGGTTGGCGCCGCCGCGCACCTGGTCAAGCGCGACTTGCACGGCGCCGCTGAAGTCGCCCGACTCGATGAGGCGCTTGAATCGCTGCGAGCCGGTGATATTGGTGCGCTCGCCGATGGTCACGAATCCGCTTTCGGGCGTGATCTCGAACGGCTCCAGCCCGCTGAAGCGAGTGTGCGGAGCAGGCGCCGGCAGCTCGCGCGGGGCCAGGTCCGCCATGACCGCTTTGATATGCCTGATGTGCTCAGGCGTGGTGCCGCAGCAGCCGCCGGCGGCGTTGAGGAATCCGCTCTCGGCGAACTCGCCCAGCAGCCTGCTCGTCATGTTCGGCTTCTCGTCGTAACCCCCCATCGCATTGGGCAGCCCGGCGTTCGGATAGCAGAAGACGTAGACAGGCGCGACGCGCGACATGTCAGCGATGTAAGGCCTCATCTCGGTCGCGCCGAGCGAGCAGTTGACGCCCGCGGCGAAAGGCTGGGCGTGCTCGACCGAGGTCCAGAACGCCTCGACGGTCTGGCCGGAAAGGTTGCGTCCGGCGCGGTCGACGATGGTGACCGAGATGAAGATCGGCAGCTCGGGCGCGGTCTCCCTGGCCGCGGCGATGGCCGCCTTGCCGTTGAGCGTGTCGAAGATCGTCTCGATCAGAAGCAAATCCGCGCCGCCGTCGCGCAGGCCGCGGACGGCTTCGGCGTATCCGTCACGCAGCTGGTCGAAGGTGATCTCGCGGAACGATGGATCGTCGACCTTGGGCGACAGCGAGAGCGTGACGTTGGTGGGCCCCAGCGAACCGGCGACAAACCGGTTGTCGAACTTGTCCGCCTCCGCGCGCGCGATCTCCGCGCCGCGGCGGTTCATCTCGTACACGAAGCTCTCGAGGCCGTAGTCGGCCTGCGAGATCGGCGTTGCGGTGAAGGTGTTGGTGGTGATGAGGTCGGCGCCCGCCTCGAGATAGTCGCGATGGACCTGCGCGACGATGTCGGGCCGCGTGAGGCACAGCACGTCGACGTCGTTGCGCAGCGGCCGCGGATGATTCTTGAAGCGCTCACCGCGGAAGTCCTCTTCAGTCAGGCCCTTGCGCTGGATGAGCACGCCAACGGACCCGTCGAAAATGACGATGCGCTGCCGGAACAGCTCGTCCAGCCGGTCTCGAACCGAATTCGTGGCGGGCAATGGACCCCTAAGAGTACCGAGGCTTACTGGCGCTTCTGCAGATCCCCAAGGAGATGAACGCCGAAACCTGCCGGCAGCACGCGGTCGCTCAGCATCGCCGCCTTGAACAGGAGCGCGTTGAAAGCGACGTAGGTCGGGTCTGCCATCACCTTCAGCTCGGCCACGTCGAAGCCCGTTGCAGCGGCCATCTCCCTGATGCGCGAGCTCGTGTTCGCGCGGTAGCGCACGGCGAAAGTGTCAGCGCCGTCGCGTCCGTAGACATTCGAAACGAGCTGCTTCTGCAGCCACGGCGCAAGCTGGCCGACGCGGTTGCCCAAGACCAGCGGATTCAGCGCGTTCGGCGTGAGGAAGATGAAGTGCCCGTCTGGCTTGAGCACCCGTGCGATCTCGGCGAACACGTTCTCCGGGTTCTCGAGATGCTCCAGCACCCACACGCTCACGACCATGTGGAAGGACCCGTCCGCGAAGGGCAGGTGCTCGCCGCCGCCCTGCATCACGGGCATTCCCTGTCCGCGGGCGACGAGAGACCCGAGGTCGGGGTCGACGCCGACGGCCACGCGCGCCTCACGCCAGAAGCGCTCGATGCCTCCGGTGCGGCCGCAGCCAAGATCGAGCACGGCGCTCTCAGGCGTGAGGTGCTTCCGCACCACGAGGTCGAACTGGTCGCCGCTTGACATCCAGCCCGGACGGGCGGCGCGGTATTGATCTCGGAAAGTGGTCTGAGCGGCGTACGGAAGCAGGGGACTTCGGGCCATCGCGGTGGCGGGATTATGCACCGGCACCCCGCGAGCGAGTGCATTTGGATTAATAGACCGACTGTCGGTCTGCTATTATCCTGGCCGTGGCCCGGACCCTTGATCTCGAGAAGCACACTGTCCGTAAGGAGGCCTTCATGGAGGCCGCCCAGCGCCTGCTGCAGACCAAGGGCTACGAGGCGATGAGCATCCAGGACCTGCTCCAGGAGCTCGGCGCCTCGCGGGGCGCCTTCTACCACTACTTCGATTCGAAGCAGGCCTTGCTCGAGGCGGTGGTCGATCGGATCACTGACGCCGCGCTGGCAAACGCCGCGCCCGTGATCGGCGACGCCGGCCTGCCGGCGGCCGACAAGCTGACACGAGTCTTCTCCGACATCGGGCGCTGGAAGACGGAGCAGCGGGCGCTGGTCCTTTCGCTCATGCAAGTCTGGATGTCAGACGAGAACGCGATCTTTCGCGAGAAGATCCGCCAGCGGCTGATGACCCGGCTGGTCCCGCTGCTCACGCAGATCGTCCGGCAGGGAGTGGCCGAAGGTGCCTTCACATCGCAGTCCCCGGAGGACACCGCGATGGTCCTGGTGATGCTCATCGAAGGTTTCCAGAACCGCGCGCTCGAGCTTTTCATCGCGCGGCAGGCGGGCAAGGTCACATTCGAGGACGCCGAGCGCTATTTCGTCAGCTACCTTGACGCGTTCGAACGCATCCTGGGCGCTGCCCCCGGCTCCATCAGGTTGATCGACGAGTCCACTCTTCGCGAGTGGTTTGGGTAGTGGGTACCGAGGAGGCCACATGACAGCCATCATCGAAGTCGACAAGCTCACCAAGAGCTACGGCCGCCGGCGCGGCATCGCCGACGTCTCGTTCCAGGTCGGCGAGGGCGAGGTGTTCGGATTCCTCGGTCCCAACGGCGCCGGCAAGACCACGACCATCCGCGTGCTGATGGCGCTCATCCGCTCCGACTCTGGCTCGGCGAAGATCACCGGTCTCGATTGCTGGGACAGATCGGTTGACATCAAGCGCTCTGTCGGCTATGTCCCGGGCGAGCCCTCGCTCGATGGCAGCCTCACAGGCGGCCAGATCCTCGAGTACTTCTCGAATCTCCGGGGCGGAGTCGATCGGAAGTACCTGAAGCAGCTAGTGGAGCGTCTCGACCTCGACACAGGCCGCAAGTTCCGCCAGTACTCGACGGGCAACAAGCGCAAGGTCGTGCTGATCCAGGCCTTCATGCACAAGCCGCGGGTGCTCATCCTGGACGAGCCGACCAGCGGTCTCGACCCGCTCAACCAGCAGGAGTTCGACGGCATGGTCCGCGAGGCGCGCGACGAGGGACGCACGGTATTCCTTTCCTCGCATGTGCTGAGCGAAGTGGAGAAGACGTGCACGCGCGTCGGGATCATCCGCGAGGGGAGGCTCGTGAAGGTCGGCGGGGTACACGACCTGAGGGACATCAAGCGCTACGAGATTACCATCACATTCGCGGAGCCGGTGCCGGTGGAAGCATTCCCGCAGCTCGAAGGCGTGACCGACGTCGAGAGGCTGAGCGACGGCCGCGCGGTGCGGCTCGCCATGCAGGGTTCCGCGGACGCGGTCATCAAGGCCGCGGCCCGCTACCCGGTCATCTCGCTTACCAGCTACGAGCCGAGCCTGGAGGACGTGTTCCTCCGCTACTACGAGCGCGACGGCCGGCCGGCCAAGGAGGTCGCAGCCAATGTGGTTTAGGAACGTCTTTCTGAAGACGCTTCGCGACTACCGCATCGCCATCATCGGCTGGGGCGTCGGCATGGGCCTCACCATCGTTTCGCCAATGGCCAGCGTCGCCGCGCTCATCAGCACACCCGCGCAGCACGCGGCGCTCGCGAGCATTGCCGCGCAGTTTGCGTGGAACGCCGATCCAGTCAAGGCAGACACCGTCGGCGGCTACGCCACCTTCAAGATCGGCGTCTTCGTGTTCATCGCATGCATATGGCCACTTCTGGCCGCGAGCCGGATGCTGCGTGGTGAAGAGGATCGGGGCTCGCTGGACGTTCTGCTTTCGGCGCCTCGCACGCGGTTGAGCATCGCGCTCCAGAAGGTCGGCGCGATGTGGAGCGCGCTGCTCGTCATCGGTCTGATCTCAGGACTGATCACCTACCTCGGCGGACTCGCGTTCAAGGGTGACTTCACATTGGCCGACGGCCTGATGTGGGGGCTCGACCTGGCGCTCATCTGCATGGTCTTCGGCGGCGTCGCGCTGCTGATCTCGCAGTTCACCCACGAGCGCGGGCCCGCCGCGGGGGCCACCGGAGCCCTGCTCGTCGTGTTCATCGTCGTCGACATGGTGCACCGGGTCATCCCCGGCACTGAGTGGTTTTCGCGTCTGTCGCCGATCTATTACTACAACCTCAGCAAGCCCCTGATCACCGGGTACGGCACCAGCGCCGGCGGGATGCTCGGGATGCTCGCGATCGCGATTCTCCTCACCGCAGCCGGGATCTGGTTGTTTGTGCGCAGGGACGTCGGTGACGTGGTGAAGATCCCCTGGTTGGATCGCATCGCGCGTCCCGCTGCACCGAGCAGGTCGCTGCCGGTCAGCGACTGGTCGCTGCGATCGGTCTACATGCGCAGCTTGGGCATGATCGCCGTCCCGACATTCTGGTGGACGCTCGGTTTCGCTGCCTTTGCGGCGTGGATGATCGTTGCGGTCCACCAGCTCGCGGACAAGATGAACGCACTGCTGGCGAGCGCTCAGGGCTCGCCGGCAATCGACGTCTTGAAGAACATCGGCGGTGGCAGCTCCACCGGGCTGAACGGGCTACTCCTCGGGGCGATGTTCGAGCTCATGCCGGTGCTCCTCATGGCGTTCGCGGTCACGCAGGTCAACCGCTGGTCGGCGGACGAGGACGAGGGCCGGCTGGAGATAGTGCTTTCGACCCCGCAGTCGCGGCACGCTGTGCTCCTCGGCCGCTTCGCCGCGCTTGCCACCGCCACGGTCATCGTCGGGGTTGTGACGCTTGCGACCGCGGCTGTCGCCGCGGCCATCGGAGGGGTGGCCCTGGATGGCGGCAACCTTGCCGCGGCCACGCTGGGCATGATCCCGCTCGGCCTGCTGATCGCAGCCGTCGGCTACCTCGCCGCGGGCTGGCTGCGCACAGCAGCCGACACCGGCCTTCTGAGCTTCCTGCTGGCGGCCTGGTTCTTCATCAGCTTCATCGGGCCCGACCTCAAGTGGCCCGACGCCACGCTGCGCCTCTCGCCCTTCTACTACTACGGGACGCCGCTTCTTCACGGTGTGGAGCTGGCGAACCTGGCGGTCGTGGTCGGCGTCGGCGCCGTCGCCCTGGCGCTCGGCTCCTTGCGATTCGCGCGCAAGGACATCGGGGTGTAGCCGGCGTCAGCCCGGTGGGCGGGGCCTCCAGGAGACGCCGTCCCACCACTGGGCGCCGTCCGGTGACAGCGGCACGCCGGGCGGCATCCGCGCGGACGTGTCCTGCCAGGACGTGCCGTCCCACCAGTAGCGCTTGTCAGGCGAAAGGCTCACCGGCGCAAGCGCCGGCTGCAGCGTCGGACGCCGCCTTCGCAGCACGACGATGATCACGATCGCGGCCAGGATCATCGTCAGCACCCCCGCCCCGATGGCGACCCACACCATGCCCGACACGATTCCCTGGCCGATCGCGTTGTACTCGGCTTTCGGAACGGGGATCATCGCCACCTGCCGGTGCGCCTGGTCCAGCAGCGTGGCGTGGTCCGGCTCCGACTTGGCCGCGATGGCGACGACCGAGACGTAATCGCCCTGTGTCATCACGATCGTGTCGGACAGGTATCCCTGGCTGTCGGCGGGGTCGGTCACCTCGTACGCGGAGCTCCCGAGCCCGGAGACGACCTTGAAGGAGCTGTGACTCTTGTTGTCGCGGGCCGCGGTCCGGGACTCGCTCAGCCTGACCGATGCCCAGAAGACCGAGGAGAACCGCTCGAGCCGGTCGACCAGGCCTTGAGCCGGATCATTCGACCAGGACTTGTCGTAAGCGTCGACGAAACCCGAAACGGTGCTGGCCTTGCTGCCATAGATGTCGTCCTTGGTCTTCGCGCCCGTGCCCTCCGCGTAGACCTGCCATGAACCGTCCGGCGGCCCCGGGATCAAGTCGGAGGTCAATGCGTCAGCGCTGACAGAGGCAACTTGCGCCGCCAGCAGCACGCATGCCACACCCACAGCGCCTGCGCGCGACAACATGCGGCCCAGCATATGGTGGGCCGCGGCGAAGTGGGCTTAGCTAGCCTTCTGGATCGGGGCGTCGATCGGCGAAGCTTCGAACGCGCCTTCCTGGAGAAGGATGCGGCGCGCAGTTTCCGCCTGGCCGGCCTCGGACCTGACGGTGACCAGCGTGCGTCCGGCTTCGACCTCTTCCTCGTAGTACAGCGCGTTCTGCCTCGAGACCGACTGGCTGATCAGCATGCCTGCGAGCGCGCCCGTGGCCGCGGCGGTGAGTCCGAACATGAACGGCACGAACCACCCGCCGGCCAGCCAGGCATGCGTGCCGGGCAGCACTCCCGCCACGGCGATGCCGAGCCCCACGCCCAGCACCCCACAGACGGCGGTGCCCGCCCCCACGCCCGCCACAGCCATCTTGCCGAACGCCTGCACATGCGCCTTCCCAGGGTCGACGACGCCGAGGCGTGCCGAGTCGAAGCGCGCCGACTTCAGCGCGCGGACCGCGGCCTCGGCATCACGCTTGTCCTTGAACAGTGCGAGGACTGTTGTTTGCGCCATCTCAAGCTAGAAACGCGTGGCGGGACGGCCGTACCGCCCGGCGGCCGGCGCGGCACGATCGGGTGAACACCCGCGAAGGCCCTGGCGGCTAGAGGCCAGCCTCGATGCGGGCCTTGCGGCCCATCTTCTTCGCCTTTTGGATGCCCTTGCGCAGGTCCTTGCGCCGCTTCTCCCCGGACTCGGGGTCGAGCAGGTACGCGGCTGCGGCGCCAAGGCCGACTGCCGTGAGCAGGCGAAAGATGCGGAGTCTCATCACCCAAGAGAACAACAGCCTCGTTCGCAGTACCCGCCGGCACCTTACCAATCAAGTGTTTAATTGGGCGCCATGGCCGAGGCAGCGACCCAGAAGGATCGCCGCGGTGCGCTGGTGCGCGCCGCGTACAACCAGATCGCCGAGCACGGCTTCGAAGGGCTGCGCACCCGCGAGGTCGCAGGCGAGGCGGGCGTGAACATCGCCACGCTGCACTACTACTTCCCGACCAAGGAGAAGCTGATCGAGGGCGTGGTCGAGCACGCGATGGAGCGGTTCCGCACGACCCTCGCCCCTCATGGTTCGCCGTCGGATCAGCTGCGCAACCATCTGCGGTCGGTCAAGCGCCTGGTCCAGGAGGAGCCACAGCTGGGCGTAGTCATGGGCGAGCTCGCGCTCCGATCGGCGCGAGACCCGGGGATCGCCCGGATCATGCGCGAGACCAATGAAGGCTGGCACCGCACCGTGCGAAGCCTGCTGCGCCGGGCCGTCAAGGAGGGCAACCTCCGGCCCGAGATGGACAGCGATGAGGTTGCCGCCATGGTGGTGGCGACGCTGAGGAACCTGACGCTGCCCATAGCGTCGAGCGGCATACGAGGCGACCAGGCCCTGCGCCAGCTGGAGCGCTGGCTGGGAGTGGGCGGACCAGCGCGGGGCTCTACTCGAAAGATTCAAGCAACTGATTGACCGACGTGCTATCGTGGAGTCAATCAAATGATTGACTTTCGAGGTGAGAATGTGGTGACGCAGTCCCGGCTGCAGGTTCCGTCGTTCGTTCCAGTGTTCAGCCCGCTGGCCCTGCGCCTGATCCGCATGGGCGTGCCGCTCGGTCCCAACGCTCTGCTGACCGTGCGGGGGCGCAAGTCCGGGCTAATGCGCACCAACCCTGTCGCGGTGGTAGCCCGCGACGGCCGCCGCTGGGTGATCGGCACCTTCGGCGATGTCAACTGGGTGCGCAACCTGCGCGCCGCCGGCGAGGCGGTGCTCACGACCGGCCGCCGGCGCGACAGCCTGCACGCCGTCGAGCTGACGCAGGCGGAGGCCGCCGACTTCTTCGCCAACGTGGTCGTGCCGTACGTGGGGAATTCGGCGATCA
>Ga0209161_10001074_pt1 | contig 22455 bp, 23 predicted proteins | sample GraSoiAngelo_155_FD_186169 | JGI IMG/M metagenome (GOLD analysis project Ga0209161, IMG submission 186169) | Grasslands soil microbial communities from the Angelo Coastal Reserve, California, USA - 14_1009_13_30cm (SPAdes) (version 2) | ecosystem: Environmental > Terrestrial > Soil > Grasslands... | reverse complement strand
AACCTAGGAAGCGTTGCATCCCGATGAACGATGGCGGGGACGGGGATCTTATTGCTGAGCCAGTCTAGAACCAAGTCTCCAGCCGACGCTGACCCACCCATGCCCATGAATACGATATTACCAGATAGGGAGCGCTCCCGGCCTCTTCGGGTGGTGGAAGGAGGAACAAGAAGTTGGCTGTTCATGAATTCTGGGAAACCCTCGACCGCACCAAGCATGTTCTTCGAATCGTGGAGGGAGAACGTTTTCTGATCGTCGAGGACAGTTGGCATGCTCGGTGATTAGATGTTTGATTTCTAAATGTTCGCAGTGGGATCCAAAACGTGCAACCAACTTATCTTTGCGCACCACCTCGAAGTAATCATGACTAGGCCTCCACGGCGAGCACAAGTCGTCTCCGTTGCGCTCCCAGCTGGCTTGACGTTGGACGTACCTCATCTGCGAGAAAAGACGGCGCGTCTCGGGTTTGTCTCGAGAGCATTAGGAACTTTTCGAGTCGAAGAAGTGATCATCTATCGCGACAGGGTTGGGCCGGAAATAGATCGAGAAGCCAAACTTATCGAGAAGATGCTGACCTACATTGAAACTCCTCAGTACCTTCGAAAGCATCTCTTCAAGATGGACCCTGACCTGCAGTACGCCGGTACTCTGCCCCCCCTTCGGACGCCTAACCACCCTGACAGGCAGAACCCGAGCTCAGGTCTCTTACGAGAGGGAATAGTCATTCAATCTGGACCATCCTCGATGATCGAGGCCGGATTCGGCAATTTGGTCCGTGTAAAGTCAAAATTGCCAATCATGGGGAGAATCACCATTCGATTGACAAGAGACTCGCCTGAACTCGAGGGCGAAATCGTAGAGACGAGCGGGTTAACCATATATTGGGGGTTCAGGGTGGCTCGTGGGAACGTTTCACTATCAGAAATCGTAAGGAGCAAGAAGTTCGACTTGACCATCTCCACATCCCGCAAGGGAATGGATGTACGTGAGATTACGCCAAATCTGGCTAAGAGATGGAGGTCAGCGAGTCATCCGTTGATAGTTTTTGGCTCACCGAACGACGGAGTCCCTGAAATTCTCGCCCGGTCGGGCATGAGTGTCTCGGACGCGATGGACTTCAACGTCAACACCATTCCTGACCAAGGGGTTGAGACTGTCAGAACCGAGGAGGCATTGTGGAGCGCCCTGGCCGTCCTCAACGTTCTGGAGGAGAATTAGATGGGTCATAGAAAATATAGTGCACCAAGAAGAGGATCACTTGCCTACCTACCTCGCGGGAGGTCTTCTCACTGGGCTCCTCGAATCCGTTTCTGGCCCGAATACGAGGGAGCGCCAAAACTCCTTGCGTTCGCAGGCTTCAAAGCTGGAACAAGCCACGTTACTATAGTTGATAATCGACAAGGATCGCTAAACTACGGAAAGGAAGTCACTCTACCGGTCACTGTGGTGGAGACCCCACCATTATTGGTGACAGGGTTAAGGTTCTACGAGAGATTCAACGGCGCGCTAAGGACATCGGGAGAAGTCTGGGCTCCAGAACCCTCAAAGGACCTCGGACGCAGAATCAAGGTTCCCGAGAAATTCGACGACAACAAAGGATGGGAAAAACTAGAATCCACAAAAGAAAAAGTTGTGGAAGTCCGGGCCATCGCAGCGAGCCAACCCCGATTGGCTAAGATCGGAAAGAAAAAACCGGACTTTATGGAGGTAAAGATCGACGGAGGGACTGTTAAGGATCAATTAGAGTTCGCGAAAAAACTGCTCGGCAAAGAAGTCAAGGTTGCCGATGTGTTCAAAGAGGGTATGGACGTGGACGTCATTGGAATCACAAAGGGAAAAGGCATTCAAGGCCCCGTAAAACGATGGGGAATAAAGAAGCTCAAACACAAATCGAGAAAGACTGTTCGAGGGGTCGGCTCCATCGGCCCCTGGCACCCTCACTACGTCATGTACTCGGTACCAAGAGCAGGCCAAATGGGCTTCGCTCAACGGACAGAATACAACAAGCAGATTTTGAAGATTGGAGACAACGGAGCAGACGTCACACCGAAGGGAGGGTTCCTGCACTACGGACCCATTAAGACAGAATTCACGCTCTTGAGAGGAACGATACCGGGACCGGCAAACAGGCTGGTTGCCCTAAGGACGCCAGCAAGAGGACGGGTGTCCGGTGAGCCGCCAAAGATGGAAATGATCAGCCTGGCATCAAAGCAGGGAGCATAGAGCCTTGAGCCAGCGCAACGTCAAGATTTTCGGAGCTGACGGAAAGGCCGTCAGCGAGCTCTCACTCCCACCGGTGTTCACTTCGATCCTTAGAAGAGACATCATTACGAAGGCCGTGGTTGCTCAGCAGTCTCACCGGTTCCAACCGCAAGGACGCAATCCTATGGCCGGGAAGCGAACCACCGCGGAGTCTTTCGGAGTAGGAAGGGGAATCTCAAGAGTCCCGCGAGTAGGCGGACACGGGCCGCTCTCCGGCACCGCCGCCTTTGCCCCTGGAACTATGGGAGGGCGAATGGCTTTTCCACCTGTCACTTCAAAACGCACCGCCAAATCAATGAACAAAAAGGAGCGACGAGTCGCACTGGATTCGGCCATCGCTGCCACTGGATCAACAAATCTAGTCCGAGGCAGGGGGCACAAGTTCGATGAAGATATCGAGCTACCACTAATAGTCACCGATGACGTGGAAAAGTTCTCGAAATCCTCAGCGGCAAAAACTTTCCTAGCTGCGATCGGAGTGTCGGACGACATCAACAGAGTAAAGAAGAGTAAGAGGATAAGGGGAAAGAACCGAACGCATTCTGTAGGGCCGCTTCTTGTGGTCAGCGAGTATCAGGGTGCTCAGAGAGCTTTTGAGAATTTTGAAGGCGTAGATGTAGTCCGAGTTAAGGACTTGAATGTTGAAGCGTTGGCTCCGGGAACTCATCCGGGACGATTGACGATCTGGACGGAGTCCGCGGTAAAGACTCTCTCCGACAGGAGCTGGCTGCGATAGATGACCCGCGTCTCCACCGAACTAGTCATCACCTATCCTATGATGTCTGAGGACACTGTTAAGCTGATTGAGACAGAGAACAAGATCGTCTTTATCGTTCACGGTAACGCTTCGAAACGAGACATTTGGAAGGCAGTTGAGGAACTCTACGAAGTCAAAGTGGACCAGGTCCACACGCTGGTGACCCCGGAGGGTAAGAAGAAGGCATATGTCAGGCTCAGCCCGGAATCGAAGGCATCGGATCTCGCTGTGAAACTGGGAATATTGTAGGAGTGGAATGCACTGGGTAAGAATATTCTTGTTCAGAGACGAGGCCGTGGCTATTTCATATTCAAAGCGCCGACGCACAGGAGAATTCACTCAGTCGGATACAATAGCGTCGATGGGCATTCTTCAGGTCATGTTCAGGATCTCCTTCATGAGATGGCCCGTGGGGCACCTCTGGCGTTATTGAAAGTGGAGGGAGCAGGAGAAATCTACGTCCCAGCCCCAGAAGGAATCGCGGTTGGGCAGAAGCTCCTCTTCGGATCGGAAGTCCCGGCGGAGATCGGTAACATCAAGACCCTTGGGAAAATGCCGGAAGGGACTATGATCTGCAATATCGAGCTGCGCCACGGTGATGGGGGAACCATGGCTCGATCGTCCGGTTCATTTGCGACGGTCGTCTCGCATACTCCCATCGGTACTGAGCTGCGTATGCCCTCAGGCAAGACAATTCACGTGAACGATAATTGTAGAGCGATGATAGGTGTCGTGGCAGGTGCAGGGCGTACCGAGAAACCGTTTATGAAAGCCGGCCCAAGGTGGTTTTTGCAACGGGCTAGGGGACGAAAATGGCCGGTTGTTAAGGGACAGGCGATGATCGCGGCGTCCCATCCTCACGGTGGAGGAAGGCACAAACATGCTGGCAAGCCGACGACGGTTGGTCGGTGGACCTCGCCTGGGCGTAAAGTTGGGAACATTGCCGCGCGACAGACTGGACGAGCAAAGAGGAGAAGTGCGCGATAGAAATTGTACAGCCGAATGTTAATTACGAGAACCTGGCGATCAGTCTGGAGGATGTTCGATGCCTAGACAGTTCACCTATCGCGGTCACAACTTGGAGGAGGTAAAGCAGATGTCGATGGATGAGTTCATCAAACTTCTTCCTTCTCGCCAGCGTCGATCTCTGCTCAAGGGCTTGACGAACGACCAGCGAACACTGCTGGAGCATATTCGCCAATCGCGGCGTGAGAACGGCAACGGTGGCGGAAAGGCCGCACCTGTCAAGACCCACGCTAGGGATATGATCATCATTCCTGAGATGCTGGGACTGACGTTGCATTTGCACTCTGGTAAAGAATTTGTAGCCATCGAGATCAAACCCGAAATGATCGGACACTTCCTCGGCGAGTTCGCGATCACGAACCAGAAGGTGGTCCATGGAACCCCAGGCATCGGGGCGTCCCGTTCAAGCATGTACGTGCCACTCAAGTAGCCCCCTATACACCATACTCTACTCCCAGCTGTAGCAAGTGCGTTGGCGTAGGCACGTCAAGGTCATGGGAATTCGCCCATTATCAGCCCCGATCCCAAATCTAAGCCCGCGATTTCCAGACTATATTATTCCACGCTTATCCCTAGGGGAATCCACGGGGATCGAGAAAGGCCAGACAAGCCGATAATGCACCGGTCTCGAAAAAACAAGCCCGGAATCCCGCCCAGACAGAAAGAGCGTCTCGACAAGAAATTCGTATAACTTTTGCAAAGGCCTTGTGCGAGAGAGCGGGGCGATTAGCAAGCAAAAGGATTGTGAAATCGGCTATTATCAGCCCTGATCCCGAATCTGGCGCGATGGCCGTTAATTGCATAGCAAACCCTTCTTGACGACTCGTTAAATCGCTAGGGCATCCAAGCCTGGTCTGTGCCATGAACCGCCTTTCTCGCCAATAATCGCTGCCAGACAGCAAGCTTTCTCCTCCAAAAGGGGGGGTCTTGCACAGCGCACCTCGCGACGCGAGAGTGGTTGAAGAGAACAATCACATTCGCAAAGTCGCCATTTATTGGCAGTCATCTAGATACCGAAAGACCCTCCGTGAAGTAACCTACTTCCTCTCGCGACACAAGTGTGGCTTGCTGGAAGAATTAAGAACAAAACGATCTTCCCTAGACTTGGAGCGGGTTGCTAGACGCCTGCCTCGAGAGAGCCGGGCTGAGGGAAGACAATGATCTTCACTGTGAGGCTTGGGTGTTAGTGACGCGGGCGACAGACACCCTCTAACAGGGCTGCAGGCAAAACCCGCTCCAAACCCCAGTAGAGGCTTTTAGTACCATCCGAGCCCAAGAGGAAACCTGGAGGATAGGATGAACCAGCAGCAACGCCTCGAACTAGTCACAAAAGGAACAGTAGAGATCATCCAGCCTGCAGAACTGCAACGCGTCCTTGAAGAGAAAAAGAAGCCCCGTGCGTACTGGGGCTTCGAATGCTCCGGAAAGCAGCCAGCCCCACACGGCTGCCTGGAATGATGCATATCGGCACAGGACTCGTCTGCGGCACGAAAATCAGAGACATGGTCCAAGCAGGATTCCACTTCATCATTTTCCTCGCAGACTGGCACAGCATGATAAACAACAAGTTCGGAGGAGATCTGGAAAAGATCGAGACAGCCGGTGAATACTTCAAACACTGCTTCACAGCACTCGGACTGACCGAAGACAAAGTCGAATACATCTGGGCCTCGGACTTGGCCGAGAAAGCCAACTACTGGGAACGAGTCATTAGAGTGGCCAAAACCACCACGGCACAACGAGTGATGAGAGCACTGCCTATACTGGGCCGGGACCTGAAAACCCAAGACGTCGAAGCCGCTACCCTATTCTATCCATGCATGCAGGCCGCGGACATATTCGAGATGAGTCTTGACCTGGCCTGCGCAGGAATAGACCAGAGAAAGGCCCACGTACTGGCACGTGAAGCAGGCGAAAAGCTGCGATGGGGAAAACCGGTCGCACTCCACACGCCTATGCTAATGGGCCTGGCTGGGATCCAGGGATCCGAAAAAGGAAGCTACGATGAGGATCCTAAATTGAGCAGTGTGATTGCAGCGAAGATGTCGAAGAGCAAACCCGAAAACACAATACTACTCCACGACTCACCTGAACTAATCGAGGAGAAACTTAGCAAAGCATACTGCCCGCCAAAAATAGTCGAAGGAAACCCGGTAATCGAATACTACCGCCTACTCGCCTTCCCCACAAACAAAACCATCGCACTGAATCGGGACCAGAAATACGGGGGAGACCTGGAATTCTCAACGTACAAGGAACTCGAAGAAGCCTACAAGACCGGGAAGATACACCCGCAAGACCTCAAATCAAACATGGCAAGAATACTAGCTGGCCTCCTCAATGGAGTAAGAGAGTACTTCGATAAACATCCCGAACCCCTCGAACAAATGCAGAGGTTGGAAGCGAAGTGATCACAGCACGGTAGCTCCAATCCGGCGAAGATACCCGGCACACGTTCGAAACCCGCGGACCGACCTCTACACTCGAAAAATGGAGAGGGCGACCCGGATCTTTGAAGATCTGCAGGAACAGTCTGAAGCGGGGGTACCGATCATTGTTGAGGGAAGAAGAGATGAGGCTGCACTGAGAAAGCTGGGGATCAAGGGAACGATCCTCTGCCTCAAAGCCACTGGCGAGCCGAGATTCAGGTTCATAGAACGGCTAGACGGGTCCAAACGCGCAATTGTGCTAACCGATTTTGACAGAGAGGGAGGAGAGCTGGGAACCTGGTTATACCAGGAACTATCACATCGCGGAATCCTTCCCGACAACCAAGTATGGAGGAAAATCCGCGGGCTAGCCAGAACCGAAGTCCGTAGCGTGGAGGAACTTCCGAGTTTCCTTAGAGCTCTCGAGATAAGATCCAAGGGACTGAGACCCTAGATCGGGACCACGAGGATCGGCCGCGCTCCCAATTTACAATAGCGTAAGCGTCCATTTATGGACCGTCTCGGACTCCTGAGTGTGCAGGCAGCGTCTTAGGATCTACCGTTCTTCATCCGTACGGCTTTCGAAGGCTTGCCATTGCCTTGAAAGTAGTCTCGAAGGACCTGCTCGAAAAATATCGAGAGACCTCCGACACGGCCGTGGTAGACTTTTTCGACTTCGTGTCGCACTAGATTCTCTGCCTGATCGCTCAGGGAGATCATCATTTTGCCCATTTTCAGCTAGAATATCTCCGAAGCGAGTCCGAGATTGACAATTCTTGACGGAAATCACTAAATCCCATACAGGGGAGCCTATGGATATCTACAGCAACTTGGGGCTAACCATCCGGTTTACCTCGCCCGGCCCAATTTTTCAACGCGAAAACATGTAAATTGCATATAAATAGTCAAAAAGAGAATCACGCAAAGCACTCACACACGCTGGTCTCGATGGCTCTTTCGAGAGAAAGGCCGAAGTTTCGCCAAAACCCCCACCGGAAGAGGGCGCCCTAGTAGCCGTTCCGCGCTCAGCTTGATCGGATCATTGGCATCGGATATCGCTCAAGCACCGCGCTATCCGCGCCCCTCGAATCTTGCCTCCGTCTAACACCTACTTCTTTCACTATGAAAACGAGAGCAGTAAGACTGACGGAAAGATATACTATGCTTGTAGCAAAGAAGCCGTATGCGGTTGCCAGAACCGGAAAGGGGTCTGGCGGAAGATCCCACGACCAAGACGACATAGTGTTCGCGAATTCTAGAAGGGATCCCACGACGAGGGTCTGACGCAGCTTACCACGCATCAGAAATGGAACAATGGCCCAAACCAAGTAGTGTGTATAGATCTGCCGGAGCGGTATCAGCCATGTTAGCAATCCGAGTGCTACAACGTCAACCGGGTTCAGCTCCCGCGCCCTAGACCAGACAATGCCCAACACGATCACAAAGAGCACCGCTGTTACAGCCAACCACACCTGATTCTCTACAACCGTAGGCAGGGAAAAACGGAAGACAGCGGGAAAGATTGCGTAGAGCAAGTTCATCATCGTGAAACTCGACGTTCCTCCTCCAAACCCGGAAGATAAGTTGAAGCCAAGAACAGATCCGAGGTATCCAGGGAGGATGGCCGGCACGACTAAGCCGAGCAGGAGAATCGACCCGGTTGTGATAATGTTAGGAAGCGATTTCAGGGTTCCTCGCCGCCTGACTAGCCAGACGAAGAGCAAGGGAATCGCAAGAATCGGATGAATCTTGAAAATCGCTCCAACAGCAAGCAACACGGAACCCACGAAGTAACGGCCTCTGACCAGGGCGAGAACCGATCCGGCGAGAATTGGATAGCCAAGAACGTCGTTGTTGAACCAGAAATAAGGAGAGAGACTGATCGAAGGAAGAGCAAGAAAAACAGCCGATGGCACTAGAGCTGATAGTCCGGAAAAGCTTCTCGTTCGTAGGGTGAGAAAAATCAAGAGCGCCACAATGGCGTCTGCGAGAACCCCGGCCATCCGAACGTTTCTCGAAATCAAACCGATAGTATCCGGTGTGAGCATGATGTTGCCTGAGGTCACTCTGATGATGCTTCCGACAGTTGCGAGTAGAAGGGGAGGGTATGGAGAGGCCCAAGGGTTGGATGAGTAAGGATTCTGTCCCGCGATGAGCATCATGCTTTTCGGAATGTCGGCGCCTAAGAGGTCTCCGCCGCCGTCCGTGTGAAGAATCAGTGATAGCTTCTGAAACGTCGTTGCTGCGAGTAGCCCGCATAAGATCACTGGCGCATACTTGGTGGCGAGAGAGTCGAGTTCGGCAAAGCTGCGGTGCCAACGTGACTTCAGTGACGCGAGCATCGTCTAGTCGGTCGCGCCCTAAGATGCTAAATAGGCTTTCAAGCCAGAACCTTAAGACGAGTCTAGGGCACGCACAATGAATTTTGCTGACGGATTCGTTCTCGCACTAACAATAATCTTCCTCGCCTACTTCGCCTATGCTACTCCAATAATCATGGTAGGTGTCTGGCGTTACAAGAAGCACGGGTTCGCCTCAGAAGAACCTGGAGAAGACTGGGATCCACCGAACGTCTCGATTCTTGTTCCTGTGAAGAACGAGGAGAAGGTGGTTGGGAGACTACTAGACGCGATTACCAAGCTGGATTATCCCAAAGAGAACCTTGAGGTGGTTGTTGTCGAGGATGGATCAAGAGACCGGACTCTGGAAATCTGCAATGATTTCTCCCGACAATATCCGTGGATCAAAGTGTTCCACAGAGACGCAAGTATTGGAAAAGGTGATGCGCTAAACTTTGGATTCAACAAGTCGACGGGGGAGGTCATTGCCACGTTCGACGCTGACGATATCCCCGAACCTTTGGCGATCGCCAAGGCTCTGCGTTACTTCAACGACACGGAGGTCGGCGCAGTGCATGGTTACCATCGAACCTTGAACCTTCAAGAGAGCATTGTTGCCAGGCTTGCGGCTTACGAGACGTTTCTGTATCGCTTGGCAAATGATGGAAAGTATGCGCTGAAATTGTTCGTGGCCTTCTCCGGCTCCAACACTTTCTTCCGACGAACTGCTCTGGAACGGGTGGGACTATGGGACGCGAACTCGATCGTGGAGGATGCCGAGCTGGCGGTCAGGTTTGCGAGAGCGGGTATTCCCACGAAACTAGCTCCAGTCGAATGCTGGCAGGAGATGCCTGCCAAGGTGAAGAGCTTGCTGAAACAGCGGATCAGGTGGAGTGGAGGGAACATTCAGACGGGTTTGAAGCACTGGGACGCGTGGAGGTCAATGTCGCCCTCGAAGGCATTCGATATGGAGGTGTTAATGATGAGTCCCATAATGGCGATTCTAGCTTTCGTCGGCTGGGCGCTGCTGGCGTTGGGCGTGGGAAATGTCGGGATACCAGTTGCCGAGCTTGTGCCTCTCTTCATTGTCATGGGCGCGTTGAATATCTTCTACTTCGGAACGCTCCTGACAGTCGTCGTCGCACAGGCAAAAACTGGTCTAGTGTCTTATCTCACTTTGATTCTGGCCACTTATCCGTATGCGACCCTGCTCTCGATCGCAAACTTCGTAGGCCTTATCTCGGTCCTATTTCTCGGAAGGAAGCTCTGGCTGAAGACTGAGAAAACTGGTTACGTCGACTCGCCGCACCTGTGAAAAGTGGCCTAAAGCCGATTATCAGACGAAAGAGATGTAAATGTCTATGGACAGATTCCAATATCGCATGTAACGGCAATTAGAAACGAGAAGGGAGAGGCTGGCAAGGTCGTTCCTACGTCGAACTGGGCGTCGAGAGGCTGCCAGGCTAACGGGGTCGCGGTAGTCGCTATGTACAATGGCCCGTATGTTGTTTGTACTCCGCTGCTGGAGGTCACAGTTAACGCGATCTTGTAGCATGTACTCGTCGGAGTCTGCGTGGTATTAGCAATCTGAATGTCATAGACATAATCGTTTGATGCTACCGCAGTTGTAGCGTTCGTTCCGGGAGTTATTGTAAAGGTAACATTCGTTGCGCAACTGTTCCCTGAGGGAGTGGCTGGGGTTGACGCTTTGGCGAATCCTTTGTCTATTCCGGTCAGCTTGTTGTTCACGTTCACTGCTCCTCCCAGCTCAGCAGTGTAGGATGTGGGGGTGACTGTGATAGTGGCTGCCGAAACTGCGAGAACCAAGACCGCGAGTGCGATCTTGGCACCGAGATACAAGGTGAATGTGCGCCGAAACCGGCTCTGAAACCGGGATGCGAAGTTCAAACCCGATCTTCCGCGGGTATTCTCCCGTTGACTTGTTTGAGCCTTGAGTCCCTGTGACCATCACTCGCGAGTAACAGATCCGGTGAACGGAAGGTGCTTGAAACAAGCGCAATACGCGTAGAAAATGGCTGCGTGGTTGTCTCGCTCTTGCGTCGCGGGATGCGCTGTGCAAGACCCCCCCTTTTTGGAGAGGTCTCTGGTTGTTTCGCGCGGATTCTGGGCGAGTCTCAGGATTCGGGGTGCAATCCGGGCTTGGATCGCATGCTGTTTTAACGAGTCGTCAAGAAGGGTTTGCTATGCGTTTTAGCGACGATCCGCCAGATTCGAAAACAGGGCTGATAATGGGCGTTTTCTTGCTTTCCGCAGTCTTCTTCTAGACTTTGAAGCTGGGAATGGCTAGATTGCGGGTGAACTCGCAAAAAAAGGGCTCCCAGGGGTCGGCCCTGGAAATCCGACTTGGATGAGAAAAAAAATGGTTTAGGATATGTTGATGTAGACTGTGACTGGGGATGTCAGCGATGTTTGGCCGGTATCAACGTACGCTGTAATCGTGCCTGTGCTCGAGGCGCCCGGCCCGGTAAGTGTGAAGCTTGTGGAGACGACAAGAGTTCCCGCGGGGCCGGTTCCTTGCCGAATGACGACCGTCGCTGTGTGGGCGGTGCTGTCGGTCGCCGTATCAGTGAACGTGATCTCGTCAAGCCAGTGTCCAGCGGTGAGAGCGTTGTTGACAACGTTATTGTTGCCTGACGCTGGAAATGTTGCCGCGGTTGAAGCAGCAGCGGTGTTAGCCACCACTCCCAAACCGTTGTCAACCACTGTCATCGTGCCTGAACTGGTGTGGTAGGTGCCGATCTCGCCTGTGTTCGAGGTCGGGGTTACTGCTAGGTTTGCCGCTAGGACACCGGCGACCATACCGAACATGGCCACGACAACCAGTGCGAGTACTGGGACTTTCTTGGTTGTTACTTGACTTATCTTCGCTCTTAGACTGCTCATCTTGGAATCCTTGGCTCGGCTAAGAGATAGCGGATTCGATAAGCCACGCGTTCCTAGCGTGGAGGCTCCACGGTAACGTGCCATGGAACTAGCTAGTGCGTGAGAAGACTATTCCTCTTCTCGCTGCTTTCTAGGCTTGTACTTTTGCCTAGGCTTCCGCTGCCACTTTTTCAGGAAGTGCATTACAGTGGGAGCGTGAGCGCGGTGGCCAGAGAGCCTATTGAAAACGGAGAGTCTTCCATGAGCTTCCGGGGCGAGATCTTCTTCTCCGATACTCCATTTCTTGGAAGTTATCTGGCCTTGATCGTCCTGTTCTTCCGTGAGGACTAGCTCACCGCCGGCGTGTTTGAGGAGTGCTGTCTCGATCTGTTTCGCCGAGTCGAACTCGACCTTCTTCTCGACAAGGTCCATGTAGACTTGGTTTAGGAGCTCTCGATATGGCACCGGCTCTTTCCTTTGTGAGATGATGGACAGGGCTGCTTTCAGAATAATTCTCTCTTGTTTCGTCATTGCAGGCTGTGTCCACTCTGGCTGACTGGGGATTCTGAGCTGGAGCGGAATGTCCGAGACTGAGGATTCCGTCTCGATGGCCTGGGCGAGCGCGGACGATGCATCGGGCTCTTCGAGCGCTGACTCTTGGGGGACGAGTGGTTTCTTGAATCGTAGTTGTGTCTCAGGCTGGCCGGGGGCTCGATAGATAGTCCCGGTGTCCTCGATCGAGAATCCTGACCATTTGAGAAGTTTCTGGAAACGGTCGGATATGCTCGAGGCCCATGTGGGCAGGATAATGCTGATCATCGCGCCGGGTTGGACTGTTTGGTAGATCTTCCCGAACGATGCTAGTAATTGGTCGTCGGTTGTGGTTTCCGGGTCCTGGCTGAGAGGGTTTAGAGTTCTGTCGTTCGTGGAGAGCCAGACCTGTCGGTAGGGTGGTGTTAGAAAGAATTCTTTGACGCCAGGGATCGCGCTGGCTAGTAGTCCTCTTTCCTGCAGCATCCTGAGCATTGTTCCCGTTCCGACGATTGTGAGGCTCAAGAGTCCGAGATAGAAGTCGAGGTTGAAAGCTGCAGAGATGGAGGGAGTCTGGTAGGTGTTGAGATCAGTTCCCACAATTCTTGCAGGGTAAGAGATTGTCCCGCTGGTGGGTGGATTTGTCCCATAAAGCGTGAGCAGCGCGGTCTGCCCGGTGTGAATGAAGAGAAGGAGGTTGAAGAAGAGTTCCGTGAGACTTGCGAGACTTAGCCAGACGGCGAGAGGACGCCACCACACGGTAGGACGAAAAGACGAGACCAGCAGGGCAAGACAGCATATGATGAACAAGATTCTAGTGAACGCGCCCAGGACGGAGGCGAGCGGAGTGGTTGCAAGGATACCCGTAGCGGCGATCTGAAGATAGAACGGTGAGACCTGGATTGATAACACGTGGCTGTTCGTCGGGCTAGTTAGCGTCCACCAGGGCTGGCTGCTGAGAGCGAGGAAAGCGGCGACCAGCCCAGCGATGAAAGTAGGTAGATCTATCTTTTCCAGCAGCTTCTGGTCAGAACTCTGCGCGATCTCCGTTGGGCCTCACTTGGATTGAGATTGAAGGACCGAGGGATTGATGTTGGTCCTGATGATTTGTTTCCCTGTCTGGGTGGAATAGGCGTCGCGTAACTGTTTTGGTTCTGACCAAGTCCCTTAAAGTGTAGACGTTCCACGCTAGTCTTGGCATTGTCTAGTGTGGAGTATCGCGGGGAAGATTCATTCCAGTTCAGTCAAAAAGAAAAATGGTTGCCCGGTGTGAAAAAACGGGCTCTATTGGGGAGTTTAGGCTTTTGGCTTGCGTCGTAGGTACATGAGGCCGCCGAATCCTGCTAACAGTCCGCCGATGCCAAAGAGCAGGATGCCCGTACCGGATTCAATGATGCTAACAATGCTTGCGTTCTCTGAGCCGCCGTTGAGGTTGTATGCAGTAGCAAGAGCGTTGTTGGTATCAGTTTGGGCGTTCTGGTAGTGTGTCTTGGCACCTGCGAAGTCTCCGCTGGACCAACTGGAGTCTCCGAGAGCAATCTCAGCGTTTGCCTGATCTAGCTGAGCGTTAGCTGCCGAGTTGGCCAGGCTACCGACGTTGTCGAGAGTCGTCTTGGCTGTATTCCGCGCTTGAGCTGCCGAGTATTGGTCGCCGGTTACTATGGTGAGGGATCCACTCCTGATTACAACGCAACCTGTTGCGCGCTCGTTTCCGACATCGCCGCCTGAGCATGTTCCGACAAGACCGGTCGCTGGACCGTCCCATATCTTCACGCTCCAGGTGTGGCTTGGACTGATAGCGCTTACTGTTGGTACGGTCACTGAGATTATTTCGGAACCAATTTGGTTAGTGGTCAGAGTTAGGATGCTCGCGTTTTGGTAAGCTGTCATCCAGTCTGCGGTGTATCCGATCGTGACGTTCCTTTGGTAGGCTGGAGAGCTAAAGGAGCTGGCCTGTATTGTGGTGGTTACTGTGATTGTTGAGCCTGACGCTACGATAGGCCCGCCTCCCAAACCACTAGGGAGGTTCGAACCGGTCAGGACGTTGCCGATTTGGACTGAATAGACACCGGTAGTGAAAGCGTGTGCCTTGTTGACGTTGGCGGTTGGTAGTGCTAGCCCTACGAGTAGTAGGCTTAGAGCCGCGATTACGATTTTTCTTCGTTGCATAGCGTGCGCTTTCGGATAGCGCTGATAAAGAATACGCTGAAACTGATAATATTCAGTTCAGGTTACAGGACTGCGGCAAGTTGATCGATATGACGAATGTCGATACGTCAGCGGGTTGTACGCAACGTGTTAATTTATGTAGACTGAAACGTTGGCTTAGGCGGATGTTTGCTGCTAGTCGTGCCGGTGCCGACTGCTTTCAGGTATGGAGAGGGACTTTTCGTTTCTATGGAATGTCGAACGTTGGGTTGCAGACATTCTCTGGCGAGTATTGTGAGTGTTCCCAGTCGGGGCTTGGCGAGACGGACAAACTCTTACAAGAATCCTCTAGAAGAGTGCTAGACCGTGTGATTGTGGGTGAAAAGGCTTGCCGCGGAATAACAAAAAGTTCATGCAGACTCTTGAGACTGAGACTTATCGGACTATTGCGAAGGAGGCCTCGCAGAGGGGCGCGACTGTCCAGGAACTCTTGCGGGCTGTGATAATTCCAGACTGGCTGACTGAGAATAGGAAAAAGTGGAGTAAGTAGTCTTCCGGACATAGACCCAGCGTTCTGGAAAAAAAAACTTGGGAGTCCGGAATGAAAAAAATCCGGCGCTAGAGAGTTCTCTGGCCTCTTTTTGTTTGTTCGCCTCCTGTCTCGGCTGGTTTTTTCGTTCTCGGGACTAGGTGGGACACGGCGGTTGAGGAGGGGGTCAACAGGTTGTGTGCGAGCCGGATGGAAAAAAATTGGAGCGAGCACAATTTCCCTTTCAACGCCGTGTTGCGCCAAGTATAGTTTACTTGGTCGGAACTATTTGGGCGACACGTCCACATTGTGTTCGGTTCTAACACACGACCGGAAGTTCGGAAATATGGAGGTTCCGGGGAAAACCATTTTCGGTGGCCAGTGCAAACTGTCCCACTCATGCGACGCGAGGGTCGGTCGCTAAGACCCCCCTATTTTCTAGAACACTTGCTGTCCGGTAGTGATAATGGACGAGTCTTGCCGATCGAAGCGTGTTCCGGGGTTAGATAGCTTTGGAAAAACCGCTAGTGTTCCCAACGAATCTTGGGGGTGAGGTTGAGATGACCTCTCAGATTCGAGATCAGGGCTGATAATAGGCGATTTTTTTTCTTCCTCTACGGATATAGCCTGGTTTGTCATATGTTAGTGTCCATGGCTAGGGAGGTTAGTCTGGCGGGTCTGAGGGAGGAGCAGGTGGCTCGCCGTGCGGGGATCCTGGCCTTGTTCCAGTCCCTCGTGATCCTTCTCTTACTGGTCTGGATATCTGAGGAGTACAATAACAACCAGTACTTCCAAGGATGGGCAGCTCAGAACCTGGGTGGTTTCGGGTTTTTGCTGAACGGGACTGGTCTAGCGTTCTACGCTGGGTTGCTCGTGGCCATTCTTGTCTTCCGGACGTTGCCTCGTGTTCTCGAGGAGAGAGCGCGTGGAAGGCGGCAGCGGGTGGTGGGGCAGAGCTTGAGGAGGGAGGAACCGGTCCTCGTCAGCCCCGAAACCGGATAGTTGGGATGGTATTGCCGGGCTTTAGGGCTGAACAGACGGCTTGGCGGGCAGGGATGATGGTGCGCGTCCAGTCTATGATCATCCTCCTCCTATTCGTCTGGGTGGCTGAAGAATACAACTACAACCAGTTCTTCCAGAGCTGGGCAGCGGGGACCTTGGGAGTGTTCGGGTTCTTGTTAGGCGGTACGCTCGCCGCGGTCTACGCGGGAATATTGATCGTGATGTATCTCGGTCCGCCCGTAATACCTGCGAATCGCTAGAAAGGCGGAGAGCTAGGAGATGGTGGTTACCATGAAGATCCGGCAGAGAAGATTCAAGAAATCATGGTTTCATGAAGGGCGGGGCGCGGGAAAAACAGACCCCCCGGGGGGTCGAGAAAAGCATGCTTTTTTGGAAGAGAATTTTTTGGAAAAGGCTCGCAGAGAAAGTTGTCAAAAGAAAGAATGGGGTGGGTGATTCTGGGCCGGATCGCGTCTAGGGGAGGGGTGCTGTTCGAGGAAATGTCTTTTCCATCTTTGTCGGGAAAAGAGTATGGTTGGTCTGGCTGGCTGATCGGTCAGAGGCGCGCGTCGACATGCTCGTCTGGGTTTGTCGTAGTGACAGGCCTTGGGGGACGCGAAAAAAAGGAGAAGATTGGATGTTGAACGGTCGTGTTGTTACTTCTTGGCGTAGATTTTGGCGGTGAACGTCTGGTCGGCTTGGGTGGCTGTTCCCTCGATCCAGCCCTTGGTGGTGTTGAGCCAGGATAGGCTCGGCGATTGCGTCATGTACTTTACGTCTCCCTCGAACGAGATTTTTCCGTCAGGGGTCTGCTTACTCTTACCGCGGCTTGTGGCGACGACCATGTCCTTGCCCACCATCTGGATGCCTTTGCCTTCCCATTCGCTCGTACCGTCAGATTTCATGTTGATGCTGATCGTCTCCATGAAATTGCCTTGGTACTTGCCTGTGATCTGGCCTATGTCGTTGTTCTCCATCTTTACGCCGCTAGAGCTGATGTCCTTGATGCTGAAGCTGTCGGTCTTACCGCGCAGCTCGGCGATTACCTCGCCTTTGGTTTGCTGTTGAGATTGCATAGTTACTCGCCCGAAAGGGCTCCGAAGCCACTATATGAATGGGAGTCTCCACTCCCAGGAAGGTCATATTTCTCCAACAAGCGTCCAGAACCTTGAACCTCGAACCAACCAGGCTCTCGACCCAATACCCAGAGCCGTGCTCTGATAGCTTATCGGCTTAAGAACAGTCCTCACTTCCAAACGCCCTAGGCCGAAGATGATCGACAACAATCCTATCCCCTGAGGGACGCCAACCGATCCAAGAGAACTTCCTGACAGGAGAAATCCACTGGAACAGAATATTTCTCGTATGATACGGGCGGTACTCGATGAAAGATTTCGAGTGAGTACTCGCCGAAAACCTGTTGAAGAACCACGATTACTTTATCGAATTTGCTCGGGAGATCCTGGCTGCCGAGCTCAGGGAAGCTTGACTTAACGGGAATTTTGCGGTGGTGAAGGTCGTCTTTTTGGTGGTCAGGTTAGCTGGTCCAGGGGCATCCACCAGCATTATTGCAATAGTTGGGAGCCACGTGGGCAGCTGCGGTAATCGTGGCGAGGTAGATGGCTGAGGGAAGAAACACCACGATGGTGATTGCAGCCATTGCGATCATGTTCGGGATTCTTTTTCCAAACTTCGTTTTTTCCGCCTCCAGCAAAACGTAGAGTGCTAGATGCCCCCAGGAGTTACTCGCGGAATCCTCGATCACGTTCTTTAGGTTTTCCACACTTGGCCGATGATGATATGGGTTCTGATGGAAGCCGCGCGTTGGTTCTGGATGCGCCTTCACCCATATAACGGAGTGGAATTGGTAGGGTGCTATGAGTGACAGGCTCGACCTCGAACAGTTGAAACAGAAAGAGTTTGCGAAGCGAACGCGCCAGCTGATCTGGTTAGAATCCTCGGTCATACTTGGACTGCTGGTGTGGGTTTCGCTTGAATACGAGAATAATCCTTTCATGCAATCCTGGGAGAAGACGAATATTGGACCGGTAAGCTTCCTTCTCAATGGAACGTTAGCTGGATTGTTCGCGGGAACAATGCTGGGATTCATTGTGGCAAGGTACGCGGAGAGAAGGACGGAGGAAGAGAAGATTCTGAAATCGTTGCGGAAGAAGACGGTGAGCTAGGCTCATAATCTCCTATCTCAGTTGGCCCCGTGCTAGGGTTTCTTTGGAGGGGGCCTGGTGCCTCGGGGATCTGTAGCGGCGGCGTAGGCGCGGTCTGCATAGTTGGAGTAGCGCGAGACTTGAGTAGGCTTCGTGGCCCCCAGAAAAAATTCACGGTTACAGTTTTCAGAAAGCTGTTTCAAAAACGGGTTTCAATAACCTGTTTTCGAATTGCGGTTTCAGAAGCCTGTTTCTGAAGAGCCGATTCTATCGCTGGTTTTCAAAACCTGATTTCAAGAACTGAATTCTCAGAAAGTGATCTTCGAAGCTGATCTCGGGAAGATATCGTTTCCCAGATTATCGCTCGGATCATAGCCTGCGTCATAGGTCGGCTCTTCCGTCTGGGAAGCCTATCTTCTGGTAGAACTAGCCTATGCCTGTTTTGGTGCTTCTTCTGTCTTCTTGGATTTCCTTCGGAACGGATTGCGCATCCTGCGATTCACCTTTGTAGAACAGTGGGTTCGTTAGATATAGGCGTTTTGGGGATTATCACTCGTGTCACGCCTCTTTCGGGGCTAGATTGGTGAAGAAAGCCCATTATGGGCACGTTCATTTTGGAAGCTTGGTCTCTCTTCATGGATGGTGCACTGGCTGGTCGCCCAATCCATGCGAGCACTGCAAAGTCGCAAGTTGTACATGGAAGAGTAGAATGCCTGGACACCCGCTTCAACTTCGCCCACGCACTGGACGAGGGTTCTTGGATGCGAAAGGTAGTGAACGAAGCGAATCAACGTAGATTACTGGCGTCTGCCGTGGAGAGAATATTGGGGAAGAAAAATTCCTCAAGATTGTAGCTGGCGGTTGGGAAGATTGAGTACTACTCCGATGCAGAGGCCGAGGGCGATAACGGTGCCTCCTAGTGAGCCTGCTGCGGTGTTTGCGGTTGTCGCAGTTGCGACTGTGTATGATTCCTGACCGGTGCTGAAGAGGACTATTGCAATGTTGACGAGTCGTGCGATGGTGAGCGACCAGGTCTTGTTCTTCCAGATCCCGTAGGCCGAAAGGACCGCGAAAAGTCCTAGAACAAGAGTTATTGATCCGAGTGCAGTGTTGATCGTTCCGGGATTGAACCCGATCAGGGCGAAGCCCCCGAAGGTGACGATTCCACCTCCGATCAACTGTAACAGTGTTAGCCCTAGAGGACGAGGGCGGATAATGTTCGATGGCGTAGTTTCTTTTGTGGTTGCTGGGGTTGGGCGTTCTCCTCGTCCGGCAAAATAGCCGAAAATTATCAGGCCGAAAAGAAAACCGACCGCCATCAAGTATGACAAAGAATCGTTTGCGTATCCGGAGTAGACGAAGGCGATGCCGGTGAAGAAGGCTAGGGTGATAGAGGCGAACCCTGCGCTTGCAATAGCGACGAGCTGTCTTCGGCGGATAAACGCCGCTGAGACGAGGACTTGAAGGGCGAGTATTAAGAGGATTACCGCGATCATGACGTGGAGAATCAACGCCGGAGATCCCCCAGTGAAGACCACTGCCAACGGGTTCGGGTCGGTCGATGTCGAGAATGTAACGAAGAGGTTTGCGAACATGCCCAGCAGGAACTGGACTATCAACAAGGGCATCATTATCCGGGATAATAGCTGGATCCGTCCAGATCTCATGATAGAGGACCAGAGAGGATCATCTAGATAAGAAAAGTCCTTACGGGGCTCGCGTTTTTGGACACTTGTCCCGTGAAATGCAGAGTAGGAAAGACGCCGAAGCTGAAGCAAGAGCTTCACGGCCTCCCTGCAGAACTACCGGATAGACCGCTCTTGCGTCGCGAGGTCGAGTCGACAAGACCCCCTTCCACTGAGGTTTCTCGCTGTGTGGCACTGATTCTAGGCGAGTCCGGCGATTCAAGGCTTGTTCCGGTTGGGTGCTAGCGCGAATCTAGCGGTCTTATCCCTGTGTCAAGAGGGCTTCCGCTTTCGATCCGCGCTTTGAACAGGCAGGCTTCCACATGCCTGCCCTAGAGGGTTCCAACCTGGATGCGTCAGCTAAGTTTACGAGCCGCGAATATTACGATCTATCTATGCTCGAGAGCGTTCCTAGGTTTGCAAAGATAGCGATCCCTCTACTGACCATACTCAACCTGCTATTGTTGGTCTGGATCTATGAGGAATACCTCCACAACCGATTCCTACGGATATACGTTAACGATTCCCTTCAAACAGGCGGCTCTACCGCGATAATCCTATTATCGATAGGTTTCTTGGCAATCGCCTCGATGGTTCTGTTCACGAAACTGGTGGGCTATAGGAGAGAGCTGGACCGGATTCTTGCGACCGGGACGTTCAGACCAGTCGAAGAGGGCTTCGTCAACCGGTCGACAAGGAGGTTGAAGCGAATCTTATCGAGATTGTCCAGAAAACTACGGGGATCTCGCGGTTTGAACAGGCCTTCTGCAACGCACTAGGACTCCCCTTGTCGAGACCCGCGTGGAGGCGCGTATCTGATCATCCTGTTCACTGGACACAGGTTGCCCATATGAGGGATCCCGCTCTAGATCAGCTTGAGGGTCAGCCTGCATCTCTCTGGATCGGGTAGGATTACGAGTCTCGAAGAATACGATGTCTCTCTCTGGAAGAGCATCCCAGGGTTCGCAAAGATCATCATCCTCCTCCAGACCGTTGTCATCCTGTTCCTCTCGTTCTGGATCTATCAGGAGTACCTGAACAACTCATACCTGCAAGCATACCTTACCGGCAACCTGCAAGGAATCTCCTTCACCGGGATAGTCTTAATCTCAATCGGCTTGTTCACTATCGTTGCCATAGCTCTGTACGCGAGGTTGCGGAGCACCAGGAAAGAGCTTGAAGGAATCACTTCAAGTGAGACGTTCCGAACTGGTGGAAGAGGGCGCGGTCAACCGGTGGATACGCGAACTGAACAGCATCTTATCGAGATGATCCGAAAAACCATGCCAATCATGGATTCTAGACCCAAGACAGACGGCCCGATGCCTACTCTCAGCCGAAAAGACTCTCAATCCAGGCCGGAAGAATAAGGGTCCAATCAGTAGACCGCGAAGGTATCTCTTGAAGCTCTAGTCCTATCAGGAGGAAGAGCGTTGGCTGTTAGGGCGAGTGAGCTCGCTGTCGGTTGGGGGAGTGGGGTCCGCCTTTTACTGGCGGTTTGAAACGGCCTATGCTAACGCGCTAGGCCGTGGAATAACCGCATAGACCCGCTCTCGCGGACGAGGTGTCTGCAAAAGTTATACGAATTTGTCTCTCAGATCTATTTTCTGTCCGGGTGGGATTTCAGGCTTGTTTTTTCGAGACGGGCGCGTTATCGGCTTGTCTCGTGTTCTTCGATCCCCGTGTATTCCCCTAGGGATAGGCGTGGAAGAGAGGGGGCTGGAAATCGCGGGCTTGGAATCGCGATCAAGGCTGATAATGGGCGATTTCCACCGATGGGCGGGCCACGAAGGAAGACGGGCTAGGCAGGGACCGGTGAACGTGGGATCCTCAGCGTTTCACGAAGGGCGCGGCGCGGGAAACAAACCCCCCGGGGGGTCATAGATTAGTTAGTGGAAAAGAATTGTTTGAGAAAAAGAAAAGTTATGGGAAAAGCATTGTTTAATTCCGGTAAAGGCAGAGATTCTGGCGACCTTGGGATATTTGCTAGGCACTCATGTCTTGTTGAGAGTCAAAGAGGCAAGTTTAATGGTCGGCCGGGTGAATCTATGAATTGGGAATGACAGAACTAGCCGACGTACTGGATCGTTATCCCGAGCTGAAGACAGAAGCCGAAATAGTCTCACTGCTCAACCTTCTCGCCATATCCAAGCAAGGCCTCCGGGAAATACTCGAACGGTACAATGTGGACTCGCCCCTAGAGATTAAGGAACGAATCTCCACAGGAGCGATTCCAGGGCACCCGGCCTACGAGGACTACCTTGACGCAATCGCCTACTCTTCGGACGTAAAAGCCACCGGCGACGCTCTGCGAAAGAAACTCAACGAGTTTCTTAGTTGACCCACCAGCACGCAAGCCCGGTCAGAGACAGGCTCTCGAGACTTGCTCGAATCGCGAGCGACGAATTCGCTGACACTCTGTCTGATCCTCCACGAGTGATTGGCGTTAGACTGCGCCTCTACTTGGTGGACGGGTCCTTCCTCGATGTCAGATATCCGACCGACGACGAGTACTCATTCCACTGGCAGGTTGAAGACAAAGTATACAGGATCAACAACGCACCCCACCATCCCGGCCCAACCTTTCCCAGACACGTTCACATGGGAACCGAAGAAAATATTGTTCGGGACGAGATAACCTCGCCGAGCAGCGGTCCAGAGGAGAACCTGAAACTCGTGATGAAATGGATCAGCAAGCA
>Ga0209161_10001071_pt1 | contig 22484 bp, 25 predicted proteins | sample GraSoiAngelo_155_FD_186169 | JGI IMG/M metagenome (GOLD analysis project Ga0209161, IMG submission 186169) | Grasslands soil microbial communities from the Angelo Coastal Reserve, California, USA - 14_1009_13_30cm (SPAdes) (version 2) | ecosystem: Environmental > Terrestrial > Soil > Grasslands... | reverse complement strand
AACACGATCCAGGAGATGGGGGGCGTGCTGGCCAGCGCCGTGATCGGCGCTTTCCTCCAGAACCGTCTCGCGGTCGCCCTGCACGACCGGGCGGTAGCCTCTTCCGGCCAGCTGCCGGAGCAGTACCGAGGTTCGTTCGTCGACGGTTTCAGCCAAGCCGCGCGCGCCGGATTCGAAGTCGGCGTCGGGCAGTCGGGCGCAAGCCTGCAGCTGCCGGCGCAGGTCCAGGCGATCGCCCATTACGTCTTCACACACGCCTTCGTCGACGCGATGCACCCGACGATGGTCGTACCGATCGTGATCCTGGTCCTGGCCGCTGCGGCGTCGGTCTTCGTCCGCGCTCCGCGGCAAGACGCTGTGACGGCTCACGAGGAGCAAGCGGCCGTGGCATAACCTTGTCCTGTGGCGAAAAAGCTCGCCGAGTACGAGGCCAAAAGAGACTTCCAACGCACCTCTGAACCCGGCGCCAAGGTTCTCCGCAAGCAGACCAAGGCGCCGCGGTTCGTGGTCCAGGAGCACCACGCCCGCCGGCTGCACTGGGACTTCCGACTCGAGAAAGACGGAGTGGGAGTCTCGTGGGCGGTCCCCAAAGGCATCCCGCCGGATCCAAAGAAGAATCACCTTGCCGTCCACGTGGAGGACCACCCGCTCGAGTACTTCAAGTTCGCCGGCGAGATCCCGAAAGGCGAGTACGGCGGCGGGCAGGTCCTGATCTGGGACGAAGGGACTTACGACCCGATCAAGTGGTCTGACCGAGAGGTCATGGTCGACCTGCACGGGAGGCGGCTGCAGGGACGCTACGTGCTTTTTCAGACGAGGGGAAAGGATTGGATGATCCACCGCATGGATCCGCCGCAGGATCCGGGCCGCAAGCCGATGCCGGAGAAGCTGGAGCCGATGCTGGCCAAGCTCTCCCCCAAGCTGCCGACCCCCGATGACGCGTGGGGCTTTGAGTTCAAGTGGGACGGCATCCGCGCCGTCGCGTTCGTCGAGGGCGGCATCGTGCGGCTGCAGAGCCGGACCGGGGAGAACATCACAGCGCGCTACCCCGAGGTCCATGCCATGGGTCGTGCCCTCGGGTCGAACGAGGTGATCCTCGACGGCGAGGTCGTGGCACTCGATGAGAAAGGGCGCCCAAGCTTCGAGGAGATCCAGCAGCGCATGGGGCTGACCGCGGAATCGGAGATCCGCCGCAAGATGAAAGAAGTGCCGGTCACCTACATGGTCTTCGATCTGATGTGGCATGACGGCCACTCGCAGATGGAGCAGCCATACATCGAGCGGCGGAAGGCGCTGGCCCAGTTGAAGCTCGCGGGCGCGTCGTGGCAGACGCCTCCCTACGAGGCGGGCGGCGGCCAGGCGATGAAGGACGCCAGCGCCAGGGCCGGCCTCGAGGGCGTGATGGCAAAGAAGCTCGACTCGAAATACGAGCCGGGGAAGCGCAGTGGCGCATGGCAAAAGATCAAGAATCGAAACCGCCAAGAGCTGGTCATCGGCGGATGGCTCGACGGCGAAGGCAAGCGCCGAGGCTATCCCGGCGCACTGCTGGTCGGTTATTACAAGGACGGGAAATTCGTCTACGCGGGTAAGGTCGGGACAGGCTTCACGGACAAGATCCTGGACGAGCTCAACGCGAAGCTCAAGCCACTCGCCTTGGACAAGAATCCCTTCGACGTCGGGGCCCCTCCTCGCGCGGCGCACTTCGTCAAGCCCAAGGTCGTGGCCGAGTTCGAGTTCGTCGAGTGGACCCGTGGCGGACAGCTTCGCGCGCCAGCGTTCAAGGGCTTCCGCGTCGACAAGCCTGCCAAGGAGGTCGTGCGCGAGGGTGGCTAAGGAAACGTCGGTCGAGGTTCAGATCGAAGGTCGCACCCTGAAGCTGACGAACCTGGAAAAGGTGCTGTACCCGGAGGTCGGCTTCACCAAGGCCCAGGTCATCGACTACTACACGCGCATCGCTCCGGTGCTGCTTCCGCACACACACGACCATCCGCTGACGCTCAAGCGCTATCCGAACGGTGTGGACGGCGAGTTCTTCTACGAGAAGAACTGCCCGAAGCACAGGCCGCCATGGGTGGAGACCGCGAAGGTTTGGAGCGGGGGCAACAACCGCGACATGTACTACTGCCTCGCGCAGGACCTCCCGACGCTGGTCTGGCTTGGAAACCTGGCCACGCTCGAGATGCACACCTCGCTGTCGCTGTGCAGCAACCTCCCCGAACCGCGCACGCTCGTCTTCGACCTCGACCCGGGCCCGCCCGCGACCATCGTCGAGTGCTGCCGCATCGGCCTGATGCTGCGCGACCTGTTCGCTGAGCACGGGCTGGAGTGCTGCGCCAAGACGTCCGGGTCCAAGGGCCTGCAGCTGTACGTGCCCCTCAACACCAAGGTCACCTACATCGAGACCAAGGTGGTGTCGAAGGGGCTGGCGCAGTACTTCGAGGAGAAGCACCCTGACCTCGCCGTGCACAAGCAGCTGAAGGAGCTGCGGACCGGACGTGTGCTCATCGACTGGAGCCAGAACGACCAGTACAAAACCACCGTCAACGTCTACTCGTTGCGCGCTCGTGTGCGGCCGACCGTGTCGACGCCGGTGTCGTGGGACGAGGTCGAGAAGTGCTTCAAGGCCAAAGACCCCAGCCTGCTCGTGTTCGACTCCGGCCAGGTGCTCAAGCGGGTCGAGAAGCTGGGTGATCTCTTTGCGCCCGTGATCAAAAAGAAGCAGAAGCTGCCCAAGTCACTGCTTCAGGCCACGGGCGGCGCGGCCGCACTGGAGAAGATGGCCGGCGCTACCCCCCGCAGTGAAGCGTCCGCGTGTCGTCATCGCGGGCGCGGGCTTCGGCGGCCTGACCTGCGCACGAGCTCTCCGATATGTGCCCGTGGACGTGCTCCTGATCGACCGTAACAACTATCACCTCTTCACCCCGCTGCTCTACCAGGTCGCATCGGCGCTGCTCGATCCGGGTGAGATCGCGCGGCCGGTGCGGCAGCTGATCCGGCCGCTGCGCAATGCCGACTTTCGCCAGGCCTTCATCACAGGGCTGAATCTGGATGCGCGCCAGCTCCTGACCGACCACGGCCCCATCGGCTATGACTACCTCGTCCTGGCGAGCGGCGCGCAAAGCGACTACTTCGGTAATGAGTCATTGGCGGAACGCACGCTGGGACTCAAGGATCTGGACGAAGGGCTCGCGGTCCGCAATCAGATACTTTCCCAGTTCGAAGCGTCGCGCTGGGTGGACGAAGCCGAAGAGAGACGCGCTCTCCTGACCTTCGTCGTCGTCGGCGGAGGGCCCACCGGGGTCGAGATGGCGGGGGCCGCCTCGGAGTTGATCCGGCTCGTTCTGCGCAAGGACTACCGCGACCTCGACATAAACGAAGCCCGCGTGGTGCTTATAGAAGCAGCGCCATATGTGCTTGGAGCCTTTGTGCCGTCGCTGCGCCAGGCCGCCTTGCGATCGCTCCAACGGAAGGGCATCGAGGTGATGCTCGGCGCGAAGGTCGAGGCGGTGGCCGCCTCCGGCGTGAAGCTCGCCGGCGGCCAGGAGATAAACACGCGCACCGTGATCTGGACCGCCGGCGTCAAAGCGTCGGCGCTGGCACAGGCCGCCGGTGTGCCGCTGGCGCGCCAGTCCCGGATCAAGGTCGAACCATCGCTGCAGGTACGAGAGCATCCAGAGGTGTTCGCGATCGGGGACGTCGCCGGCGCAAGCGATGGCGGCGGTTCGCTGCCCATGCTGATTCCCGTCGCCATGCAAGAGGGCAGGTATGTAGCGAAGTCGATCCGAGACACGCTCGCCGATCGCGCTCCGCGTCCTTTCCGCTACAAGGACCCCGGCATCATGGCGACCATCGGCCGGAATTCCGCCGTCGCGCAGCTAGGTCGCGTCCACCTGTCTGGGTTTCCCGGCTGGGTGTTCTGGCTCGTCGTGCACCTGGTCAACGTGATCAGCTTTCGCAGCCGCCTCATCGTCCTCGTCAACTGGGCCTGGGAGTACATCTTTTATGACCGGCCGATCCGCCTCATCGTCCGCGCGGGCCCATGAGACAAACCCTGGCGGCAGCGACCATGGCGCTGATGCTGGCCGCTTGTGTCGGCGGCGAGCAGCCGCCTGATCCAGCGAAGGTGCTTCGCGACGGCGCCGCGGCGATGGCGCACCTGAAAACAGTCAATGCGACCCTCAAGCTGACCAAGGGCGTGGTCAGCATCCAGGGCTTCGCGTTGGTAAGCGCCAAGACCGCGGTCCGGCTGCCGGCGGACAGCGACACCATCTACACCGTCAAGCAGCAGGGCGTGACGATCGGGCTGGAGGTCATCATCGCGGGCGGGCATGTCTACCTTCATGTCCCCTTCTCGAACTTCCAGGAGGTGACCGGAGCGGAGGCCACCGCATTCCCGGACATGGCCAAGCTGTTCGACTCGAGCACGGGCCTCCCGGCCGTGATTCCTGCGGGGTCGAATCCGAAATACGTCTCCACCGACCAGGTCGATGGCAAGAGCGCCTACCAGGTGTCGACGAGCTACGCGGCGGACCTGGTTCGCGGCCTCCTCTCGGAGCTCAGCTCGAGCGGACCTGTCAGCGCACGGGTCTGGGTCAACAGCTCGGACCACCTGATCCCCAAGGCGGTTCTCACCGGCGCGTTCGGAGACGGCGGCACGGGCGCCACCGTCGAAGTCGACATCACGGGTTTCGACGCCACCGTCAGCATCACCTCGCCGAGCATCGCCTCGCCGTCCGCCTCGCCGAGTCCCTAGCTTGTCGAGGCCCGTCCTCCTTGGATTGGCGGGTGCGGGTCTTTTCATCGCGGCGCTGGACGCCTACGTCGTGGTCACCCTGCTCCCCGCGATGGTGGGGGACGTCGGGCTGACCATCGAGCACTTCGAGCGGGCGACGCCCATCGTGACCGGCTTTCTGGCCGGGTATGTCGTCGCTATGCCGTTGCTGGGTGCGTACTCCGACGTCCGCGGGCGGGTCCCGGTCTACGCGGTGTGCATGGCGGGATTTGCCGTGGGGTCGGCGATGACGGCGACGGCCGGTTTGTGGGACTTTGCCGGACTCCCGTGGCTCGTCGCCGGCCGCTTCATCCAGGGAGTCGGTGGCGGAGGGCTTGTCCCGTTATCGCTCGCGCTTGCGGCAGACCTCTATCGCGATCGCACACGCGCATATGCCCTGGGCTCGGTGGCTGCGGTGCAGGAGGCGGGCAGCGTTTTCGGGCCGCTGTACGGGGCGGCGCTGGCCGCCGCGGCGGCGGGCGCGGGCGGTTGGCGCTTCGCGTTCTGGCTCAACCTGCCCCTGGCCGCGATCTGCACGGCCGGGCTGACCGCCGGCACGCGGCGCAGCGAGCTTCCGTCGGGCGCCGCGAGCTCGTCGATCGACTGGCTCAGCGCGGCTCTTCTCGGCGTCGGCCTCGGCCTGCTGGTGCTCGCGCTTTACCCCGACGACCCGGAGCACCGCGCGACGAATGAGCTCCTTGTGCCGGCCGGCCTCGGAGCCGTGGCCGCGCTCGCGCTCTATGGGTGGCGACAGCTCGGCCGGCTCGAACCGCTGATTCCGCGCGAGCTGCTGCGAAGTCGCGCCTTCGCCGGTGCGACGGCGGCCAACGTTTTGATCGGAGCGGCCCTGATCGTGGCCCTTGTCGACGTGCCCATTTTGGGGCGCCTGGTCTTCAACCTCGATGAGCTCGGCTCGGGCCTTCTCCTCACGCAGTTCCTGATCGGCGTGCCCGTCGGGGCGCTGGCCGGGGGCCTGCTGGCGGCGCGCCTCGGCGAGCGCGCGACGGCGGCGGTGGGCATCGTGCTGGCGGCGATCGCGTTCCTTCAGATGTCGGGCTGGCGCGCCGACGAGCTCGCCCTGCACGCCGGGCCGTTGCGTCAGGCCGATATCGCGCTGGCGATCTGCGGACTTGGTTTTGGCGTAGTCATAGCGCCCCTGACCGCGTCCGTCCTCGCGCTCACCCGCGGGCAGAGCCATGGCCTCGCCACGAGCCTTGTCGTGCTGGCGCGGACGATGGGAATGCTGGTCGGGTTGTCGGCGCTGACCGCGTTCGGCCTGCACCGCTTCCACCAGATCCTCGGCAGCCCGGTGCTCACAGACCCAGACCTGCGCACGCGCATCAAGCACCTGGAAGAGCTGGTCGCGGCGGCCTTTCTCCAGGAATACCGCGAGATTTTCGTGATCGCCGCCGCGCTCTGCCTGCTGGCGGCGCTCGTTATCGCTTTCGCGCTACGGCCAGCACGTACGAGTGGTGATACCTGAACGCTTCGTCGGGGTCGCCCAGGCTCGCCATCGCCGCCTCGACCTCCGCTTCGAGCTCGTTCCGATAGCGCGGACCGAGAGAGCGGATCAACGTGTAGGGCAGCGGCCCCGCGCCCGCCATCAGCTCGGTCCACTCGCGGGCGTCGTGCGTCCGGCCGCCCGTCACCATCTCCGTCATTCTCATCACGTCGAACCCCGCCGTGGCGAGGATCTCGGGTAGGACATCAGGCTCACCGAACCGTGAGCGCTCCGAGCTGTAGCGGGGAAGGCTGAGGTAGTGACGGCGGGCGAGCGGCACGAGGCCCTGAAAGAAAAGGTCCTGGGCGCGGGTGTTGAGGCTCCGCCGCTGGCACGAGACCGCGAGCCGGCCGCCGGGACGCAGCACCCGGTTCGCTTCGGCGAGCGCGGTCGTCGGGTCGGCGAAGTAGGCCAGGGCCTGCCCCATGGTGACGAGGTCGAAGGTCGCCGGCCGGAAGACAAGGTGCTCGGCCGCCATGCCGACAAACTGCACGTTCTTGGCTTTGTTCGCCCGCGCGATCGACAGCATGTTCTCGGAGAGGTCGACGCCGATGACCAGTCCAGGGTTGACGCGCGGCGCGACAAGATTGGCGACCAGCCCCGTGCCCGTCCCGACGTCCAGCACCTGCTCGTTCTGCGAGGGGGTCGCGAGGTCCACCAGCCGCGTCGCCACCCGTCCGTGCTGACCGCCGGCCCAGGTGTCGTAAACCGGGGCGACGCGGTCGAAAAAGTCGACCAGATGGTCGACCATCTCGTCCGATGCATCGGGATCCATCAAGGCCACCGCTGCTGCTTAACCTTTGTCGACGCCTGGGGGCACGGCTGTTACGATGCTAGCTCCCTGAAATCCCGGCTCCGCCTTTTTATCGGGCGCAAGTCCGTTTTGGCTGCCAGAGTTGGGATGGATTATGGAAAACCTAGTGGAGGATTCGATGGCTCAAGCAGAAAAAACCGCCAGTCAGGCTTCCAACGCGACTCAGAACGGCGGCCACAACATCGTCAGTCTCGGCCCCCGCGACATCCTGCAGGGCCGCCTCGAGATCCAGGGGGATCTCAAGATCGCCGGCAACGTCGAGGGCGACCTCAAGGCTGGCGGCGACGTCACGATCGACCCGACCGCCACCATCCAGGCCGCGATCGAGGGCGCGAACGTCAGCGTCCGCGGACAGGTCACGGGCAACGTGACAGCCAGGAAACGCCTCACGCTCGGCGGCTCGGGCCGGCTGAACGGCGACGTCAAGGTCAGCCGCCTCACGGTCGAAGACGGCGCGACCCTGAACGGCAACGTGACGATGTCGTCTGAGAAGGCCTAGCCGAAAGCCTGATCTCCCGCGCGCTCAGGTTCCTTTTTCGGCGCGCCGGACCGCCGGGAGGACGACCTTTTCGAGGTAGCGCCTGATCGCGTCCATGCCGTTGTGCACGATTCGCCACTCGAGCTGCGCCAGCAGCACCTGGTCGCGGTTGACCTCGGCCAGCCTGCTTCGCCAGAAGGAGCTGTCGAGGTTGAGGCCGGGCAGAGGTCCGCGCGGCTGCGTGACCACCGGCATGTCCGGCAAGGGATCCGTCGCGTCGGCAGCGGGCTCGCCCTTCGTGCCGGGCGGCTGCAAAGCCGGCGAGGCGAGGGCCGGCCTCGAGGCGGACATGACCATGGTCCATGCGACAGCAACCAGGGCGACGACGACGATGAGCTCGGCGGCCACCATCCATGTCAGCGGAGAGCGTAGGAGGTTGCGCATGTCGACAGGCTAGGCATCGCGGGCCGGACCTGGAACCCAGCCCGTTAAGGACGGATCGAGCGCAGCGCCGTCAGCCCCCGCTCGATCGTCTCGATCCTTTTTGGGAAGCTGAACCTGACGTGACCTCGACCCAGAGCGGGGTCGTGGTAAAAGCTCGAGGCCGGCACGGTCGCCACGGCCACCTCTTCGATCAGGCGCCGTACGAACGAGACATCATCCAGAGCTCCAAACGATTTGATTCCCGCCATCACGTAATACGCGCCATCCGGAGCCGACGCTTCGAAGCCGCATTCCTGCAGGCCGCTCACGATCGCGTCGCGCCGTTCCTGGTAGTCGCCGAGCAGCTCCACATAAAAGGACGCGGGAAGCTCCAGTGCCTCGGCGATCGCGATCTGCAGCGGATGCGCCGCGCCGACGGTCAGGAAGTCGTGAACCTTACGGATCCCGGCGGTCAGCGCGGGTGGAGCGATGAGCCAGCCGACACGCCATCCAGTCACCGAATAGGTTTTGCTGGCGCCGCTGATCGTGATCGTTCGGTCGGCCATGCCTGGAAGGGTGGCGATGCTGAGGTGGCGGCCGCGATAAACGAGGTGCTCATAGATCTCGTCGGTGATCGCAATCGCATCGTGATCGATGCAGAGCTGCGCGATCAGCTCGAGCTCCGAATGCGAATACACCTTGCCGGTCGGGTTGTGCGGCGTGTTGACCACGATCGCCCTGGTCCTCTCGTTGAACGCCTCCCTCAGCTCGTCGGCGTCGAACGACCAATCCGGCGGCCGCAGAGCCACGTAGCGCGGCACCGCGCCGCTGATCACACAGTCGGGACCGTAGTTCTCGTAGAACGGCTCGAAGATGATCACCTCGTCGCCTGGGTCGACCGCCGCCAGCATCGCCGCGACCATGCCCTCGGTCGCGCCGCAGGAAACCGTCACCTCTCGATCGGGATCGACGTTCCGGCCCCAGGCCGCCGACTGCTTTCGCGCCACTGCGTTGCGAAGCTGGGGCGCTCCCCATGTGGTCGCGTACTGGTTGTAGCCGTCGCGCAGCGCTTTGGCCGCCGCGTCGAGGATCCTCGGATCGGGATCGAAGTCCGGGAAACCCTGCGCGAAGTTGACGGCCTTCTCGGGACCGTGGAGGGCGAGGTTGAGACGGGTCATCTCGCGGATGACCGATTCGGTGAAGCTCTGCGCCTTCAGCGACAGAAGCGGGGCCACTTGCTCAGTGCCCGGGATCGGCACGCTCCAGGCGAAGGTCGGTGCTCGAGCAGGAGAAACAGCGCACCGGGCGCTCGAGGTTGCGCTCCCACCAGCCGCACACGCTGCACGTCCAGCGCGTCTTGGCAAAAAAGTCGAGCACGTCCGAACGGCTGAGCAGCCCGACCATCTTCCCGCCCCTGATCACGGGCACCCGCCGGATCCGCTCGCCGATGAGAAGCCGCGCCGCCTCATCGATCCCGGTTTCCTCGGTGACAGAGATGACGCGAGGGCTCATGATGTCGCGCGCGGTCTTGCCCTTCTTGGAGAAGACGTCGGTCTCGGACACGATGCCGACGACGTGACCTTCATTGGCGACGACCGGCGCCCCGGTGATGCGCTTTGAGGTCAGCGTGGAGGCAATCTCCTCCACCGGGGTGTCTTCGCGAAAGGTGATCACGTTGCGAGTCATCACCTCTTTGACCGGAATCATCAGTGAGTGCCGAGCAGTGTAGCCACCGTCTGGAGATTGGCGTTGCCGCCGCTGAGGATGAGGCCGATGCGACCCTTCGGCAGCTTGCCCGACAGGTAAGCCGCGAGTGGGAGCGCCCCGGTCGGCTCAAGCGCCAGGTGAAGCCGCGACCAGGCGACCTGCACAGCCGTCGCGATCTCGTCCTCGCTCACGGTGACGACCTCGTCCACCAGCCGGTTAACGAACATGACCTCGAAGTTACGCCCGCCGATGGCGGTCGTGCGCACGCCGTCGGCCAGCGTCTTCGGCGAGGCGGCCAGGGTCTGGATGCTGCCCGCCTTCCAGGTCCGGTACGCGTCATCAGCCGCCTCGGGCTCGACGCCCACGACCTTGACGGTGGCGCTGTGGTTCTTGGCGGAGATCGCCGTCCCGGCCAGCAGCCCGCCACCACCGAGCGGGGCGGCGATCACCTCCAGACCGGGCTCGTCGTCCAGTAGCTCACGCGCCACCGTGCCCTGACCGTGGATCACGTCCCAATCGTCGAACGGGTGGACGAGCACGTATCCGCGCTCGGCCATCACCTCGCGCAGGCGCCGCTCGCGGTTGGCGAAGGTGATTCCCTCCTGGATGACCTCCGCGCCCAGGGCACGCGTGGCGGCGACCTTCGCCGGGTTGGCGTCCTCCGGGATCAGGATCAACGCCGGCAGTCCGACGGTCGCTGCGGCCAACGCGACAGCCTGCGCGTGGTTTCCAGAGCTGACCGCGATCACGCCCTTCGGCCGCTCACCAGACTCCATGAGGGACAGGACACCGTTGAAGGCGCCGCGTGGCTTGAACGAGCCGGTGACCTGAAAGCACTCCGGCTTGAGCCTCAAATCAGGATCGAGATCGCTCACCAGCACCGGGGTTCGGCGTATGTGGGCGCCGATGCGTTCTGCCGCCAGCCGGACCTGTTCGGCGTGCTTCGCGAGATATGCGGTCAAGCGGCGGCAGAGTCAGGTTCGGCCGCCGGCTCCTGGCGGACCACACGTCGCACGCTGGTCAGCACGATGCCCGCAAGGATCACAACCATTCCGATGACGATAGGCATCGTGATGCTCTCGTGGAGAAGCGCGGCGCCCCAGAAAACTGCTGTCACCGGCACGAGGAATGTGACACCCGCCGCACGCACCGCCCCCAGGGTGTTCATCACGTAGTAGTAAAGGAGATACGCGATCCCCGTACCGAGCGCGCCCAAAGCGATGACCGCCAGCATGGACTCGAGTTGTACATGGACTTGCGGCAGAGACGGCGCGGCGATAGGGATCGCAAAGACGACGGCCGCGGCAAGCTGGCCAAGGCTCACCTCGTGCACGCTTACGCTTCGCATCTTCCGGCGCTGATAAAGCGCGTTGATGGCGTACGACAGAGAGGCCACGACGACCGCAAGCGCGCCGAGAAAGTTGCCTGATATTCCGTGCGCGGAAAGCTCCGGATAGACGAGCACGACCACTCCTCCGAATCCAATCAGGACACCAAGGTAGTTGAGCGTGCTCGGCCGCTCGGACGGCACCACCCAGAAGATCAGCACCGCAGTCCAAAGGGTGGTCGTGGCGTTGAGGATGCTGGCAAGGCCGCTGCTGATGTGCTCCTCGCCCCAAGCGATGGCGATCCAGGGCACGACGGAGTTCGTCACGGCCATGAACGCGAACGAACCGAGGCGGTGGCGCCATCCCGGGCCGAAGAGGGGCCTGCCGCTAAGTCCGATGATCAACGCCAGCGCGAGAAAACCCGTGAGCGAGCGAAGAAGAAGGAGGACCTCCGGGCTCATGTCGCGGACCACGATCTTGATGGCGAGAAACGAACCACCCCAGATGAGCGCGAGCGTGATCAGAGCCGCGTAAGGAAGCAGGCGGCGTCTGGACTCAGACACGGGTCTGCCACTCATCGGTCGACAGGACCAGCGTGACCGGTCCGTCATTCTCGATACCCACCCGCATCAGAGCTCCAAAGCTGCCCGTTTGCGTCTCTATTCCGCGGGCACGAAACTGCTGGACGAAGTTCTCGTAGAGCTGTTCGGCGCGCGCCGGATCGCCAGCCTTCAACAGGCTCGGCCGGCGACCGCGGCTCATGTCCGCGAAGAGGGTGAACTGGGACACGATCAGGGCCATGCCGCGCACGTCGACAAGGCTGAGATTCATCTTCCCAGCCTCGTCCGCGAACACGCGGAGGTCGATGATCTTGTCGGCCAGGCGGCGGACGGTGTTTTCGTCATCATCACCAGCTGCCCCCACCAACAACACAAATCCGTGGCCGATGGTTGCACGGTGCTCCGTCCCCGCGTCCACCCAGCTCACCGAGCCGGAAGCCACGCGCTGAGCGACTACGCGCACTAAACCATCACGAGCGTGGACTGTAGGCCGGGTTCATCCCGGCCGGCGCCCCACGCCATCTTCCAAACGCCTCCGGCGTCGCGGGCCACCTCGCAGGAGGGGGTCCCGCGGGGGAGGACAGCGTCCTCACCCGCGCTTTCAGTCGATTTTGGGTCCGAAGTGCGGCTCCGCGGCGATCAGAGAGTCGATGTAGCGGAAGCGGTCGTACCGATGCTGCAGGAGGCGCGGGGCGGGCTCGTCAAGCAATGGCTGCATGTGACGAAACAGCGCCTCATCCAGCGACTTCGCCGCCGCGTCGTAGTCCGCGCTGGCGCTTCCCGTCGGCTCGGGCACGACCTCCTCGACCACACCCATGGCGACGATCTCTCGCGATGTGAGCTGCAGCTGCTCCGCGGCCTCGACCTTGCGGGAGTTGTCGCGCCACACGATTGAGGCCGCCGCCTCCGGCGAGGCGACCGAATAGATGGAGTTCTCGAGCATGATCACGCGGTCGGCGATTGCCATCCCGAGAGCGCCTCCGCTTCCACCCTCGCCGATCACTGCCGCGACAATCGGGACGGGGATGCGGAACCAATCCATGATCGCAGTGGCGATTGCGGCGGCGATTCCGCGTTCTTCGGCGCCCGCGCCAGGGTAAGCGCCCGGCGTGTCGATCAGGGAGACGATCGGAAAGCCGAACTTCGCCGCATGATGCGCCAGTCGCAGCGCCTTGCGGTATCCCTCCGGGTGCATCATCCCCCAGTTTCGCGCGACTCGCTCCTTGAGGCTTCGACCCTTCTGGTGGCCGAGGAATACGGTCGTCCGGCCGTGCCACGTGCCGACACCGCCGACCAGGGCGGGGTCGTCCGCGGACAGCCGGTCGCCGTGCAGCTCGATGAAGTCGGGGGCAAGGCGGCGGATGTAGTCGAGCGAGTAGGGGCGATCGGGGTGCCGCGCGAGCTCGACGATCTCCCATACGCTCATGAGTACATCTCCAGGAGATGGGCCAGCAGCGGCCTCAGCTCGGTGCGGGGGACGACCATGTCGACCTGACCGTGCGCCAGCTGAAACTCCGCGCTCTGGAATCCAGGCGGCAGGTCCGCGTAGGTCGCCTGCTTGATGACGCGCGGTCCGGTGAACCCGATCGCGGCGCCCGGCTCGGCGATATTGATGTCTCCCAGGAGAGCGAGCGAGGCCGCGGTGCCACCGAACGTGGGGTCGGTCAACACCGAGAAGAACGGCACGCCCACGGAGTGAAGGCGTCCCACCGCCGCGTTGACCTTGGCCAGCTGCATCAGGGCGAGCACGCCCTCCTGCATGCGCGCGCCGCCGGAGGCGGACACGAGAACGTAAGGCGTCCCCGACAAGGCTGCCTGCTCCATGCCCCGGGCCAGGCGCTCACCCGCAACGATGGAAAGGGTTCCCCCTACAAATTGAAAGTCGAAGGTGGCAAGCCAGATCGGCTTGCCCGCCAGCGTGCAGGTGCCTGTGCGCAGGGCCTCGTTGAGCCCGTCCTCGAGGAGCCTCTCGACCGTCTCCTGGTAAGGCTTCGGCACGGTCCAGTTCAACAGGTCGTGGGAGCGAACGTCGCTCCACCGCTCGTGCCAGGATCCCTTGTCCGCGACCAGCTGGATCCAGACGTCGGCGCCGAGGCGGAAGTGATGCCCGCAGTTGACGCAAACGTAGTTGTGCGACCGAAGCTCGTCGGTTTCCAGCCCGATGCCACAACCTGGACAGTTCGTAGGCAGCAGGATCTCGGGCAATGCGTCGCCCTGGATCGCGACTCCTCGCCGTCCCTCCGCGATTGCCATCAAAGGCTGAGCCCTCCATCGACCGCGATGACCTGTCCCGTGATGAATCCCGCTCGCTCCGAGCAAAGGAAGGCGACCGTCGCGGCCACCTCCTCCGCCGCCGCCTCGCGCCTGATCGGCGTCTGCTTGACGAGCTCGGCCACCATCTCATCGCTGAGCGAGCCGGCCGTGAGCTCTGTGCGCACATAGCCGGGTGCGACCGCGTTGCACGTGATGTTGCGCGAGCCATACTCGCGGGCGACCGACTTGGTGAACCCGATCAGCCCCGCCTTGGCGGCGGCATAGTTGGATTGGCCGGCGTTGCCGGTCAGGCCGACGATGGAGGAGATGTTCACGATGCGCCCCCAGCGCGCGCGCATCATGCCTGACATGATGGCAGCCCGGGTGGTCGCGAAAGCCGAGAGCAGGTCGGTGCGGATCAGGTCCTCCCAGTCGGGCGGCGACATCTGGATCAGCAGCTTGTCGCGCACGGCGCCGGCGTTGTTGACGAGCACGTCCACGCGGCCGATGGCCTTGACCATCGCCTCGACCTGGACGGGGTCGCCGACATCGGCCTGGTGTGCGGTGGCGTTGGGCAGCGCGGCGGCAGTCTCCTCCGCGGCCGCCTTGTCGGCTCGATAGTTCACGACCACGCGCGCACCCATGCCGGCGAGCGCCTGGCTGATAGCGCGACCGATGCCTTTACCGCCGCCCGTGACGAGCGCGGTCTTCCCATCCAGGTCACCCACCTACGCGGTCGTCGGTCCGGTGTAGTCGATGAACAGCTCTTCTGCATTCCAGGTGTCAACGCCCGGGAGATGCTTGGCCGCGAGGCTGGCGAGGACGCGGCCGGGTCCGAGCTCGACCACGGTGCGCACCTTCATCGCGCGCATCGAGACCATGGTCCGCGCCCAGTCGACCTGGCGCAGCATCTGCTGGCGCAGCTCATCCTGGAGCGCGGCGACCGTGCGCAGCGCCTCGCCCGAGGCGTTGGCGAGGATGGGGATCGATGGCGCTTTCAGCGGGAGCCTGTCGACAGCCTTGCGGAAAGCCGCGGCGGCCGCCTCCATCAGAGGTGTATGCGCGGCCAGCGGGATGGTCAGGATGAGCGCGCGACGCGCGCCCGCGGCGAGCGCGAGGCGCTCGGCCTCCTGCACAGCCGGCATCTCGCCGGAGAGAACGAACTGGACGTCCGCGTTGCGGTTGGCGACCCACAGCTTTCCGTGCTGCGACGCTTCGCCGCGGATGCGCTCCACCGCAGTCTCGTCGAGCCCGACGATGGCGATCATGCCCACGTGCTCGCCCGCGGCTTTCGCCATCACGCGCCCGCGCTCCTTCACCAGCAGGAGAGCGGTCTCCCACGGAATCGAACCGGCGGCCGCGAGCGAGGCGATCTCGCCCAGGCTGTGCCCGGCGGTGACGCTCACGTTCTCAAGGCCGTAGCTTTCGCGCCACACCTCATAAGCAGCCCAGCACACGGTCATCACGCAGGGCTGGATGACGTCGGTCCGGTTCAGCTCCTCGACCGGCCCCTCGAAGCAGAGCTTGCGCACGGGCATCTCCAGCACCTCTTCGGCGCGCTCGAACACGCGGCGCGCGGCCGGGTACCGGTCGTACAGGGTCTTGCCCATACCCGGCTTCTGCACACCCTGTCCGGGGAACAGGAGCGCGATCGGGCCAGACAGGCTAATCAAAGTCCCCTCCTCGGGAAAGAGAGCAGGCGCGCTTGCCCGGCCGCAAGGCCGGGTCGGCATACCTCTGGGGTCCCCGCGCGAAGCGCGGGAGGCCGTGAGAGGAAACCGGCAGGTTTCCTCTCATAAACATTTACGCCCAAGTCATGACCTCAGGCCCACTTCAAAAGGGTCGCGCCCCAGGTGAGCCCCGAGCCGAAACCTGCCAGCAAAACGTGGTCGCCGGGCTTGACCCGGCCGTTGCGGATGGCTTCCTCGAGCGCCAGGGGTATGGACGCGCTCGACGTATTGCCGTATTCGTCGATGTTGACCGCGACCCTCTCGATCGGCAGGCCGATGCGCCGCGCGGCGGCGTCGATGATGCGGAAGTTGGCCTGGTGGGGGACCCAGAGGTCGATCTCGTCGAGCCCAACTCCGGCCGCCTGGCAGACCTCGGTCGCCTGGCGGATGAAGATGTCGACCGCGAACTTGAACACGTCGGGTCCGACCATGTCGATGAACGGCGCCGGGTCCTTGGCCGCGTAGGCGCCCTTCTCGATGTTGCCGGCGGTCACCTGCGCATAGCCGCGGCCGTCGGAGCCGAGGCACCAGCTGAGGAAGCCGGCTCCTTTCGGCGCGGTGCGCACGACCGCCGCGCCCGCACCGTCGCCGAAGATGACGGCGGTCCCGCGGTCGGAGTAGTCGAGCATTCGCGACAGCACCTCCGCACCCACAACGAGCACCGTGTCCGCGCGCTCCGTGGCGATGAACGAGTCCGCGATCGACAGCGCGTAGACAAAGCTCGTGCAGGCGGCAAGCGTGTCCCAGGCCACAGCCCCGGGTGCGTCGAGCTCGTTCTGGATCCTGCACGCTACGGACGGGAAGGGCCCGTCTGGCGAAGACGTGCCCACCAGGATCATGTCCAGGTCTTTGGGCGCGACGCCCGCCGCGTCGAGCGCCGAACGCGCCGCTTTCGTCGCCAGCTCGAACGTGGTCGTGCCGGGCTCCGCGATGTGCCGGCGGCGGATGCCGGTGCGCTCGATGATCCACTTGTCGGACGTGTCCATCATCTTCTCGAGGTCGAAGTTCGAGATGATCTTTTTCGGCGCGTATACACCGACGCCGGCGATCGCGCTCGGCCGGCCCTTGGCCTGGAACGAGCGGAGCGGCACCGCATCCGACCGCGTGCGGTAGCTGGTCGTGATGGCCATCGGCGCTATGCCTCCAACCGCTCGGCGGTCTTTTGCTCCAGGAACTTCCACAGGTCGGCGATGGTCTTCATGTTCTCGAGCTCCGCGTCCGGCAGCTCGACGTCGTACTTGTCTTCGATCGCGGCGATCAGCTCGACGAGGTCGAGCGAGTCGGCCGCGAGGTCGCGCTGAAAGCTCTTGTCCATCTGGACCTGGTCGGGGTCGATGCCGAGGATCTCGGCCGAGAGGTCCTGAAGCTCTTTGAAGTTGAGCTGGCTTGCCATGGGCAATCCTCCTAGTTATTCGCGCCCATCGGGCTCTTCTTGATGACGAGGGTCGCGTTGTGGCCGCCGAACCCGAACGAGTTCGAGATCGCCACTTTTACGTCTGCCTTGCGCGCCTTGTTGGGCACGTAGTCGAGATCGCACTCGGGGTCGGGGTCGTCCAGGTTGATCGTGGGCGGGAGCAGACCGCGGTCAAGCGCCAGCACGCAGGCGGCGGCCTCGATGGCGCCGGCGGCGCCGAGCAGGTGACCGTGCACCGACTTGGTGGAGCTGATCGCCAGCTCGCGGGCGTGGTCGCCGAACACGGCCTTGATCGCCTTGGTCTCAGCCACGTCGCCGAGCTTGGTCGAGGTGCCGTGCGCGTTGACGTAGCCGACATCCTTGGGGTCGACCCCGCTCGTCTCGAGCGCGTGGCGCATGGCGCGCATCGCCCCCTTGCCTTCCGGTTGCGGAGCGGTGAAGTGATACATGTCAGCGGTCGCGCCGTAACCCGCGATCTCGGCCAGGATCCTGGCCCCGCGCTGCCTGGCGTGGTCCATGTCCTCGAGGACGAACATCACCGAGCCTTCACCCATGACAAACCCGTCTCGTCCGAGGTCGAACGGGCGGCAGGCTTTCTCGGGCTCGTCGTTGCGCTCGCTGGTGGCCTTGATCTGGCAGAAGGCTCCCATCGTGAGCGGCGTGATGGTGGCTTCCGAGCCGCCGGCCAGCATCGCGACCGCGTCGCCGCGCTTGATGATCTCCGAGGCTTCGCCGAGGCCGTGCGCGCTCGAGGCGCAGGCGCTGACGATCGCGTAGTTGGGACCGCCGGCGTGGGTGTGGATGGCCACGATCCCGGCCGCCATATCGGCGATCATCATCGGCACCGTGAAGGGGCTGATCCGCTTGGGCCCGCGCTCCATGAGCGCGGTGTGGCTCTTCTCGATCTCCTCCATGCCGCCGATGCCTGAGCTGACGATCACGCCAACGTCGTCGGGATTCATCCCCGCGGGGTCGAGGCCGGCCTGAGCGAGCGCCTGCTTGGATGCCGCGAGGGCGAACTGGCAGTAGCGCCCGATGTGGCGGGCGGTCTTCCGGTCCATGTACTCCTCGGCGTTGAAACCCTTGACCTCGGCTGCGATCTTGGTATCGAAGCTGGTGGTGTCGAAGCGCGTGATGCGGCCAACGCCGGAGACGCCCTCGACCATGTTCGACCACACCGTTTCGAGGTCATTCCCGATGGGCGTGATGAAACCCATGCCGGTGACGGCCACGCGGCGACCGTTTGAGTGGGAAGTTGTCATACGTCCAGCATAGGGACGCCACGGCCAATCGGCAGCCGCGCCGAGTGGCAAAACCTGGACGAGTCTTTGGACTCAATGTCCAAATCGTATTCAGAGCAGCTTCTGGAGGTCGAGCGCCAGCTGGAGGCGAAGCCGGGTGGCGGGCACGTCCAGGTCCCCGCCCAGCAGCTCGCGCAGCTTCTCCAGGCGATAGAGCACGGTGTGCCGGTGCAAGCCCAGCGCCGCGGCCGCCTCTTTGACCGAGCCGCGGGCGAGATAGGCTTCGAGCGTTTCCAGGAGCTGTTCGCGGTTGCGCACCTTGGGATCCATGAGGGGGCCGAGGCTGTGGGAGACAAAGCGTTCGGCGAGCAGCGGGTTCTGCGCCAGCACCAGGTGCGGGATCACGTCATCGTGGCGGTGCGCGATCGAATCCGGCCTCAGCTTGCGCCCAGCCTCGAACGCCTGCTGCGCCTCGAGGTACGACCGGGAGATGCCGTGCAGGCCGGGGTGATAGCCGCCGATTCCCGCTCGCACGCGCGCGCCGAGCTGGCCCGCTCTCTGCTCGACCTGGGATTGAAGCTGGGTGACGAACTGACGCGCCGACTCCGCGTCGGCGACTGTCTCGGCCGGCCACAGCACGACGAGGGTGCTGGGATCGGTGGCGAGGACGAGGGTGCCTCGACGCAGCTCGAGCGAGTCGGCGACCTCCGCGAGAGCCTGCCCGCCACGCTCGCCGTCGCGATTGCCCATCACCAGCTTGCACACCACGGCGACGTAGCCGGTTGCAACCAGCGGTGTGTTGATCGCCAGGGCCTGCCGCTGGAGCTCGAGCTCGGAGTCGAAGTTGTCGCTGATGAGGGAGTGGAAAAGCCGGGCGTGGGCACGGGTGCCGCGCTGCATGTGCTGCTCGCGCGAGTGCAGGTAGGTTTTCGTCACCTCGGCGGCGACCTGGTCCAGGGCGGCGAAAACGTAGTTGGCGATGAGCATGATGGCCTCTGGGGTCGCTTCCTGATGGCGCTGCCAGGCGCGAAGGATCTCGTCCCAGGCGACCCGCGCCGCGATGCGATAAGCGGCGAGGATGGGTTCCACCGACTGGCTGCTGCGCGCCTGGAGGATTCCCAGCTGGGCGACTCGCCGGAGCTCCTCCTGGGTGGCGGGTCGGGCCTCGCGAGCCGTGGCCAGGAACAGGTCAAGCCCGGCGGCGCAGGCGCGCACGATGGCGTCGCGCTGTGGTGGTACCCCGGTCGAGTTGTCCCAGCGGACCAGGGTCACGACCGCGCGCGCCATGTGCCTCGCCATGCCGGCGTGGCGCCGCTCGAGCTCGTCGATCAAACCCTGCGGCAGCCGGGGCGCGACCCTTGCCGCCTTGGACCTGGGGGCCAGCCTGGCCATGCCGTCGACTATACGTGCCGAACCCAATGTTGGACTCCGCGTCGATGTCGCGGATCGCGGGAGCTAGCTGTGCTTCTTCACGAAATCCAGCATTCGCCGCCACGCATCGTCACACGCGTCCTTCCACTGCGCGAACGCCCGATCGAAAAAGCTGTGTGGAGCGCCCTCGTAGACGTGCATCTCGTGAGGCACGCCTTCCGTCGAGAGGCGGCGCTCCAACCCACGGGCGACATCCACCGGCGTCGCCGCGTCCGCGCCGGCGACCAGGAGCAAGAGCGGTGCCTTCATCTTCGAGATGTACGGCTCGCTGCGAACCGGCCTCCCATAAAAGCCGATGCACCCGCTCAGCGCAGGGTTGAGCGCGGATTGGTTCCACGACGAGGAGCCACCGAAACAGAAGCCAACTGTGAAAACCGACTTGACCGCTCCCCCGTCTTTCGACTTGAGGTGCCCGATGGCGGCAGCGACATCGGCCGCGATGTTTTCCTGCGTGGTCTTCTCGACATGGGGCATGTATTCGAAGCCCTCGCTCCGATCGCCGATACCGGCCGTGCGGCCGAAGTAGTCGATCGCGACCGCATCGATTCCCGCCTCGGCAAATCGCTGCGCCAACTCCTTGTAGAACTGGTGCAGCCCGCGGACGTCTGGCATCACCACCATGCCGGCGCCACTCGGCCTGGCAGCCCGCGCAAAGTAAGCGCCGAGCTTCGTCCGGTCCGAAGAGGTGAGCACGATTTCTCCCTGGTCGGCGGCAGCTCCGCCAATCGAAAGGATGGGCGGCAACGGCGGACGCGAATCATCTCCATGGCACATGACCCGATTCTCGCTTAGTCTGAAAGTGCGTGAAGATCGAGAGCCCGGCTTTCACCATGGACGATGTCCGCTCGTTCATGGACAGCTACCAGGACCGAGACCGGAACCTTCTCGCGGATCGGCTCCAGCGAGCCTCCGACCGGCTCGCGGAGATCGCGCCGCGCATCAGCGCAGAGAAGGGTGACGGCGACCAGTGGAACGCGCACGAGGTGCTTGCTCACCTTGCCGTCGTCTCCAAGTTCTACGGCGTGCTGGTGCACCGCATCGCCAGCGGGAAGCTGTCCGACCTCAATCTTCTCGAGGCGGTGAACCTACGCGACGCGGCGGGGCACCAGATGTCACAGCTCGAGCCGGCCGAGCTGCTGCGGATGACGCTCGCCGACCACGAGCGCACCATCAACACCTTGCGCACGGCGGAGCCGGCCTCACTACGGCGCACCGCGCACGTCGATGACAGCACGACGATGAGCGCCGAGGAAGTCGCACGCCTCCCCCTGATCACACACCTGGAGATGCACATCGAGCAGCTCGAGAAGCTGCTCGCTCAGTAAGGTCGTCGGTCAGTCGTCGGTCAGTCGCTGACCTGCGCGTAGCCCAACCTTCGCAGCTCGCCTCGGATCGTCGCCGCGGCCTGGTCCATCATCTTCGGGTCCGGATCGGGATCCTGGTTGCCGAAGTCGAGGTCGTGCAGCCTGCGGATCGGCACGACGTGGAAATGGCAGTGGGGCACCTCGAGTCCGGCGAGCACGACGCCGATGCGCTCGGGCTTGAACCCCGACATCTGCGCATGCCCGATCGCCTGCGCCGTCTCCGCCAGGTGGCACAGGAGCGACGGATCGAGGTCGAGCCAGTGGTCGACCTCCTCCCGCGGCACGACGAGCGCATGGCCCGGACGCAAAGGCCGGTTGGAGAGAAAGACCACGCACCGGTCGTCCTTCCACACGAAGCGCGCCGGCAGCCGACCTTCGATGATCTGCGTGAAGATCGTGGTCAACCTGACAAGCCTAAATCGGTAGGCTGGGTCGCGTGAGCGCGCCCGCCGTCGAGCTCGTCAACGTTTCCAAGCGGTACGGCGAGGTGCACGCGCTGGACGACGTCACCCTCGCCATCCAGCCCGGCGAGGTGGTCGCGATGTTGGGACCCAACGGCGCCGGCAAGACGACGTCGATCAGTCTCATGCTCGGCATGCGCAACCCCACGTCCGGCACCGCGCGCCTGTTCGGGATGGACCCGAAAGACCTGAGAGCCCGAAGCCGGATCGGCGTCATGCTGCAGGAATCCGGGGTGCCCGGGATGCTCCGCGTCGAGGAGATCGTCGACCTCTTTCGCTCTTACTATCCAGCCCCTCTCTCAAGGTCGGAGGCGATCCAGATGGCCGGGCTCGGAGCAAAGGCCCACAGCCTGGTCAAAGACCTGTCCGGCGGACAGCATCAGCGCCTGTACCTGGCGCTGGCGGTTTGTGGCAACCCCGACGCCCTCTTCCTCGACGAGCCGACTGTGGGCATGGACGTCGAGGGGCGCCGGCGCTTTCTGGAGGAGATCGGGGAGCTTGCGGCGAAGGGCCGCACCGTGGTCCTGACCACTCATTACCTGGAGGAAGCCGATCAGCTGGCGAAACGGATCATCGTCATCAACCACGGCCGCGTGATCGCAGACTCGTCCCCGGCCGCGATCAAGGCACGCGTCGCCGGCAAGCGCATCACCTTCTCGACCACCGCCCCGCCAGAAGAAAGCCAGCTCGCGGGCCTCCGCCTGAGCTCCAGGCAGATCGAGGATCATCGGGTGCGACTTCTGACCAACGAGCCGGAAGAGGTCCTGCGCGAGCTCTTCCGTCGCGGCGTTGAAATCCAGAACCTCGAAGTGGCGGGGGCCGACCTGGAAGAAGCCTTCCTGGCCATGACCCACGATGACGTAGCGCCGTGAGCGCGGTCGCCGCACTGAACGTCACGGCCTCCATCGCGCCGATGCTTGCGCGGCAGTCTTACGCGGAGTTCGTCAAGCTCTTCCGAGTCCCGGCATTCAGCGTCACGAGCATCGTGCTGCCTTCGATGTTCTACGC
>Ga0209161_10001063_pt1 | contig 22537 bp, 23 predicted proteins | sample GraSoiAngelo_155_FD_186169 | JGI IMG/M metagenome (GOLD analysis project Ga0209161, IMG submission 186169) | Grasslands soil microbial communities from the Angelo Coastal Reserve, California, USA - 14_1009_13_30cm (SPAdes) (version 2) | ecosystem: Environmental > Terrestrial > Soil > Grasslands... | reverse complement strand
TCTCGCCGCCGACTGCGAGCGCCAGCAAATAATACAGAGGCATATTGTTAGGAGAATCCTAAGCTGATTATAGAACAATGATCGCAACTATCTGTGGAAACGAATCCTTTGAATCAACTCAGAGGTTTCGGAACCGGCAAGTTCTCCGCTTTGGCGAGTTTCCACTGACTGCGATCGAAAGTAAGAAGTTGATCAGCTTCGAGAACCAGGGCCGATGCTACGTGCAACAGATCGAGCGAGCGCGTGCCCAAAGAGGAGGTTCGCTTTCCGCTTAGCTGTTTCGCGCGCTCGAATACAACGGCCGTAAGCGGCTTGAGTAAGAAAACGCCGGAGTCGAGATCTTGGCGAAAGACGAGAGCTGCTTCTCGAGATTCCGTTGCATTGAGTTCGCGCCGGAAGACGCGCAACTGCAGCGCATTGATGAACTCGAGCTCGCCAAGTGCGGTCATTAGTACCGGCAGTGCGGTCTTCCGCATTTGCTTGATCGCGGCTAGAGAGTTAACGTCGGGGGTATAAAGCGAGACTACAAAACTGGTATCGACGTAGGCGCTCAATCGCGTTCCCGTTCGCTGGCGAGGAGTTCGGCGCCGCTCACCTTCAGAACCTTATCTCCGTACATTTGCTTCAATCTCGTGAGGAAATCGGGCATCGCTGCTGTTCCTGCCCTCTGCACAGGAACCAGCTTGGCAATCATCCGCTTCCGTTTGGTGATCTGAATCTCCTCACCTTCCCGGAGTAGGTCTTCAACTTCCCGAAAACGATATCGCAGATCCCGGATACTGGCCTTCTTCATGTGATACATTATAGCATCACATTCGGTCACGTCCAGCTGCTCATCTGAGAGTGTGGATCAGAAACGTAAAGCCAACTAGTTTGCCTTCTCATGAAAGCCGCGGTTCAGGCCGCGGCTTCTTCTTTTCTGAAAACTGAGAACCGGGAACTGATACCTGTTTTTCATGCTATGCTTCGCTCAATCTCTTAACCCAGGACATTGAGTGCTCGCCGAACTGCGGCTGGAAAACTATGCAGTAATCGATAATGTGGCAGTCGAGTTCGCGCCCGGCCTCAACCTTCTGACCGGCGAAACCGGCGCCGGGAAATCAATTTTGATTGACGCGTTGGCGTTGCTCCTAGGCGAGAAAGCCTCTTCAGATGTAATTCGTGCCGGTGCAGAGCGAGCTATTGTTTCGGCGGTATTCGAGGTCGAGAGCGGCAGTCAGAAAGCGGTCAGCAAAATTCTTGAAAATAACGGCCTCGACTGGGAAGAAGATTCCGTTATTCTGCGCCGTGAAATCGCCGCAGGTGGCAAGGGTCGCGCATTTGTCAACAATCAGCCCGCGACGGTAGCCGTGCTTCGGCAGCTCGGGCCGCATCTGGCCACGGTTCATGCTCAGAGCGAGTCTCTGCTCTCCTTCGATGTAACATCCCGCCTCGCCTTGTTGGATCTTTTCGCGGGTAGCCAGATCGATGCGATCAGCCAGGCATTCTCTAAGTGGAAGGGAATTCAGACCCGCATTGAAGAACTCGAGCGCGATGAACAGGACCGTCTGCGTCTGGTTGATCTATGGAGTTTCCAAAAGCACGAAATCGAGGAAGCCAAGCTCCAACGCGGAGAAGATGAGCGGCTCGAGACAGAGAAGCGCGTGCTAGCCAATGCCGAGAAAATCTACGGCGCGGCCATGAATGCTTTCGATCTGCTCTATCAGGGCGATGCGTCCACTTCAGCTAGCCTACGCGCCGCGCAGAAGCATATTGAAGAGCTGGCTGGCTACGAGCCAAAGTTTCAGGAAGCGCTGGCGGCCCTTGAGACCGCCCGCATCAGCGTGGAAGATGTCGGCGCAAACTTACGTGACTATGCCGGCGGAATCGAAGCTTCTCCCGAGCACCTTGCGGAAGTGGAGGATCGGCTTGTGGCTATCGATCGGTTAAAGCGCAAATACGGACCGAGTCTTGTGGATGTGATCCACCACGGCGAAGAAGTGAGCCGCAAACTTTCCGAGATGGAGAATAAAGACGAAATCCTCGGCCAGCTACGGAAAGAACTTGCCGAAGCTGGCGGAGAATATCTTCGCGCGGCTCACATAATCTCAAAAAAGCGCTACGAAGCTGCTCGCAAGTTGGAGAAGCTCGTCGAATCTGAGATCAACGACCTGGCAATGCGGTCCAATTTTCGCATCGAGGTCAGCGGAACCGACGAGGAAGGGAATTGGACGTCATGCGGCTTCGATCAGGTTCTGTATTTGATCTCAACTAATCCGGGCGAGCCACTGCTGCCATTGGAGCAGATCGCGTCTGGCGGTGAGCTTTCCCGTGTAATGCTGGCGCTGAAAGCCAGCGTGGAGGCCGGATCGGCAAAGAAGAAAACCTCCGGCGCGCAACGAACCATGGTCTTTGACGAAATTGATATTGGCATTGGCGGCCGCGCCGCCGAGGCCGTAGGCAAAAAGCTCAAACAGCTCTCGCGATCCAATCAAGTCCTCTGCGTGACCCACTTGCCGCAGATCGCGACATTTGCTGATCTCCATTATGTAATCGAGAAGAAGCAAATCGCCGGACGCACTCGCACTGCCGTCCGTCCCATCACCGGCGATGAGCGCACCGAAGAAATTGCCCGCATGCTGAGTGGCGCGAAATTGACAGATACTTCCCGCAAGCACGCCGAGCAGATGTTGAAGGCGAACGCGTAGGTCGCGGCTCCGCCTCGCACATTAATTCCTGCTCGACTGGCAATAGCCGCCGCAAATGGTGCTGTTCGGCTTTGCTTGAAAAAGCACGCTTTTTTAGCTAAGATGAGTTAGCTAACATGGAGACCATAACCATCCACAAAGCCAAGACCCAGCTTTCCCGGCTGATCGAGAAGGCCTGTAAGGGCGAGGACATCGTCATCGCTCGCGGCTCCAAGCCCGTCGTTCGCCTGGTTGCGATCCAGGATGCGCGGGGAAACAGGAAGCCGGGCGCTCTGAAAGGAAAGATCCAGATCGGCCCGGAATTCTTCGAGCCCCTTCCTCCAGAGGAACTGGATCGCTGGGAATAAGCCTGGGTGCGCCTCCTGCTCGACACACATACGCTGCTTTGGTGGTTTAGCGCGAATGCGTCACTGCCTGCTTCCGCACGGAAGCTAATTGCACATAGGGACAGCAATGTATTCGTAAGCGCCGTTTCTGCTTGGGAAATTTCGACGAAGGTCCGGTTGGGGAGACTGTCGATTGCCAGTGATCTAGCACGTGATTTGACAAGCTATATCGCGCGAGAAAGATTCGAAGCCCTTGGCATCAGTATTGAGCATGGGATTCACGCTGGTTCTTTGCCCGGTCCACTTCGCGATCCGTTTGACCGTATGCTGATCGCACAGGCGCAGATGGAGGAGCTGGTCATCATTAGTAATGAATTGATTTTCGACAGCTATGGCGTCCAGCGACTCTGGTAACGATCAGAAACCGTTCACCACCCAATTCTCCCCGTCTGCTGCTAATCCCAAGCCTTTCTTGAGCTTACGTTGACCAAACGGATGCTGATCCGCTACTTTACTTGCCAAATATCCACGGGAAACGTGTAACCTAGATAAAGAAACGCACAGGCAGGCAGATGCACTTTAATCAGGAAGAGAAGACGTTGCTGTTGTTAAAACCTCGCGGCTTTTGCGCCGGCGTGGTGCGCGCAATCGATATTGTTCGAATTGCGCTCGAAGCCTTCGGTCCGCCCATTTATGTCCGCAAGGAAATTGTCCACAACCGCTTCGTAGTGGAGGAACTACAAGGCAAGGGCGCGATTTTTGTGGACAGCGTGGAGGAGGTCCCGAACGGCGAGCGCGTAATCTACAGTGCGCATGGTGTCTCCCCTGAGGTTCGCGAGGCCAGCCAGCGACGAAAGCTGCGCGTCATTGACGCTACTTGCCCGCTAGTGACCAAGGTTCACGTAGAGGCTGTGAAGTTCGCCAAGGAAGGCTATTCGCTAATCCTGATCGGGCACCGAGATCATGATGAGGTAATTGGCACGTTGGGCGAGGCACCGATCGTAACTCAGGTTGTAGGCTCACCGGAGCAAGTGGAATCGCTGATCGTGCCCGATCCTGATCGCGTAGCCTATCTGACCCAAACTACGCTCAGCCTTGATGAGACTAAAGACATCATTGCGGCTCTGAGAAATAAGTTTCCGAACATCAAAGGCCCTGCCGCGCAGGATATCTGCTACGCCACCGAAAACCGCCAGGTCGCTGTCAAACAGGTTGCCTCCGACGCTGATCTGCTGTTGGTGGTCGGTTCCGACAACAGTTCCAACTCGAACCGGCTTGTCGAGGTGGCCAGAAATTTGGGCACGAGTTCGCACCTGATTGACAGCTTCCGCAACATCAAATCAGAGTGGCTTGAGGGCGTGAAGACCATAGCCTTGACGGCTGGCGCCTCCGCTCCTGAGTGTCTGGTAGAAGAAGTTGTGAACTTTTTAGGTACCAAAGGGTTCGACAACGTCAAAGAACTCGAAGTCATGCCTGAAAACGTGCGTTTCGGCTTGCCGCCTGAAATCGTGGAGGCGATTGCCAGCGCTCCCGCTGCGGCAGCCGCGGAGTAAGTAAGCTTATATGGAAGATGCCTCCTCCTCACACCAAACATCTGCTATTCCGCAGATGCGTTTCGGAAAAATTGATGATCTCAGCAGCCGGGTCGCGGCGGCTATCGGCGGCGCACGCGACTACCTCTTCTCGCAGCAGCATGAAGAAGGTTATTGGTGCGGAGAGCTCGAAGCTGACACCACACTTGAATCCGACTACATCATGCTACACACGCTTCTCGGTACTGGCGACATGGACCGCTTTCGGAAGGCTGCGCGCTATATTCTCCAGCACCAGAATGAAGATGGCGGATGGCCGATCTACGCCGGTGGGCCCTCCAACGTCAGCGCCTCGGTGAAAGCATACTTCGGATTAAAGCTGGCGGGATTTACGGCAGATCATTCCGCGCTCGTGCGCGCCCGGAAAAAGATTCTTGAACTGGGCGGCGTAACTGAGGTCAATACATTCACCAAGATCTATCTCTGCTTCTTTGGCCAGTACGATTACGATGCCGTCCCGGCGATTCCGCCCGAGATCGTGCTCTTTCCCAACTGGTTCTGGTTCAACATTTATGAAATATCTTCCTGGTCACGCGCAATCCTGGTGCCGCTCTCAATCTGTTATGCCAAGAAGCCTTTCAAGAAAATTCCCGACGAGATGGGCGTAGAAGAGTTGTTCGTCGGGGGACGCGACAAGTCGCGTATGCATTTGCACTGGGATAAGAAACTGCTCTCCTGGCGCAATTTTTTCTTGTCGCTTGACCGCCTGACCCACTGGTTTGAGCGTGTGCACATCCGGCCGCTGCGTTCGATCGCTCTAAAAAAAGCCGAGAGGTGGGTGCTGGAACGCTTCGAGATGAGCGATGGTTTAGGCGCCATTTATCCGTCCATGCTCAATGCCATCGTGGCACTGCGTTGCCTGGGATACTCACTTGACGATCCGCAAGTCATCCGTGCTATTGACGAGTTTGAGAAGCTTGGGATTGAGGAAGCCGAAACTTTTCGCATGCAGCCATGTAAGCCGCCCGTCTGGGATGCGGCTTACGCGCTCTTCGCCCTCGGCGAAAGCGGAGTGCCGACAAATGATCCCCGCCTGGTTAAGTGCGCCGACTGGATCTTGCAGAAGCAAGTCCGCACCGTGGGCGATTGGAAAGTGAAGAACAGGAAAGGCCAGCCCGGCGGTTGGTATTTCGAATTCAACAATGAGTTTTATCCCGACGTGGATGACAGCGCCATGGTGTGCCTGGCATTGACTCACGTCGAGCATCCGAACGGCCGCTATCAGCGAGAGTCGGTCCAGCGCGCGATCGATTGGATCTTTTCCATGCAGTGCCGTAATGGCGGCTGGGCTTCGTTCGACAAAAACAACGACCGAATGGTCTTCCAGCACATTCCATTCGCGGACCACAACGCCATGCTGGATCCGCCGACGGTGGACATCACAGGGCGGATTCTCGAAATGCTGGCGGCGTACGGCTACGACAAAAATCATCCCGCCGTAAAACGAGCGCTGAAGTTCATTCGTGATGAGCAGGAAGCCGATGGCTCCTGGTTCGGACGCTGGGGCGTAAATTACATTTACGGAACAATGCTGGTGCTGCGCGGCCTGGAGGCGATAGGCGTAGATCACCACGAGCCCTACGTTCAGCAAGCTGCGGAGTGGCTGCGCATGGTACAGAACGCGGATGGCGGCTGGGGAGAGACCTGCGGTTCTTACGACGATCCGAATACGAAGGGCGTAGGGCCGAGTACGCCATCACAGACCGCCTGGGCGATCATGGGATTACTGGCAGCCAACGACACACGCAGCGATTGCGTGGCCAAAGGAATTGCCTATCTGCTGCGCACGCAAAAGAAAGATGGGTATTGGGACGAGCCGTACTACACCGGAACCGGCTTCCCGCGTGTGTTCTATCTGATGTACCACATGTACCGCCAATACTTTCCGCTGATCGCGCTGACGACGTATAAGAAAGTCATTGCACAAGAGCAAGGGCAGAATTAGGTATCGCGGTCAGCTCTCAGCCATCAGCCTCCAGTTTTCGCTGAGAGCTGACGGCTAAGAGCTGAGGGCTATGCTTGCTTTCGTCACTGGCGCCACCGGATTCGTCGGCAGTCACGTCGCGCGTGCTCTTGCTGAACAAGGCGCTGAATTGCGCTTGCTGGTTCGCGCGACGAGTGATCCGCGAAACATTCAGGATTTGCGTGCGGAGCGGGTCATCGGTGATCTGCGCGACCCGGATTCGCTCGATCCGGCTATGGCAGGCTGCGACGTAGTTTTTCACGTCGCGGCAGATTACCGCCTGTGGGTCCGTGATCCGGAGCAGATGTATCGCTCGAACGTGAATGGCACCCGAGCAGTTCTGGAAGCGGCACGAAAGAACCGCGTTCGGCGCGTGGTCTATACATCGAGCGTTGCGACCATGGGATTTACCTCGAATGGCCGTCCAGCGGATGAAAGTTCGCCAGTTTCGCTGGACCACATGATTGGTCACTACAAACGCTCGAAGTTCATGGCCGAACAACTCGCAATGGAAGCAGGGCGGTCCGGAATGGATGTGGTCGTGGTGAATCCAACCACTCCGGTGGGAGAACAGGATATCAAGCCGACACCCACAGGCCGTATCATCGTTGATTTCTTGAAAAAGAAATTTCCGGCCTACGTCGATACCGGTCTGAACCTGGTGGATGTAAAGGAATGCGCGCGTGGCCACATCGCCGCTTTGGAGAAGGGAAATAGGGGTGATCGTTACATTTTGGGCGGAGAGAACCTCACTCTAAAGCAAATTCTCGATAAGTTGGCGGCCATCACGGGCCTGCCTTCGCCGAAGATTCGAGTGCCCTACGTCCTCGCGCTTGCAACTGGAGTTGTGGATGAAATGGTCACTGGTCACATCTTTGGACGCGAACCGCGTGCCACGATTGACGCCGTCCGCATGGGCCGAAAGAAGATGTTTGTATCATCAGGCAAAGCCGAGCGCGAGCTGGGCTGGAGAGTAGTCGAGGTAGATGACGCTCTTCACAGAGCGGTTGAATGGTTTCAGGCCAATGGATACGCCTAAACGAAAAATCGCATTGGTTGCGGCATTGGAGAGAGAGGTCTGGCCGCTGGTAAAGCAATGGAGTGCCAGTGAGCGCGAATTCGACGGCAGGCAGTTCAGATTTTTTGAGAACGCTCGAGCGGTCCTGGTGTGTGGTGGAATTGGAGCCGAGGCTGCACGGCGTGCAACCGAAGCGATTATCCGCCTCTACCAACCTGTCGCCGTTGAGAGCGTCGGGTTCGCGGGCGCGCTGGACTCGCGGCTAGAGGTCGGAACAGTTATAGGAGTCAAGAGGGTCATTGATGCCAAGGATGGCAGCACAGCCGAGGCTCCCATCGGATACTGGACTTTGGTGAGTAGTGAATCAACGGCAGGTGTCGAGCAGAAGAAAAAGCTGGCACTGGCATACGGCGCCCACGCAGTTGACATGGAATCGGCTGCGGTGGCTCGTGCAGCGCAGTGCCACGGAATACCGTTCCTCGCTCTTAAGGTCATTTCTGACGCTCACGATTTTGAAATGCCTCCGGTGGATCGATTCGCCTCGCACGACGGTCGTTTTCGCACTGGACGTTTTCTACTCTTTGCTTTGCTTCGTCCATGGTGGTGGCTAAGAGTAGTTCGATTGGCGAGAAACAGTAATAAAGCGGCCAAGGCTCTGTGTCGCTGGCTAGACCAATACAATCACGAGGTACAGATTTCTGAGCTCGGGCCAAGTCTGCACCTGACTACAGTCTCGCATTAGATAATGTCGTTGGCAAAACAACTCGTCATGGAAGAGAGAAGGCAGGCAATTCCTTCCACGATGCAAGCGGCGGTATACCGCGGTGTGAACGACGTCCGGCTCGAAACAGTTCCTGTCCCGCAGATCGGCCGAGGCGAGATCCTCCTTCGCGTGCACACCTGCGGAATCTGCGGGACCGATCTCAAGAAGATCGCCACCGGGTCGCATTCCGCCCCGCGAATCTTCGGACACGAAACTTCAGGCGTAATCGCCGCAGTTGGGGACGGGGTGTGCGACTTCCAGCCCGGAGACCGCGTCGTAGTCTTCCATCACATACCCTGCCGAGATTGTTACTACTGCCGCCATAGAACGTTCGCCCAATGTGAGACCTACAAGAAAGTCGGTTGCACCGCCGGATTCGAACCTTCCGGTGGCGGCTTCGCCGAATACGTTCGCGTCATGGATTGGATTGTGTGCGAAGGGACGGTCCGAATCCCTGACACGGTCTCCTTCGAGCAGGCCTGTTTCGTGGAGCCTGTAAACACTTGCATGAAGGGAAGTGAAACTTTGCAGCTCAAGCAAGGTGAAACGGTTCTGGTAATAGGTCAGGGGCCGATTGGTATCTTGTTGAGTATATTGGCTCAGCGCGCTGGGGCTAGCGTAATTACTTCCGATTTATATCCGCAAAGGCTTAAAATAGCTGAAACATTCGGCTTGGGGAACAGTATTGATGCTTCGCGCTCCGATACAGTCAGAGCGGTGCGGGAGCAGACTGAAGGCCGAGGTGCTGACGCGGCGATTCTCGCGGTAGCAGGCGACGGCCTCATCCGGTCGGCGATGGACGCAGTCCGTCCTGGTGGCCGGGTATTGCTGTTCGCGCAAACTGTGCATGGTGAGGCCACAATCGACCCCGCCGCGGTTTGCGTCGATGAGAAGACTTTATTGGGGTCGTACAGCGCCTCTGTTGAGCTACAGGAGGAATCGGTTCGATTTGTGATGAACCATGAACTAGATTTGGAACCTTTGATTAGCCACCGCTTTCCTCTCCCCAGCGCTGTCGAAGCCTTGAACCTGGCTGCCCATCCCCAAGCGCATTCCATGAAGATCGTGATTCAACCGGGCAGCTCGTGGGAAGGACGCTCAGATTGAACGGAAAAATGACTGCAGCTGTCCTCTACGGCAAAGAGGACGTGAAAATTGAAAAAGTACCGATTCCTCGCGTTAACGATGGAGAGGTGCTAGTTAAAGTGCAGGTCGCGCTGACCTGCGGCACCGATTTGAAAGTTTATCAACGCGGCTATCATGCTCGCATGATTGTGCCACCAGCCCTCTTCGGACACGAATTGGCTGGAGTGATCGAGGAAGTTGGCCAAAATGTCCGCGGATTCAAGAAAGGAATGCGCGTCGTAGCCTTGAATTCCGCGCCCTGCCAGATGTGCTTCTATTGCTCTAAACATCAGGAGAACCTTTGCGAAGATCTGCTGTTCAACAATGGCGCTTACGCAGAGTACATCCGCATCCCGCGCCGCATTGTTGAAACCAACATGCTAGCCGTCCCCCCTGACGTGACGTATGAAGAAGCCGCCATGGTCGAGCCGCTGGCTTGTGTGCTGCGCGGTTTGCACGAAACCGGGGTCGAAATCGGCGACACGGTTACTGTGATCGGTGGCGGGCCGATTGGATTAATGTTCGTTCAGGTTGCAAAGGCGATTGGCTGCAACGTCATGTCGGTCGTTAAGCGGGATTCTCAAGTCGCCGCCTCCAAGCGCATGGGGGCTCACGATGTCGTGCAGATTACGAATGTAAAGGATCCCGTGGAAGCCGTGCGGGCACTCTCTCCCGATAAGCGCGGCAGCGACGTTGTCATCGAAGCCGTGGGTCGTCCGGAAGCCTGGGAGTTGGCTATCGACATGGTTCGTAAAGGTGGCACCGTGAACTTCTTCGGCGGATGCGCCAGCGGCACCAAGGTCCAGCTTGATACCAACCGCCTGCACTATTCGGAGATCACGCTGAAAGCCACCTTCCACCATACTCCGGAGACAGTGCGTAGGGCATTCAATTTGATCGCGGAAAAGAAAATTCGCTCCACCGATTACATTACTGGTGAAGCACCGCTTTCACGCTTGCAGCAAGTTCTCCGGCATATGCTGAACCGTAACGGAGATATTAAGACAGCGATCATACCGGGGCATTGAGCCTGGAGAGCATCGAGATTCTTGTCATTCCGAATCCGGCTTCAGTCGGTGAGGAATTTGCTTTCTGGGAATTGCCCGCGCCTCTAACTCGCGGCATCAAGTCACGGAACAGCCTGTACTCTCACTTATGACCCCAGGCGCCACTACCGAAACCCGCTCCCCGGCCTGGAACCTTCTGCCCCAGGGCTACGCCATCCCCGATCGCGCCCCTTCGCAGTCTGTAGCCCAAGAATACTGCCGTCACCTTGCCCGCACACATTACGAAAATTTTTCGGTCGCAACCTGGTTCCTTCCTGAGCGCCTGCGCCAGCACTTCTACAATGTTTATGCCTACTGCCGAATTTCTGATGATCTCGGCGATGAAATCGGCAATCCCGCAGCCTCGCTGCAATTGCTCGACGAATGGGAAGCGGAACTGCATGCTTGCTACGCCGGAAGTCCGCGACACCCGGTCTTTGTTGCTCTCGCGGAAACCGTCCGCAAGTTCGACATTCCGATGCAGCCATTCGCTGATTTGCTGAAGGCCTTTCGCCAGGACCAAACCATTACTCGTTATCCCACATTCAATGATCTTCTGGGCTACTGCCGCTATTCAGCCAACCCTGTTGGCCACCTCGTGCTTTATCTCTGTGGCTATCGAGATGCCGAACGCCAGGCACTTTCTGATTTCACCTGCACCGCGCTGCAGCTCGCGAATTTTTGGCAGGACGTGAGCGTCGATTACGCGAAGGGTCGGATTTACTTGCCGTTGGAGGATATGCAACATTACAAGGTCAGCGAGCGAGACATTGCAGCAACCCAAAACACCGCTTCCTTCTGCGAAATGATGCGGTTCGAAGTCGAACGGGCTCGCGAGTGGTTTCGTCGCGGCCTGCCACTCGTGAAGAAAGTCGACCGTGAGCTGGCCATAGATATCGAGCTGTTCAGCCGAGGCGGCCAGGAAATCCTCAACGCGATCGAACGGCAGGGCTTCGCCGTACTGGGACGTCGGCCCTCCATCTCTAAAGCTCGCAAACTGGCGCTGGTCATGCGGGCAGCGCTGGGGAAGTTATTATGAGCGCAGCCGTGCAACAGGCACCCGCGTTTTCTCCCACTCCGTCGCAACTTGCGGTTGCCTATTCCGTGTGCCGCAGCATCGCGCGTGCTTCTGCCAGGAATTTCTACTATGCCTTCCTGGCATTGCCAAAGGCTAAGCGGCAGGCATTGTGTGCGGTATATGCGTTCATGCGCCGCTGCGATGACATCACCGACGAGGCCAGCCTTCCGTTAAGCGATCGTCGCCAAAAGCTCGCGGAGTGGCTTGATGGGCTTCATCGTGCCCTCTCTGGCTATCCAACCGACGATCCTGTGCTGCTGGCGCTCACAGACACGCAGCAGCGTTACAAGATTGCCCCGGAACTACTTAATCAGTTGGCATATGGCACCGCCATGGATCTCAAGGAGTCACCCGCCGGTTCGCAGCCAGGAATGCACGCGCCAGATGTGCAGTACCGCAGCTTCGAGGACCTGCGCGTGTATTGCTATCGAGTGGCTTCAGTCGTGGGATTGGTTTGTATCCGCATCTTCGGGTATCGTGATCGCGCTGCTGAGCCGCTGGCCGAAAATCTTGGCCTCGCCTTCCAGCTTACGAACATCATTCGCGACGTAAAGGAAGACGCCGCGATGGGCCGCGTCTATCTTTCACAGGAAGAGCTGGAGAAATTCGATGTTTCGCCTTCAGAACTGCACTCAAACGGCGATTCGGCTCGATTACGCATGCTGCTTGGCTCTATTGCAGATCGCGCTCGCGAATACTATCGCGCTGGCGATGAATTGATTCCGCTCATTGATGAAGATAGCCAGCCCGCTCTCTGGGTGCTGGTTACCATCTACCGTCGTCTGCTCGAGAAGATCGCCCTCCGCCAATATGATGTTTTCAAACACAGGGTAAGGCTCACCACTCGCGAAAAGCTCTTTATTCTGGGAAAGGGCTTGCTCAAGCGCTTGGGGTAATGAACCAGCGCTCGACACATTCTGCCCGAGTGGCGGTGGTGGGCGGCGGCCTGGCCGGACTAGCCGCCGGTTCGGTTCTTGCCCACAGCGGCTTCCACGTCACTCTGTTCGAGCGTCGTCCTTATTTGGGCGGACGTGCTTCTTCCTATCAGCACCCCGGCACTGGCGAAATAGTTGATAACTGCCAGCATGTGCTGCTCGGGTGCTGCACGAACCTGATCGAGTTCTATCAGAGGATTGGTGTAGAAGATAAAATCCGCTGGTTCGATCAGCTCACATTTCTGGAACCTGGCGGACGTGCCTCGGTAATCCGGCCTTCGTGGCTGCCCGCCCCATTTCACACCGCGCCGGCATTCTTGCGCGCAACCTGCCTGAATTTGGCTGACAAACTGGCGATCGCCGCTGCGATGGCCGCGCTGGCACCTTTGACGCCGCGCGACAATGGCGAGACATTTCTAACTTGGCTGCGCCGCCATGGACAAACCGAGCGCGCGATCAATCGCTTTTGGAAAACGGTGCTGGTCAGCGCTCTCAACGAAGAGTTGGAAAATGTTTCTGTGCGTTCCGCTGCGCAGGTGATCCGCGAATCTTTTCTGAAATCCGCATCTGCCGGTCGAATGGGCATCCCGACAGTACCGCTCTCTGATCTTTATAGCGCGGCGGGAGGCTACATCTGCGCTCGCGGAGGAGCAGTCGAATTCCGCTGCAATGTCGAATCATTCCGGGCTGAACCCGCAGAAGTGAAGCTGCTGGTAAGCGGGCAAGAGCAGACCTTTGATTTCGTGATCCTCGCCGTACCATTTGATGTTCTCTGCCGGCTGCTGCCGCGAACCTCCGCAGCAGAGCCGCTACAACAGACTCTGGCGCATTTCGAAACCTCGCCTATCACCGGAATCCATCTCTGGTTTGACCGGCAGATCGCGGAGCTTGAACACGCAGTGCTGCTCGATCGCACCATTCAGTGGATGTTTCATAAATCGAAGCTGCTCGCGAGAGGAGGGCGTGGCCTCGGCAGTGCCGCGATAAGCACGTCTGAAAATGCGGCGTCACGCACCAAACATGATGGTAGTTATATCGAGTTGGTAGTCAGCTCATCGAAGACTCTTGTCGAGAAATCACGTGCTGAAATAATTGATCTGGCGCTGAAGGAATTGCACGAGTTCTTTCCCGCAGCGCGCAACGCGAACCTGCTGAAGTCCACTGTCATCAAGGAAGTGAACGCGACATACTCCCCGCGACCAGGCATGGATGCCTACCGACCTCGGCCCGAAACGACATGGCCGCGCATCTTTTTGGCTGGCGATTGGACGGCCACCGGGTGGCCCGCCACGATGGAAGGCGCCGTGCGCAGCGGCTATCTTGCTGCACAATGCGTCGCCCGGCTGGCTGGGCAGCGTAGCGCGGCGTTTCTAGTGCCTGATCTTGCGCCTTCGGGCTTCATGCGTCTTTTTGGTTAAGGAAACTCCCACTTTCTGGTTATATCGCTGGGTTCAAATGCTGCGGTACAACTTAAGTGCAATGGTGCCCTTGAACTCGTCAAGCTAGTATGCATGCGGTTGCTTCATGCCACAGCAGTGACGCTTACAGGAGTACATCACGTGTTGCACTTCGTCTTGTATCTCATGGCGGGTGCGTCGGCTGCTGGACTCATGTTGGTTCTGTATCTGCTGTTTCAGCTCGAATATGACAGCGCCGAAACGCAATCTCCTGGAGCGACACCGAAGGCCGATTCCCCCTCCCGCGAGACTTCCGATAAGAGCTGATTATCTTACCCAGCGAGCAGTGCGACACCGCCAGCTACCATTAATGCCGCCATCCAGCGCCGATGATCAACTTGCTCGTGGAGAAAAATCTTGCCTGCAATGGCATTGGCAACAAAGGTGAGCGATGCCGATGCCGGTCCCACCAGACTGACGTCCGCCCAAGAGAGCGCGAACAGCAAGCTGTAGAACGCCAAAGTCATCGTAACTAGACCAAACAGGAAAAAAGGATTGCGGACCACCCGGCTCACCACCGCCAGCAGTCCAGCGCGCCGGGAATACTTTCCTACGTCCCCGATCTGCTTCATGGCTCGTGAGAGTAAGACATCCCCTGTGCTCGAGGCGAGCACAATAACCAGGATGGCGCCCCAGGTATAAGCGTCCTTCATGGCAGTGTCCTGGTACCGAGCGAGTTCGCGGATTTGCCTCGGTTGCGCGGCGTCAGAGCCGGGCCCTGGGTGACAAAGCCGACACCGGAGGAAATTAGCGCAATCCCGAACCAGCGCATAGTGCTCACGTGCTCGTGGAGAAAAAACTTCGCGATCAGCGCCAGAAGCACATATCCCAATGACGATGCAGGCAGCACGTAAGTGAGATCAGCCCAGGAGAGCGCGGTCGTGTAGGAAATGAAAAACCCAAGAAGCAGCAGAATCCCGAGCGCGACTGATGGATTAAGAACGGCGAATATGACGCTGGTCCAATGAGTGAGAGAAATGCTCCCGACCTGCTTCATGCCGTGGGAGAGAAGGGAATCACCGGTTGCGGCAAACAAAGTGATTCCGGCGAGCACCAGATACTTGCGAAAGGTCACGCCCTAGACCTTGACCGGCTCCGCCGTCACTGCAGCATCTGTCTTTTCGCGCCTTTCCTTGACCCACTTGTGCCGCATGGCGCGCACTTTAAGGAAGGTCTTTGCTTCTTTATAGAGCCGCTTGCGTTCCCCGCCATCGAAGACCGCTTTCCGCAGGATGCGGAACGCAGCCTTCGGCCGGAAATAATACTCGTCGTAAAAGCGGTGTACGGAGTCGAGAATCTCGTCCGCTGGCAGCCCCGGATACTGAATGTGCGCCAACTGATGGCCGCCCTCATCCACCATTTTGTTATCCGCGACCATGAAGCCGTTTTTCGTGGCGTATTCGTAGAGTTCGGTGCCCGGGTAAGCATGCGCCACTGACACCTGAATGGTTTCGACGTCCAGCTCCTTCGCGAAATTGATTGTGTTATTGATCGTCTCGCGCGTTTCGCCCGGGAGCCCAAGGATGAAATCACCGTGCACAACCAGCCCGAGTTTATGGCAATCTTTAGTGAACTGGCGCGCGCGTTCGATCGTAGCGCCTTTCTTGATGTTCTTCAGAATCTGCTGGTCTCCGGATTCGTACCCGACGATGAGTAGCCGGCATCCGGCATCTTTCATGGCCTTCAGCGTCTCGTAATCGGTAGTCACACGTGAGGTACACGACCACGTCAGACCCAGCGGCTTCAGCTTGGCGCAAAGCTCGATGGTGCGGGCCTTCTGGATGTTGAACGTATCGTCATCAAAGAAAAATTCTTTCACGTATGGCCAGTATTCCTTGGCCTTGGCCATCTCGCGGGCAACATCGTCTGAAGAGCGCTTTCGCCATGGATGTCCACTCAACGTCTGCGGCCATAGACAAAACGTGCACTGTGCCGGACAGCCGCGCGTGGTGTAAAGCGAGACATACGGATGCAGCAGAAAAGGCACGTTATAGCGTCGCACGTCCAGGTCGCGCTGATATACATCCGTCACATGTGGCAGGGCATCGAGATTCTCAATCTGTGGTCGATCGGGGTTGTGCACGACCGAGCCATTCTTGCGGTAAGAAATTCCGAGAATTTCTTCCAGCGGCTTGCCCTGTGCGTACTCGACAACGGAGTAGTCAAATTCCTTGCGGCAGACGAAATCAATCGCCGAGCAATCTTTCAGAGACTTTTCTGGCAAGACGCTAACGTGCGGGCCGACAAAACCTACTTTGATCTTCGGATTAGCGTCTTTAATCTTCTGAGCTAGACGGATATCCCCAGGGAAACCGGGCGTGCTGGTAAACAAAACCAGGAACTCGTAATCCTGAGCGATTTTGATGGTCTCATCTGCTGAGACGTAGTGAGGAGGGGCATCCAGCAAGCGTGCACCTTCCAGCATTCCCGCTGGATAAGCCAGCCACACCGGATACCAGTACGATTCAATCTCCCGAGTAGCGGGCCAGCGGGATCCGGCCCCGCCATCAAAATTTTCAAACGAAGGCGGATTTAAAAACAGCGTTTTTAAAGGCATAGGGCGAATTACTTATCTTAACATTTCCTTCCTGGCTTTACCGGGATTCTAGGTACGTTTGAGGTTCACGGGACAGATTGGACCAGCGGAGTAGGCCCAAAGCCACAGTCACCGTATTAGATGCTATTCAGTGCCACAATCTGTTTGCGTCGAATGGGCTTATGGCCGACTTGAAGGGCGAAAAGGCGGGTGCAGCTGAGTAGCCCAATCAACCGCTACTTCCCAACCCCAACCCAATTTTCCAACTCCCCGGTAGCCCGAAGCAAAGCGATTCGAGCGCGCTCGACTTCGAAGTTAGCGTCCTGCAATGCGTTAAAGCGCTCGTTCGCCTGATCACGGGCATCCTCCAGATCGTGAAAACTCGCTGTACCGGCATCCAGCCGCACCTGCAATGCATTCGCATTGGCTTGAGCCACTTCGTACTCGAGCTGAGAGACCTGCTGGAAGGCCGCGAGTTGCTCGACCGAGCGCTGCAATTTCAACGTCTGCTCGGAGGCTTGGTTCTTGGCTGCTTGTGCATCGCTCTTCGCCTTGGCGGCATCCGCATCCGCGGCCGCTGCGCGGGCGTGCTGCGATGGATTGAGGAATGGGAAGCGAATCGCCACGCCCACTGTGGCATTGTTGCGCTCGAACCTTTTATAGAATTCGAAGTAATTGTTGTACTTGGAGAGCACCGCGTACTGGGCAGCAAAGTCAATGGACGGCAGCATCGCCCGGTGCTCCGCGCGAGCCTTTAAATTCTGCGCGGCTGCTCGCATTTCGGCGGCCTGCACCGCCGGGCTCGATTGCGCTGCTTCGCTCGCAAGATCCTCTTCCTGTTTTAGCTCCGGCAGAGCAGGCATTGATTCTGCTACCGTTTCAATCGACGCCGCCGGCAATCCCGTCATGTGTGCCAGCTGGCTCCGTAAGACGTCGATGGCTCCTAGCGCCTGGGCCAAATGAAGTCTCACTCTTGCCGTCACCAGTTGGGCCTTGCTCCTGGCCAACGAGCTATCTACGCCCTCCCGGATGCGTTGCTCCACAATCTGTTCGGCCTTTTGCGCATCGCCCTGCTGCTCACGCAGATGATTGAGCAATCCTTCCCACTTGCTAAGCTCCGCATAGTTGAGAACCGCATCTTGAATGACCTGATTGCGCTGATCCTTTGTCCGAATCGAGCTTGCCTGCCATTCCTGCCTGGCGGCCTTGACGAATTGCCGCAGCGATGGATTAAGCAACGCAGATTGCGTGTTGAGGTTGAAGATCGAAGGCGCCGCCCCTTCCAGACTCAGCGGAAATCCCCACGAAGCACCCAGCCCCGCCCCTGCCACCACTTGCGGGATGTACTGATTCCTTGCTTCATGATAAGACGCAAACGCCCGCTGCTCGTCGGCGGCCGTAGCGCCAGTTACCGTGCTGTGGCGGATTGCAAGCTCGACCACGCGCTTGAGCGGCAGAGGTTCGGCTCGGACTTTTGGCATTGCTGGGTTAAAAACAATTGAAAACACAAAGAGAATCAAGAGGCGCAAAGCAGGTTTCATCTCTTCACCTTCGAAACAGATGGAGTCACGGAAAACGCGATTGTAAATGAGGGCTAGTTGCTGGTACCGAGTACCTGGTACCGAATCACCGCTCTATCATATTTCGGCGATGTCATCCTGATCGGCCTTTAGGCCGAGAAGGATCCATGTATTCAAATTGGAATTGCATAGATCCTTCGCTTCGCTCAGGATGACATCAGTAAATTCGTGCCCCGGATTTGCGCCACGTGAGTAGCACAGGCAAGAATCAAAAAGAGTCAATTCCGTGTCGATGAAATGATGAATTGGGAACCCGCGCCTTGGTACCCGGTACCAGGTACTCAGGACGCTAGCGGCTGACGCGATCCAACGCTTCCTGCGCGCGAGAAAATCCCTTGGCCATCGAAAGAGCGGTGCGATATTCCTGCGCTGCGGCCTGCTTGTCGCCTTGCTTTTCCAGCGCGGTGCCTAGCAGATAGTGGGCCTTGAAAGCTGGCGCTTCTTCCACCGTTGAACTCGACGAGAGATAACGGCGCAGCAATTGAATGGCACCAGGGAAATTGCGACCGGTACGAATCAAGGTTTCAGCGGCATCCACAAGCACAACTGGATGGTTCACCTGCGCTGAAGCCGCGCGATTAATGGCGCCTTCCATTTGATCGAACCGCCCGGTGTGCTTGTAAAACAATGCCAGATTCAGCCATGCATTCGCATCGCCGTGGCTGACTTCGATCGCCGCACGATATTCCCGCTCCGCATTAGTAAAGTCTTTTTTCTTTTCCGCAATCCGCGCGTTCACCCAGTGGGCCTTAGCGGGATCAAGCCTCGCCAGGGTGGCGGCTTGTGCCCGGGCTTTATCCTGACCACCACCAACGATGCCGGGGGCCTCAAGGTAGAACTCCGCTAAATCAGTGCGTGCATCCACACTGCTGGGACTTAGCTGCACAGCCATCTCGAACTGATTGCGTACCTTCTTGGCCAGTCCTGCCGCGGTGAAGAAACTGGACGCGTCGGCCTTCTCTCCGTAAATACGCCCTAACCACAGGTGGTAAAGACTGTTGTTTGGGTCGAGAAACACTGCTTTTTCGCATGCCGCAATTCCGCGATCCCACTGACTCAACGAAAAGTAGGCACGGCATAGCAGGTTGTATGCTGCCGCGTCGTTTGGGCTGGCGCTGATCTCCTGCTGCAAAGTGCTGATCGCATCATCAACTCGACCTGCGGCCAGGAGAGCGGGGGCCGCATCGGCTGCGAAACCAAACGCTGCGAAACCAAACGAGGAGACTAGAACCAAAATCAGAGCTGTATGTAAGAACCGCATTCTTAATGAACCACCTTCACTGCTAAGCCATCGTGCAACGGCTTGGAATTGATTGAAGCAAGCGCAACCAGAGAATTCGCCGGGATGCCCCCAGTGATTTCGACCTGCGTGAGATTTGAAATTGAAGTCTGCACATCCCGGCGGTGCAATTCGTTGTTGACTACCTGAAGCACGTAGACCTTGCTGTCCTCCTGGCGAACCGCCTCACGCGGGACGGTAAGCACGTCGTGATGTTCGGCTGTGACAATCGTCACCCCGACGTTAATGTTGGGCAGCAGCTTGAAATCCTTGTTATCGACCATGCAGGTCGTCTCTCCTACATTGCGTGTGCCACGCAGCTTGACGCTTGCGGGCACCGTGTTCAGCGCGCCAGTCCAGATTCGGCCGGGCACCGCATCCCAGGTAATCTCAATCTTCTGCCCCGGAGCGAGGCGGCCCACGTCGGGCTCATCCACGAACGAGCGAACCAGCACTTTAGATAGATCGGCTTCCTGCAAAATTAGATCACCCGGATTAACGTAACCCCCCTGGCGCGCGGGAAGGGAATACACGATTCCATCAAACGGCGCCCGAACGTTCAACTTGCTGAGAATGTCCTCGGCGGCAGCATAAGCGCTCTGCGCTTCATTCTCCTGCGCCTGCACGCGTGCGACCTCCGGCTTGGAGTAGCGGTCTTTTTGCTTTTGCTGCAGAAATTTAAGATCCGCTTCCGCCCCAGCCAACTGGTTCTCCGCCGCCTTTACTTCACCTGGAGACGCTGCGCCCTGTTGCTGCAACCGCCGCAATGCCTCAACATTGCGCTGCGCCGCGTCGCGCTGGGTTTGGGTCTTCGCGAGTTGAGCCTCGAGCGTCAGAACCTCCTCGCGATTTCCACCGCTCTGAATGGCGCTGACATCGGCCTCCGACGACCGTATCTGTGCGAGCGCTTTGGCTGCCTGGCTGCGCGCGTCGGCGTCATCGAGTTGCACCATAAGCTGACCCTGATTCACGTGGTCGCCTTCCCTCACCAGCAGTTTCTTAACCGTAGTTCCTACCGGGGCATGCGCTTCGAAACTTTGCAGCGGCTCAACTTTTCCGTTGGTGGAAACAATGCTGCGAATCGTGCCCGGCTGCACTGTGGCCGAGCGGATTGGGACGGCGTCATCGTGCGACATAAACGACGCCAGCAACACCACGGCGCCAACAATGCCCACCGCCCAGAGCAGCCAGCGATGGCGAACAAAAAAGCCGCTGCGATTGTTTCCGTTAGCTGCCATGGTTAGCTAAACGCAATAATGTATCATCTGCGATGAAGGAATCCTTAATCGTTAGATGCCTGAGTATCCTCGCGGAACCCTAAATCTTGTAATGTTTTCCGAGGTTCCCCTCTCGATAAAATGAGGCAGATGCCCAAGCCGCCACATTACACGCCAGAACACGCACAGGCAGGCCTTGATGCCAAGTTTCCAGAAATCGAGACCTGGCCAAACCAGTTCCCGGGATATGAAATAGTTGTTGATGACCCGGAGTTCACCTCGGTCTGCCCGAAAACCGGGCTGCCGGATTTTGGCGTGCTCACCATCCGCTACATGCCGGACAAGCGCTGCCTGGAGTTGAAGTCCCTGAAAGAATATTTGCACGCATATCGAAATCTAGGAATTTTTCAGGAAAACATTGTGAACCGCGTGCTTGAGGATGTGGTGCGCTGGGCGCGTCCAGTGTGGGCTGAAGTCAAAGGTGATTTTCGACCTAGGGGAGGGATTTCGACAGTGGTGACTGCACGCTGGCCAAGGCCTTCATCGAGAAAGCAGAATAGAAACCTTTAACCGCAGAGAGCGCTGAGAAAACTAGCAGAGCACGCAAAGTTCTTCGGCCTTTGCGGATATTCCTTGCGAGCTTTGCGGTTAAGACCTTTACCCGTGTTATATTCCCTGCCCAAGTGCCCCAAAACAAACTCTATCCTCGCACTGCGCTGATCCTGCTCACAGCGCTCAATCTGCTGAACTATGTTGACCGTTCGGTCCTGTTTGCCGTACAGCCCATGGTGCAGGATGAATTCCGTCTCTCCAACGCGCAAGTCGGATATCTGACCAGCGCCTTCCTGATTTTCTACATGATTGCCGCGCCGGTTGCCGGCCCGCTTGCCGACCGCTATTCGCGCAAGCTGATTATTGCGTTGGGTGGGATCTTCTGGAGCGCGCTCACTCTCCTGACCGCGGTCACGCACAACTACACTGAACTCCTAATCCGCCACACGCTTGTAGGTGTAGGCGAAGCGACGTTCGTCACCATCGCACCCACGTTTGTCGCCGATCTGTTTCCAGAGGAAAAACGAGGCCGCATCTTGGGCGTGTTCTACCTGGCCATCCCCGTGGGCACTGCCGCGGGATACATCCTTGGCGGCAAACTTAGCCTGCATCACGGCTGGCGCTTTCCTTTTTATGTTGCGGCGATTCCCGGCTTTCTGCTGGCACTATCGGTATTGTTCTTGGCTGAACCCGAGCGCGGGCGGTTCGATTCACTTAAAGAGACCGCCGAGCGCGGCACACTCTTGGGACTCGCTCGCAACCCGGCGTTTTGGACGGTCACACTTGGAATGGCTGCGATGACCTTCGCCCTTGGCGGCATCCAGGTATGGATGCCAACATTTCTCTCTCGCGTGCGTGGGTATTCTTTGAAATCGGCAAATGAAATTTTCGGCACGATCGTTGTCGTGGATGGCCTTATTGCCTCGCTTGCCGGAGGATGGCTTGGCGACCGACTGCTGCCGCGCATGCGTGGCTCGTACTACTTCGTGTCGGCGGTCAGCATGGCCTTGGGTGTACCGGTCATGATCGTCGCCCTGTTTTCCGGCGGACAAGCCATGATTGCAGGCATTTGGGCCGCGGCATTCCTGCTGCTCGTGAACACAGCGCCTTTAAATGCGGCATTGATTAATTCCGTCGGAGCTCACATTCGGGCCACGGCGATCGCTGTAAACATCTTTATCTTTCATCTTCTCGGCGACGTGCCTTCGCCATCGTTGATGGGCTACATCGCGGATCGCCATTCTCTCCAGACTGCGTTCATTCTTCCCGTGATCGCGATGGCAATTTCTTCTGCGATACTGTTCTACGGTATGCGATTCGCTCCTCCCGTCCGCAGTCAGGCACCGCTCTCCGTGGAGTCTGCCGCAGAATGATCTATTTCCA